>Ga0207655_1000046_pt1 | contig 309474 bp, 285 predicted proteins | sample KBSM44metaG_FD_184398 | JGI IMG/M metagenome (GOLD analysis project Ga0207655, IMG submission 184398) | Miscanthus rhizosphere microbial communities from Kellogg Biological Station, Michigan, USA - KBS M4-4 metaG (SPAdes) (version 2) | ecosystem: Host-associated > Plants > Roots > Rhizosphere... | reverse complement strand
AACGCGTTCTTCGATAGTGCTCATACTCTTAAATTTCCTATCAAAACTCGCTTTCGCGATGGTTTTCGTAGTGTATAAAATGTTGAAAAATTTGCAACTAAATCCCGGCAGGTCGTACCACGATTTTGCGCTATTTTGCGGGTGTTTGCCCTCATAACGCAAATGATTTTGCACTAATCATACTCAGATATACGTAGATTGCCCGTTGTCTGAGCACTTTGTGCAAAACACGGTCAGACCATATACATCCCGCCGTTAACGTGCAACGTTTCACCCGTGATGTAACTTGCTTCGTCGGAAGCCAAAAATGCAACCGCACTGGCGATTTCATTTGGAGAGCCGAGGCGCCCCGCAGGAACAGCCGCCAAAGTACCCGCACGCTGCTCATCAGTCAGCGCACGCGTCATGTCCGTTTCAATAAAACCCGGAGCAACTACGTTTACAGTAATACCGCGTGACGCAATTTCACGCGCCAGTGATTTACTGAAGCCGATCAGACCCGCTTTCGCCGCAGCGTAGTTAGCCTGACCTGCATTTCCCATGGTACCAACCACAGAACCAACAGTGATAATACGTCCATGACGCTTTTTCATCATAGCGCGCATTACCGCTTTTGACAGACGGAAAACAGATGACAGATTGGTTTCGATGATATCGTTCCACTCGTCATCTTTCATGCGCATTAACAGGTTATCACGAGTAATCCCAGCATTATTGACCAGAATGTCGACTTCACCAAATTCCGCACGAATTTTTTCCAGAACAGATTCAATAGATGCCGGGTCAGTCACATTCAACATCAGACCTTTACCGTTTGCACCCAGATAATCACTAATTGCCTGCGCACCATTTTCGCTTGTCGCAGTGCCGATAACTTTCGCGCCGCGTGCGGCGAGTGTTTCAGCGATTGCGCGGCCAATACCGCGGCTTGCACCTGTTACCAGGGCAATTTTACCTTCAAAGCTCATGCTTTCCTCTTTTATTGCGCAAGTGCCGCTGACAGCGCAGTCGGCTCATTAATCGCCGATGCAGTCAGGGTATCTACAATACGTTTGGTCAGACCGGTGAGGACTTTACCCGGACCAACTTCATACAGGTGCTCTACGCCCTGGGACGCCATAAACTCAACGGTTTTGGTCCACTGTACTGGGCTATAAAGCTGACGAACTAACGCATCGCGAATCGCATTTGCATCAGTTTCGCACTTCACGTCGACGTTGTTCACAACCGGAACGGCCGGCGCGTTAAAGGTGATTTTTTGCAGCTCAACGGCCAGTTTTTCCGCCGCGGGCTTCATCAGCGCACAGTGGGAAGGGACGCTGACAGGCAGTGGCAGTGCGCGTTTTGCGCCCGCTGCTTTACAGGCCGCACCTGCACGTTCAACCGCTTCTTTATGACCAGCAATAACCACCTGGCCTGGCGAGTTGAAATTAACCGGAGAGACGACCTGCCCTTCGGCTGATTCTTCGCAAGCTTTAGCGATAGAAGCATCATCAAGACCGATGATAGCGGACATGCCGCCAGTGCCTTCTGGTACCGCTTCTTGCATGAACTTACCGCGCATCTCAACCAGACGAACCGCATCGGCAAACGCGATAACGCCCGCGCAAACCAGCGCAGAATATTCGCCCAGGCTGTGCCCGGCCAGCATGGCTGGTGCTTTACCGCCCTGCTGCTGCCACAAACGGTACAGCGCAACGGACGCGGTCAGCAGTGCAGGTTGAGTCTGCCAGGTTTTGTTTAACTCTTCCGCCGGGCCCTGTTGGGTCAGCGCCCAAAGATCATAGCCCAGTGCCGCAGAGGCTTCATGAAAAGTTTCTTCAATTACCGGATAGGTTGCTGCCAGTTCAGACAACATCCCTACCGTCTGGGAACCCTGTCCAGGGAACACAAATGCGAATTGCGTCATGTTTTTTATCCTTGTACTTAGAAACGAACCAGCGCAGAGCCCCAGGTGAAACCACCACCGAATGCTTCTAACAGCACCAGTTGGCCGCGTTTAATACGGCCATCGCGGACGGCTTCGTCAAACGCACACGGCACGGAAGCGGCTGAAGTGTTACCGTGACGGTCAAGCGTCACCACTACGTTGTCCATAGACATGCCAAGCTTCTTCGCCGTTGCGCTAATAATACGTAAATTCGCCTGATGCGGAACCAGCCAATCCAGCTGTGAACGGTCGAGGTTGTTGGCCTCAAGCGTTTCATCAACGATATGTGCCAATTCGGTCACGGCAACTTTGAAAACTTCGTTACCGGCCATCGTCAGGTAGATTGAGTTATCTGGGTTCACGCGATCAGCATTCGGCAGCGTCAACAGCTTGCCATAGCTACCGTCGGCATGCAGGTGGGTAGAAATGATCCCCTGCTCTTCAGATGCACCCAACACCACAGCACCTGCACCGTCACCAAAGATAATGATCGTGCCACGATCGGTTGGATCGCAGGTACGGGCCAGCGTGTCAGCACCGACCACCAAAGCATATTTCACCGCACCAGACTTCACGTACTGGTCAGCGACGCTTAGCGCATAAGTAAAACCTGCACAGGCTGCGGCGATATCAAACGCTGGTGCGCCTTTCACGCCCAACATATTTTGAATCTGGCATGCCGCACTTGGGAAAGCATGGGTCGCAGAGGTGGTCGCGACCACGATCAAGCCCAGTTCACTGGCTTCAATGCCCGCCATTTCCAGCGCGCGCTTAGCCGCTTCGTAACCCAGCGTAGACACGGATTCGTCAGGGCCAGCGATACGGCGCTCACGGATACCTGTACGGGTGACAATCCACTCGTCGGTGGTATCAACCATTTTTTCCAGATCGGCATTAGTCCGCACCTGCTCAGGCAGGTAGCTGCCGGTACCAATAATCTTCGTATGCATGTACGCTCAGTCACTTTTCGCTAATATAGCCGCCCAACTCAACCCCCTGAAACTGGCCTTACTTGCTAGCTTCAGGAGTGTCAAATCCTGCGGGGTATACGGATTCCAGGCGAGCGGCAATTCTCTTTGGAACTTGTCGCTGCACTGCCTGCACTGCCTGTTCTATGGCGACCGCAAAGGCTCGCTGATTGGCCGCACCATGACTCTTAATCACCGTGCCGCGCAATCCTAACAGACAGGCGCCATTATACTGGTCGGGGTTGAGGTGACTAAATCGCCTGGTGAGACTTTTTTGTAACCAACGCTTTAATAAAATCAGCCACCACGACCGTTTTTTCCCCTCGCTCTGTGATTTCAGCAGCGAAAGGAAGACTCTGACAACCCCTTCCATCGTCTTTAAGGTGACGTTACCTGTGAAGCCATCGCAAACCAGAACATCGGTTTTCCCCGTCAACAGTTCGTTGGCTTCAAGATAGCCGATATAGTTGAGAGAGGAGATTGTTTTTAGCACTAAAGAGGCATCACGGATACTGTCGTGCCCCTTAATTTCTTCTTCGCCAATGTTAAGCAGCGCGACGCGTGGGTTCACGATCTCCAGCACCTCTTCTGCCATCACGGACCCCATGACGGCAAACTGCACCAGCATGGTACTGTCACAATCCACGTTAGCACCGAGATCCAGCACCACCGTTTTGCCCTTTTGTTGATGCGGTAAAACCGTCACCAGCGCCGGGCGCTCAATCCCCTGAAGAGGTTTGAGCAATAATTTAGCCAGCCCCATCAGCGCGCCGGTATTTCCCGCGCTGACACAAGCTTCGGCTCGCCCTTCTTTCACCATTTCTAGCGCCACACGCATTGAGCTTCCGCGACTATGGCGAATAGCATGCGAGGGCCGTTCATCACTGGCAATAACCGACTGGGCAGGAATTATCTGCAAACGTGAACGTTGTTCAAAGTCAGCTTTGGCGAGTAATGGCGTAATGTCGTCGGGATTGCCGACTAAAAGAAGTGAGAGTTGCGAATTAGAACCCAGTGCCTGCAATGCTGCAGGCACTGTCACAGAAGGGCCAAAATCGCCCCCCATGACATCTAACGCCAAGGTTAGACGTGTCAAGGTATCGTCGCCGCTTGGTTTGGTGTTTCCCCAGTTACCCGGGGAAATGCCTCACTAAGCTTCACCACGCTAAGGCTCGGGTCTTTCACATACGAGATGTGATTGACGAGAGCATCGCGTGATTACTTAGCGATAACCTTACGGCCACGGTAGAAACCGTCGGCAGTGATGTGGTGACGCAGGTGCTTCTCGCCAGAAGTTTTGTCTACAGACAAGTTGACTGCGGTCAGAGCGTCATGGGAACGACGCATGCCACGTTTGGAACGGGTTGGTTTATTCTGTTGTACGGCCATGGACCTTACTCCTCAATTACTTTTGCTTTAAGCTGGCTAATACGGCAAATGGATTTGGCTTCTGTGCCTCTTCAGGCAATTCACCAAAGACCATGTCCGCCTCGGACACTTCACAGTGTTCAGAATCATGCACCGGAACTACCGGCAAGGCGAGGATGATTTCATCTTCGACCAACGCCAGCAGATCGATTTCACCGAATTCGTTAACCTGAATTGGTTCATACGCTTCCGGGAGTGCTTCAACCTGGTCATCATTTTTGACCGGACTGAAACAATACGTTGTGTGTACATGATGGGTAAACGATTTCCCGCAACGCTGACATTCCAGCGACACCGTCACCTTCGCATCGCCGGTAATGACCGCAAGGCGTTGGTTATCGATGGCGAAAGAAATTTCGCATTCCACATCAGTGTCCACACTGACTACGAACTCGGCAACACGCTCTACCTGATCGCGGGAATACATACCCGTATAATCAAGGCGTTTTTGAGCCGTGCGAACCGGATCGAGAGTCAGGGGTAATTTTACGTTTTGCATAGGGCGCGCATATTAACTTTGTAACGTCATAGAGTCAAAGAAAAAGGCAGCCTCAGGTTGCCTTTTGCCAATTATTCGCACACATTGCGGCCTATAGTTTAAAATGTCGGAATCTAATTCGCTACACTCTATTTGAAAAATTATGCCTGAATTGATCCTTGCCTCCACATCCCCCTATCGCAAACTGCTGTTAGAGAAGCTTGAGCTGCCTTTTGAGTGCGCCGCACCAGAGGTTGATGAGCTACCGCTGCCGGGCGAAACACCGCGCAGTCTGGTGCTACGTCTGGCTCAGGCGAAAGCACAGGCGCTAGCCGAACGCTATCCACACCATCTCATTATTGGTTCCGATCAAGTTTGCGTACTGGATGGTGAAATAACCGGCAAACCCCACACCGAAGAGAATGCGCGTCTGCAATTAAGAAAAGCCAGCGGTAACGTGGTGACCTTTTATACCGGGCTGGCGCTGTATAATTCCGCAAACGGGCAACTGCAAACAGAATGTGAGCCGTTTGATGTCCATTTTCGCCATCTAAGCGAGCAAGAGATTAACGTCTACATCCGCAAAGAGAGCCCGTTGAACTGCGCGGGGAGCTTTAAAAGCGAGGGATTGGGCATCGCGCTGTTTGACCGCCTTGAGGGGCGTGACCCTAACACGCTGGTCGGATTGCCATTGATTGCACTGAGCAAAATGCTACGCCGTGAGAACCTCAATCCGCTATTAGATTAATATTTTTCCCGGCCTCGGCCGGGAAGTTCGGCCCATGATGTTGTTTATTCCTTCCGCGATCACAGTTTATTTTTCCACCATCATTAAAATCCTCAAACCAACATTGAAACAATGTTTTGATTTAAGGAGCGAGGATGCGTGGCAAAGGTAAAATATTCTTTATGCTGGCAATGTTAACCGCAATGCAGGCAAATGCTGATGATAACTGGCAGCATCAGGGGGTAGTTGAAGGTAATCTGCCCGCCAGTTGGCAACAGATGAAAACGCAGATGACCTATCCGGATTCATGGCTCTCCGGGCACTATTCCAACTTTACGCGCTGGCAGCAGCATGCCCGCAAGGAATTCCGCCAATCCCTGCTGACGCCGGAATCAACCAAACCTTTCGCTGCAACGCAAATTTCCACGCAAGATCGCGGCAGCTATATTGCCGAAAAACTCGCACTCAACATCACCGATGATAACCGCATCGCCGCCCTGATGCTGACGCCGAAGACGCCTGGGCCACACCCTGCGATCGTTCTTCTCCATGACCATGGTTCAAAATTTGATATTGGCAAAGAAAAGCTGATTCGTCCGTGGGGTGACGCTTCGCAACTTGCCAGCGCCGAGGCCTGGGCAGACAAATTCTTTACCGGAAAGTTTATCGGTGACGAACTGGCAAAACGCGGTTACGTGGTTATCGCCATCGACAGTCCCGGCTGGGGTGACCGTGGGCCGATGGTCTATGAGCAGCAACAGGCGCTCGCCAGTAACTACTTCAATCTCGGGCGTTCGCTGGCAGGAGAAGTAGCGTATGAAGATATGCGTACCGTCGATTTTATGGCGTCGCTGGAAAGCGTCGATAGCCAACATATTGGCGTACTGGGTTTCTCAATGGGCGGATTCCGTGCCTGGCAGTTGGCCGCACTCTCAGAGAAGGTCGCGGCTACGGCGGTCATTTCGTGGTTTGGCACTTATGAAGGGCTGATGAAGCCGGGTAACAACGTGCTGCGGGGGCAGTCGGCGTTTTACATGCTACACCCCGGTATGCCTGCCAAAATGGATATCCCCGATATCGCCAGCATTGCCGCACCGAAACCGATGCTGATTTTCAGCGGCGGGCAGGACAAACTGTTTCCGGCAAAAGCAGTCGATGACGCTTTTACCAAAGTACATCAAGTCTGGACGTCACAGAATGCAGATGAAAAACTCCTGACAAAGAGTTGGCCTGAGCTGGGCCACGTTTTTTATCAACAGCAGCAAGATGAAGTCTTTCCGTGGCTGGATAAGTGGTTAAAGCCGTAAAGATTGTAGCCCAGCCAAGCGCAGCACCACCGGGAATTTACGATGTCGCATTTGACACCGTATCTCCCCGGATTCAGCGTAACCGCCCTCGTCCGGGCTACCGGTCATTGCAGGTTGTGATGGTTTACTTCTGGTTGCGCAGCGCTTGCAAGCAACGTTTGAGCACGTTATCCATTGGAGCCTCAACGCGCATCACTTCTCCGGTGCCCGGGTGGGTGAACTTCAGCGCAGCGGCATGCAGGAAGAGGCGATTTAGTCCCGTGCCAGCCAGTTGCTTATCGAACTCGCGATCGCCGTAACGATCGTCAAAAGCAATCGGATGGCCCGCATGCAGCGTATGCACACGAATCTGGTGTGTACGCCCCGTCACCGGGCTACAGCGAACCAGCGTCGCATGCGTATAACGCTCTTCTACCTTAAAGCGGGTTTCAGACGGTTTGCCTTCCTGATTAACACGCACGATACGTTCGCCGCTCTGCAGGATGTTCTTCAGCAAGGGAGCCTGCACGCTTTTCACATGCGACTGCCACTGTCCACGCACCAGCGCCAGGTAATCTTTTTGCATCCCCTTCTCGCGCAACTGCTCATGCAGCGAACGTAGCGCCGAGCGTTTTTTCGCCACCAGCAGGACACCCGAAGTATCACGGTCGAGACGGTGAACCAGCTCAAGGAAGCGGGCTTCCGGGCGTAACGCACGAAGACCTTCAATCACACCAAAGCTTAATCCGCTACCACCGTGAACCGCAGTTCCCGACGGTTTGTTGAGCACCAGGATATGATCGTCTTCATAGAGAATCACATCATTCAACGCGGCCACTTTTTGCAGATGCGGCGACACCGCGTCTTCTTCTCGCTCGGCGACACGCACCGGCGGCACGCGAACTTGATCACCATCTTCCAGTTTATACTCTGGCTTGACGCGTTTTTTGTTCACCCGCACTTCGCCTTTACGCAGAATGCGGTAAATCATACTCTTCGGCACGCCCTTAAGCTGGGTGCGCAAAAAGTTGTCAATTCGTTGCCCGGCTTCATCAGCGCTGATGGCAATCATTTTTACGGTCGGAGTCTCAGTTTTCATGGTGCGCGATTCTAATTACCCCCGCTCAATAGCGCCACTCATTTTTATATGCTTATATTTAGCATAATCGGTTTTCTGCTGGTGCTTTGCTCCCCGAGTTGTTTGTTATTAGAACAATCTCACAGGGCAGGTGAAGAAACTGTGAGTAACCGGGTGATAAAAGGTGAAAGTCATCTTGCTATAACCGGGTTAGCAAGGAATAATGAAGCTGTTTTCCGTGTTGAACCTGGAATAACAAGGGCATTTACGGAAAGACCCATTTTGTTTGTTTGATCATCCACGCAGCAATGGCGTAAGACGTATTGATCGCTCAAACAGTTAGCGGGCTGCGGGTTGCAGTCCTTACCGGTACGTATACTGTACGAATTTTAGTGGATAGACAGAAAGCGAAGCGGGAAATACCCGTGCTTACGTAAGTAAGACGCCAAGACCTCTGTTCTCTAAAAGATGACAAGTATAAATGGAATCTTCTCTGGAGAGTTATCCCAGGTTGTTCCCCAAATAATTGCACTGTGGTTCCGTTTGAAACACAGGCTACCGACACTCTGCGCCTCTTAAACGAGCGACAACCGTGAGGTTGGCGACGTGAATAGTCACGAGGCCATCGGTTTACCCCGGAAAGGCATTACTCTGCTCGCAGCTTAGTCGTCAATGTAAGAATAATGAGTAAGTTACGATGAAAAGAATGTTAATCAACGCAACTCAGCAGGAAGAGTTGCGTGTCGCCCTCGTTGATGGGCAGCGTCTGTACGATCTGGATATTGAAAGCCCAGGACACGAACAGAAAAAAGCGAACATCTACAAAGGCAAAATTACCCGTATTGAACCGAGTCTCGAAGCCGCATTTGTTGACTACGGCGCCGAACGTCATGGTTTCCTCCCCCTTAAAGAAATTGCTCGCGAATACTTCCCAGCCCATTACAACTCACACGGCCGTCCTAATATCAAAGACGTGCTGCGTGAAGGTCAGGAAGTTATCGTACAGATTGATAAAGAAGAGCGCGGCAATAAAGGCGCTGCGCTGACCACCTTTATCAGCCTGGCAGGCAGCTATCTTGTTCTGATGCCAAACAACCCACGTGCTGGCGGTATTTCTCGTCGCATCGAAGGTGACGATCGCACTGAACTTAAAGAAGCGCTGGCAAGTCTTGAACTGCCAGATGGCATGGGCTTAATCGTCCGTACCGCAGGCGTAGGTAAATCTGCCGAAGCGTTACAGTGGGATTTAAGCTTCCGCATGAAGCACTGGGAAGCTATCCAGAAAGCTGCTGAAAGCCGCCCTGCTCCGTTCCTGATTCACCAGGAAAGCAACGTTATCGTGCGTGCTTTCCGCGATTATCTGCGCCAGGACATTGGTGAAATCCTGATCGACAACCCGAAAGTTATGGAAATGGCGCGTCAGCACATTTCTGCGCTGGGCCGTCCAGATTTCAGCAGCAAAATTAAACTGTACACCGGTGAAATCCCGCTGTTCAGCCACTACCAGATTGAATCGCAGATCGAATCCGCTTTCCAGCGTGAAGTTCGTCTGCCATCCGGTGGCTCTATCGTTATCGATAGCACCGAAGCACTGACCGCAATTGATATCAACTCCGCACGTGCAACTCGCGGCGGTGATATCGAAGAAACCGCGTTCAATACCAACCTTGAAGCGGCCGATGAAATCGCTCGCCAGCTGCGTCTTCGTGACCTCGGCGGCCTGATTGTTATCGACTTCATCGATATGACCCCGGTACGCCACCAGCGCGCGGTAGAAAACCGTCTGCGTGAAGCGGTACGCCAGGACCGTGCACGTATCCAGATTAGCCATATCTCTCGCTTTGGTCTGCTGGAGATGTCTCGTCAGCGTCTTAGCCCATCACTGGGTGAATCCAGTCATCACGTCTGCCCGCGTTGCTCCGGCACCGGCACCGTACGTGATAACGAATCGCTGTCACTCTCTATCCTGCGTCTGATTGAAGAAGAAGCGCTGAAAGAGAACACCAAAGAAGTTCACGCGATTGTCCCTGTGCCGATTGCCTCTTACCTGCTGAACGAAAAACGAGCTGCAGTTACCGCCATTGAAGCTCGCCAGCCCGATGTGCGCTGCATCATCGTGCCAAACGATCAGATGGAAACGCCACACTACTCCGTACTGCGCGTGCGCAAAGGTGAAGAGACAACCACTCTGAGCTATCTGCTGCCGAAGCTGCACGAAGAAGAGATGGCGCTGGCAGTCGAAGATGAAGTTGCAGAGCGTAAAATCCCTGAACAGCCAGCACTGGCGACCTTCATCATGCCAGAAGTGCCACCGACGCCAACGGCAGAAAGTGCACCGATTGCAGCACCGAAGGCGAAAGCTGCCGATGTAGCATCGACTGAACCGGGCCTTGTCTCCCGCTTCTTTGCTGCGCTGAAAAACCTGTTTGCGGGTGCTCCGGAGAAGCCGGTTGAAGCCGAACCTGTGAAGCAGCCAGAAGCCAAACCAGAGCGTCAGCAAGACCGTCGTAAACCGCGTCAGAACAACCGTCGCGATCGTAATGACCGCAACGACCGTCGTAATGACCGTGGCGATCGTAATGACCGCAACGAGCGTAACGAGCGTAACGAGAATGCTGAAGGTCGCGAACCGCGTGATAACCGCGAAGGTCGTGAAGACAACCGCCGTAACCGCCGTGAGAAACCACAGCAGTCTTCTGAGGTGCGTGAAAACCGCCAACAGAGCGCAGCCGTCGTTGATGACAGCGAAAAAGCGAAGTCTCGTGACGATCAGCAGCAGTCTCGTCGCGAACGTAACCGTCGTCGCAGTGATGACAAGCGTCAGGCCCCACAGGACGCTAAACCACAGAACAGCGAAGTAGAAGTTGTTGTCGCAGCTCCGGAAGCGGCCCCAGAAGATCGTGTACAGAATATGCCGCGTCGCAAGCCGCGTCAGCTGTCGCAGAAAGTGCGTATTGAAACCGCAGAGCAGACCGCCGCTCGCGAATTCGCACCAGAAGAACCTGTGTCCGAAGCACCGCGTACTGCACTGGCTAAAGTTGATTTGCCAGCCGTCGTAGAAGCACCGGTTCAGGCCGAGCACGATGATAACGGTGAAGCACGTGATAACAACGGTATGCCGCGTCGTTCCCGTCGCTCTCCGCGCCACCTGCGCGTGAGCGGTCAGCGCCGCCGTCGTTACCGTGACGAGCGTTACCCGACTCAATCTCCTATGCCGTTGGCCGTAGCATGCGCTTCACCAGAAATGGCTTCTGGCAAAGTGTGGATCCAGTACCCGGTTACCCAGGTTCAGGATCAGGCCGTTGTTGATGCACCAGTTGAGCAGGAAGTGATTGAACAACCTGTTGTTGCTGAGACCATCGAGCAGACCGTTGCACCGATTGCTGCCGCTGAGCCGGTCGCCGTTGAAGCACCGGCAGAGCCTGAAGCGATCGTTGAACCAACCACTGAAGACGTTGCACCAGTACAGGAAGAGACCCCTACTCCGGTGATGGCCGAAACACCTGCAGTTGAAGCACAAACTTCACAGCCGGTAGAAGAAGCCGTACAGCCTGTCGTAGACGTGAAAGAGGAAACTCCAGTCGTCGCCGAACCGGTTGTTGAGCCAACGCCAGTAGTTGAAGCGCCTGTGGAAACAGCGCCGGTGGAAGAAACACCTGTGGTAGAAACCCCGGTTGTTGAAACCCCAGTTGCGCCAAAACCGGTCACTGTTGCCACAGCGGCGGTAAGTCACTCTACGGCGCCGATGACTCGCGCACCGGCACCTGACTATGTACCGGAAGCACCACGTCACAGCGATTGGGTTCGCCCATCCTTCGATTTTGAAGGTAAAGGCTCTGCTGGCGGTCATAGCGCAACGCATACCGCTACGGCCGGTCCTACGCGTCCGCAGTCGGCTGAATAATCCGACATAAGCGACATAAAAAATCGGCCCTTGTGGCCGATTTTTTTATTGCTGATATTTGCCTTTTACGCCTCAGCTATCCTGACGATTTATCCGATATGTCTTTTTCCGGTTGCCGCATTCCGGCTATTTGCGGCATCACTTCCCGCATCAGGTCGAGAAATTTACGTAATCGCGTCGGGTAATAACGCGCCCACGGATAGACCAAATGCACCGGCAATGGCGTAACCTGCCAGGCTGGCAACAGCTCAACCAGTTGCCCGCTCGCCAACTCCTCTTCCACTATCCAGCTTGAGACTACCGCAGCCCCCACGCCTGCCAGCGCGGCATTTTTCGCCACGTAAAGGCTATCTGTGCTCAAACGCGCCGCAATAGCAACATTGGCCGTTTGCTGGTCACCGTGATGATGCAGCACCACTTCATGCTGATAGAAGGTACTGATGGCAACCCACGGCAGCATCGAAAGCTGTTGCGGTTCTGTCACCGTGGCATAGCCGCTGAGCAATGCGGGCGTCGCGACAATACAACGCGGAACTTCCGCCAGCAGCACCGACACGGTTGCCGGATCGACATCGGCGCCGACGCGGATCGCACAATCAACGTTATCACTGATAAAGTCCACCGCCCTGTCATGCAGCATCCACTCAACCGACAGTTGTGGGAAGCGTGCCAGAAACCCCACCAGCGGCATCAAAAGCTGCTGCTGACCAAAGGCATGCGGAGCGCGTACCCGGAGCGTACCCACCGGTTGTTCATCGGTAATTTGCAGCGCATCCTCCAGCGCCAGCCATGAATCGACCACCTGACGCGCATGCTGATAGCAACGCTCGCCATCATCGGTCAACTTCATTGCATGGGTAGAGCGCAGCAGCAGCTTAGCTCCAAGCATCTCCTCCAGCGACTGTAACCGTCGGCTGATGGTCGCTTGAGTGGTCTCCATCTGCCGGGCGGCGGCTGACAATGAACCCGATTCCACAATTCGGATGAACGTGCGCATTAACTCAACGCGATCTATACGCTCATTTCTCTTCATAAACTTCCTGCCTATACGCCAAATGTATAACTGTTTTACCACTGCAACGGCTACCGCACCAGCCGTAAGAGGCGGAAAATGCGCTCCATACACCGTTGAGGACCAAACAATGAACAGTCAAAACACACATACTCCAACGTCCAGTCTGATGATTTTTATCCTGGCACTTGGCGCCGGATTCAGCGTCGCCGCTATTTACTACGCCCAACCGCTGCTGCCGCTAATGGGCAGCACCTTACATCTGAGCGTGGAAGGAATGGGGCTTATCCCCACGCTAACTCAAGCAGGCTATGCGCTGGGCATTTTGTTCCTCCTGCCGCTGGGCGACCGCTACGATCGCCGGACGCTGATCCTCGTGAAAAGTCTGGCTCTCGCCGTCTTGCTGCTGGTTTACAGCCTGACTCAACAGTTCCATTCGCTGCTGGCGGTGAGTTTGCTGATTGGGATGGCCGCCACCATGGCGCAGGATATCGTCCCCGCAGCCGCCATTCTGGCCCCCGCCGGAAAACAGGGAAAAATGGTGGGTACGGTGATGACCGGCCTTCTGCTGGGGATCCTGCTGTCGCGTACCGTCAGTGGCGTGGTGGGCGAGCTGTTTGGCTGGCGCGTTATGTATCAGGCCGCCGCGGTAAGTATCGCGTTGATAGGCGCAGTGATGTGGCGCGTGCTGCCTCACTTTGTAGCCCACTCTGAGTTACGCTATCCCGCATTGATGGTATCAATGGCGCACCTGTGGCGTCGTTATCCTACGCTGCGTCGTGCTGCGATAGCACAGGGTTTTCTGTCCATCGCCTTTAGCGCCTTCTGGTCGACTCTGGCGGTAATGCTGGCTGAGCACTATCACATGGGCAGCGCCGTTGCCGGTGGTTTCGGTATCGCAGGTGCGGCCGGTGCGCTGGCAGCACCGCTGGCAGGCGGTCTGGCGGATAAAGTCGGTGCAGAGAAAGTCACGCAGTTAGGCGCTGCGCTAGTCAGTGTGTCGTTCGCGCTGATGTTTCTGTTACCCGCCCTGCCGCCAATGGCACAGTTAGTATTGATTGCAGCCTCCGCTATCGGCTTTGACCTGGGCCTGCAGTCAAGCCTGGTTGCGCACCAGAATCTGGTTTATAGCCTCGAACCGCAGGCTCGTGGCCGCCTGAATGCGCTGCTGTTTACTGGGGTATTTATCGGGATGTCGTTAGGATCGGTATTGGGTACCCAGATTTATGCCCTGACAGGCTGGGAAGGTGTCGTCGCGCTGGCGACGGTGGCGGGTCTTATCGCACTGGCGATTCGGGTCAGTGAAACCTACCGCCTACGCAGCACGCAGGTCAGTACGCAGTAAAGAATAAAAAAAGCCCGCGACGGGGTGGTGCGCGGGCGATAAAAACACATCCAGCTTCCAGATATGTTCTGACCTGCTTTATTATTTATTCAGTTGAAACAGCGACATGCCTTGCATATCGGTAAACGCTTTGTACGCCGCCTGCAAGGCAGTTTGCTGCATGGTGTAGTTGGAAATGGTTTCGTTCCAGTCCACATCCACCAGATTACTCATCTGCTGGGATTGCGCGAGCTTGCGGTCATCACCCAGCGCATCCAGATTTTCCAGTTCTTTAAGTTGGGTTCCCAGTTCAGCACGAACGGTTAACACGTTGTTGAGCGAGTTGCTCAGGCTACGGTTAGTCCGATCAATGTCGGCGGTCACCTTATCTTTCGTTGCATCATCAGCATCCGCTACGGGTATATTCAACGCGGCGATCGCCGAGTCGAGTGCGGTAAAGATATTATCGTCTGCATCCGGTTTGGCATTACTGGTTGAGTGATCGAAGATCAAATTACCCGTATGACCAATCACCATTGAACGCGATGAATCCACCTGTTGTTCGACGTTAATATCACCGCCGACATATTTGCCGGTGTCATCAAAAGGCGGCGTATCCGTTTTGTAACCGGCAAAAATATAGCGCCCGTTACCATCGGTGCTGTTGGCCAGGTTCAGGATCTGATCGCGGATCCCCTGCAGGTCTGTCGCCAGCGAGGCACGGTCGTCATCGCTGAGCGTGCCGTTACCGGCATAGACGATCTTCTCCTGCGCTGCCTGAATCGCGGTCGTCACCTGTTTTAAAGTGCTCTCTTCGGTCGACACGCGTTGGGTCGCAAAGGTACGCGCGGTGGCATACTGGGCCGTCTGCGCCTGAGCCTGAGACAACACAACAGCCTGCGAAGCCGCCACCGGATCGTCCGACGCACGGTTAACCCGTTTGCCCGTCGACATCTGCTCACCGTACTTCAACCATTCAGACTGGGAGTTGGTAATCCCCCCCATATTCTGCTGGTACATCATTAAGGTACTGACGCGCATGATTTACCCTCTCCTTAACGGATATTAATTAATGCGTCGAAGAGGGTGCTTGCGGTTTGCAGCACCTGCGCATTGGCCAGATAGTACTGTTGGAAGAGCTGCAGGTTGCCGTACTCTTCATCAAGGTTAACCCCGGAGATAGACTGCTGCTGCTTGTTAAGCTGCGTCACTACGTTCGCCTGAGTCGTACTGCTGCTTTTCAGCGTCGCCGTTTGGGTACCAATAGAACTCACCATCGCGGCATAGGCGTCGTTAAAGCTTTTTGAACCACCAACAACTTTGCTGGTTTGCAGATCCAGCAGCGCCTGACCGTTACGGTTATCACTTTCACCACCGCTGGTACCGGTCGTATCCGCCAGCCCCATCGCGATTTGCGATTCGCTGCTGATTGCCACATTCATATTGACGATGGTGTCGCTTACCGGTTTGACAATAAAGCTATCGCCACTCTGTGCCGGGTCGGTACCGCCGGTTTTAATCTGCGCCGTAACCGTCAACCCATCAAACTTCAGCACGCCATTGGCAGGATCGCTACCGGTATCCAGTTTGACACTGGTGTTGTCAGACAGGCGCGTAACATCCCAACCGCTGTCGGTTTTGATGATTTTGTAGTCTGTTGCCTGGACGGCAGAAGACTTATCGATTGTCACTTTCAGATCAACATCGCCAGTGTTTTTACTGTTCGACACCGAAGATGGCTTACCTAAATTAAAGAAATCAACGCCCGTTTTACCGTCGGCATCAATCCCCTGCTTATGCACCGTATTAAAAGCATCACCAAACGCCAGCGCCATCTGATTGAGGCTATTACGCGTTTGATCAAGGTCCTGAGAGCGGAATGTCAGCAGACCGCCCAGCGAACCGGAAGTCAGCATTTTTTCCGGGATCTCGACGTTACCCGCAACGTTATCAACGTAGGCTATGGTCGTACGATTAGGATCTGCGCTACTTGGTACCGCCGCCAGTTGGCTGGCTTTACTGCCGGCCACGAGGGTATAACCATTGGCCATGGTGATGTTATAGGTGCTGCCATCCTGGACGTTAACTTCGACGCCCACCAGCTTATTCAGCTCGCTCACCAGTTGATCACGCTGGTCGAGAAGATCGTTTGGTGATGCCCCTGCTCCCACGCCGGTGAGGCGAGAGATTTTGTCGTTCAGACTGGCAATCTGCGAGGAGTAGTTGTTGACCAGGTTGACCGTTGAGCTGATAGACAGGTTCACCTGCTTATCCTGATCGCGCAGATACTGATCGACAACTTTAAACTGGTTTACCACCCCATCCGCTTTACCCAGCACGGTCTGACGCGCTGCCGGGTCTTCGGCATTGCTGACCAGCGTTTGCAGGCTGCTGAAAAAGTCCTGTAAGGTCGTCGACAAGTTATTGGTCGAGCTGGAGATCATGCTGTCGATTTTCGACACCTGCTCGTAGCGGGTGGTTAAGCCACTGCTCTGATTCTGTGCCGCACGAAGCTGGTTGGTAATAAATGCGTTGTACTCTCGCTGCACGCCAGTCACGTTAACGCCATTACCCACCCAACCGCCCGCGCCCATCGTGCTGTTGGCTGCCGCCAGCACGGTCGTCTGGCGGGTGTATCCGGCGACGTTGTAGCTCGCAATGTTATTACTGGTGGTGTTCAGCGCTGACTGCGCGGCGCTGAGCCCGCTCATCGCGCTGTTAATTAAACTGGACATGAACGCTCCTTCTTAAGGCCATGGTATTACTTATCGGATGGCGGACTGCAAACTTGAGGCTAATCAGAACAGATTTTCGATATCGTTGCGGTAGGTGTTACTGACCTTCTCGCTCATCGATTTCAACTGCTGGATCATGCCGGTTAATTTACGTGCGTACTGCGGATCGGTTGCGTATCCGGCATTCTGTAACGCTTGCGCGCCCTGCTCTGCGGTCGATGCTGAAGTCACCGCCGCATAGCGTGGATTACGGGTCAACAGGCCGACGTAATCTGACAGCGCTTCGAGATAAGAACTGTAAACGCGGAATTTGGCCTTCACCTTCTTAGCCTCACCGTTTTCAAACTCAGTGGTCGTAATCTCGGTCACTTTGCCCTTCCAGTTCCCCGAGGCTTTGACACCAAACAGGTTGAAGCTCGGCTCGCCGTTTTGCTGGCGGATTTGCCGCTGGCCCCAGCCTGACTCCAGCGCGGCCTGCGCCAGAATCAGGTGGTGTGGAATACCGCTTTGCTCACTCGCCAAACGCGCAGGCAAAGAGAGCTGGGCCAAGAAGTCCTTCGAGTCGCCAGACAGCGGAACATCGCTATTGTCCGGCGCTTTCGGCAGCGCTTTACGCACCATTTGCGTCAGCGCGGCATTCTGATAGCTGGTGACGGTCTGCATATCAAACTTCATCGGCACCTGGCCTGCATTTTCCGCAGGTGCTTGCTGCTGTGCTGACAGCTGTTTAACCATCTCTTCCGCAAGTCCCAGCCCTTTACCCGCGGTCATCTGCTGGGCGATTTGCTGGTCATACATACTGGTATAGAGCCGGGTCTGGTCACTGCTGAACATGCCATCTTTCGGCAGCGTCTCGCGCATACTCTTGAGCATCATCTGCACGAACATCCCCTCCACCTGACGCGCCACCGGCCGAAGGTTGGCCTGCGGATCTTGTCCGGCTTTGGTTTTCAGTTCGTTTAATGACTGCGCATCCCAGGCGGCGCTGGACAGTAATTTGCTGTCAGTCAGCATTAGACAATCTCCACCTTCGCGCGCAGGCAGCCCGCGCTCTGCATCGCTTGAATGATGGACATCAGTTCCATTGGCGTTGCCCCCAGTGCATTCAGTGCACGCACGACGTTGTTGAGGTTGGCACTGGCGCGAACGCTCTGCAACGAACCGCCGCTCTGGCGTAAATCAATCTGCGTTTGTGGCGTCACCACCGTTTGACCACCGCCAAATGGCGTATCCGGCTGGCTAACCTGCGCGGAACGGTTGACGGATACCGACAGGTTCCCCTGCGCGACAGCACAGGTATCCAGCGTCACTTCGCGGTTCATAACCACCGATCCGGTACGCGAGTTGATAATGATTTTCGCGTCCTGTGGCGGCATGCCCACTTCAAGATTCTGGATATCCGCCAGCAAGCGGACCTGGCCGCTGCCGCCGCTTGGCGCACGGATCTGCACGGTACGGGCATCCAGCGCGGTAGCGTTCCCCATGCTGCTGCGACGGTTGATGGTATCGGCAATCTGCTGCGCCATCGTGAAATCATCGTCATTGAGCTGCAAGTTGATGGTATTCCCCGAGCCAAACTGGGTAGGCAGTTCACGTTCAATGGTCGCACCAGCGGTAATTCGACCGCCGTTCAGCTGGTTTACCTGTACGCTGCTGCCGCCCGCCGAGGCGCCTGCCCCGCCGACCAGAATATTGCCCTGCGCCAGCGCGTAGACCTGGCTGTCGACGCCTTTCATTGGCGTCATCAGCAGCGTGCCGCCGCGCAGACTTTTGGCGTTACCCATTGAGGACACGACTACATCAATGGTTTGCCCCTGACGGCCAAAGGCCGGAAGCTGCGCGGTCACCATCACCGCCGCCACGTTTTTCAACTGCATATTGGTGCCCGCAGGAACGGTAATCCCCAACTGCGACAACATATTGTTCAGACTCTGGGTGGTAAACGGCGTTTGCGTCGTCTGGTCACCCGTACCGTCAAGCCCCACCACCAGACCGTAGCCAATAAGCGAGTTTTCCCTGACCCCTTGCACACTTGTCAGATCGCGAATGCGTTCGGCGTGCGCCAGCCCGGTGACCAGCACCAGCGCCAGAGTTAGCAGAGTTTTAAACATGATTCACCTCGTTACATCGGCGATAAGTTAAGGAAGAAACGCTGCAGCCAGCCCATATTCTGCGCTTCATTGATGTAGCCGTTGCCCACGTATTCGATACGCGCATCTGCCACCTGCGTCGACGGCACGGTATTGCTGCCGCTGATAGTGCGTGGGTTAACCACCCCGGAGAAGCGGATAAATTCGGTACCCTGATTAATGGCAATTTGTTTTTCGCCGACGACATGCAGGTTGCCGTTTGCCAGCACCTGATCGACGGTCACGGTCAGCGTGCCGCTAAAGGTATTGCTGGCATTGGCCCCGCCCTTACCATTAAAGCTATTGCCACCGGAAGCTTCGACGTCAGCACGTTCGTTGCCAAACAGTCCCTGCAAGTAACGCGGTACGGTGTCGAAACCAAAACTTGTTTTGCCATCGCGACTGGCGTTAGCCGACGAGCTTTTGCTCGCACTGACGTTTTCCTGCAATACGATAGTCAGCGTATCGCCAATATTGCGCGGACGGCGATCCTCAAACAGCGGTTGATAGCCGTAGTTAATCGGCTGCGCGGTCTGGAAAATAGAGCCATTTACCACAGGCACCGGGCCGGGGGTCGGCTGCGCGGTGGTCGCCCCTTCCACCAGCGGTTTGCTTGGAATCAAGGCACACCCCGCCACGCTAATGGCGACGACGGTTAAAAGCGGAAAACGGAACGCTGCGGATTTTTGCATTGCTTTCTTCTTCTGAATTTCAGGGACATCCCGGCAGCGCGAAGCGAAGCCGGGCTACAATAGAACGAGTAGCCCGGCTTCGCGCCGCGCCGCCGGGTCATCCCTTTACAGTTGCGTCAGTTTTTGCAGCATCTGGTCGGTCGTCGATACCGCTTTACTGTTGATTTCGTACGCGCGCTGCACCTGAATCATGTTGACCAACTCTTCCGCCACGTTGACGTTCGAGGTCTCAACATATCCTTGATACAGCAGACCCGCGCCGTTCAAGCCTGGCGTGGTATCGTTCGGCGCACCCGACGCCTGTGTTTCGATGTACAGGTTTTCACCAATACTCTCGAGACCGGTATCGTTCATAAAGGTCGACAGATTCAGTTGCCCTACCTGTACCGGGTTCGCTTGCCCCTGCTGGGTCACGCTGACAATACCGTCGCGGCCAATCGTGATGCTGATAGCGTTCGCCGGAATGGTGATGGCAGGCTGCACCTGATAACCGCTGGCGGTCACCAGTTGACCGTTTTGATCGACCTGGAACGAACCATCACGGGTATAGCCGGATGAACCGTCTGGCAGCAGGATCTGGAAGAACCCGTCGCCTTTGATCGCCACGTCTTTACTGTTGTTGGTCTGTGACAGGTTGCCCTGGCTATGCAAACGTTCGGTTGCTACGGGACGCACCCCGGTACCAATCTGCAGACCTGAAGGCAGCGTCGTTTGTTCGGATGATTGCGCACCCGGCTGGCGAACGGTTTGATAGAGCAAGTCTTCAAAGACCGCGCGCTGGCGCTTAAAACCATTGGTACTGACGTTCGCTAGGTTGTTGGCGATAACGTCCATATTGGTTTGCTGCGCATCAAGACCGGTTTTGGCGATCCATAATGAACTGATCATAATTTTCCTTAGCTCATTGACAGCAACTGGTTAGCTTTCTGCGTGTTTTCATCCACGCTGCTGATAACCTTCATTTGCATTTCAAAACGGCGGGAGCTGGCGATCATCTCTGCCATCGCCGCCACGGGTTTCACGTTACTGCCTTCCAGCACGCCGGACTGCAGGCGCAGCGTCGGATCGGCCTGTAGGGTCTGTCCACGCGTCGCCACGGCCTGCGGCGTCAGGTGGAAAAGCCCATCGTCACCGCGCGTGACTTCCGTTGCATTGGCTTTGACCACTTTCAGTTTGCCGACCGGTGACACCGTGTTAGCCGGGTCTCCAGGCGTCAATGCCGAAATCGTACCGTCCGCAGCAATGGTCACCTGCGAACCTTCCGGCACGCTCAGTGGACCGGCATCGCCGATAACCGGATGACCCTGAATGGTCAGTTGACCGGTCGAGTCGACCTGGATATTACCGTTGCGGGTATAGCCTTCACTGCCATCCGCCGACTGCACCGCCAGCCAACCATCCTGCTGAACCGCCACATCCAGCGGGCGCGCGGTATAGTCCAGTTGTCCCGGAGTCATATCGGCTCCCGGCGTGGTGGCGGCGACCAGCGTACGGGTCTCCACGGACGGCCCCATTACCGGCACCGCGCGCATAGCATTGAGCTGCGCGCGAAAGCCCGGCGTTGACGTGTTCGCAAGGTTGCTCGCCGTGACCGCTTGCTGTTGCATGGTCTGGCTGGCGGCGCCCATTGCCGTATATATCGCGTGATCCATAAGGTCACCCTGTTAGAGGATTAACGTAGGTTAACCAGCGTGTTAAGGATCTGATCCTGGGTTTTGATGGTCTGCGCATTCGACTGATAGTTACGCTGCGCGACGATCATATTCACCAGCTCCTTACTCAGATCGACGTTGGATGCTTCCAGCGCGCCATTGGTCAGCGAGCCGAAGTTGCCCGTCCCCGCCGTACCCAGTAGCGCCACGCCGGAAGATTGTGTCGCTGACCAGACGTTATCGCCTTCAGATTGCAGGCCACCGGTGTTTGAGAAGTTGGCGAGCACAATCTGCCCCAGCAACTGGCTTTGACGGTTGGAGTAGTTACCGACCACCGAGCCATCATCGTTGACCTGATAGCTCACCAGGCTGCCCGGCTCATAGCCGTTCTGCGTGGTGGCAACAACATCACTTGAACCGGTGTTTTGCTGCATGGAATTCAGGAAGCTCAGGGAGAAGTTGCTCGCCTGTGAGCCATTGAGAGAAGCCAGCGCGATATTGATTTCAGGGTTGGCGTTAGCCGGGCCGAGAATTAACGTCCCTGGGTTAGCAGTATCGTCAATATAGTTAGATACTGATGTCAGCGTACCGTTGTCATTAAAGCCCATCTGCGCCGCTTTCACGGCTGCTGCACCGCTGACGCTGGTATCTTGCGTGTAGACATCCCACTTATTCGCCGCTGTTTTCACGTAGTAAACGTTCAAATCGTGGGAGTTACCCAGACTGTCGTAAACGGTGACGGTACCTTTTTTGTTGTAGGTGTCCGGGTCGCTGACATTGAACGTTTTGGTGATAGTGCTATCCGTGGAATTCAGGTTCATCTGCATGGTGCCGGTCGTTGAGGCTTTAGCCGACATCAGTGAGTTCGGAATCGACAGCCCTACCGGGTTTGCCCCCTGCTGAATAGTTGGAGGCGTACCACTTGCCGGGTAGCCGGTCAGCTTCAAGCCCTGAGAATTCACCAGGTTACGGTCTTCATCGAGTGAGAATTGACCGTTGCGGCTGTAGTACACCGTGCCGCTGTTATCGACCAGACGGAAGAAACCGTTCTGACTGATAGCAACATCCAGCGCACGTCCGGTACTGGTCGTGGTGCCGTCGGTGAAATCCTGAGTGATCCCTGCCACTTTAACGCCCAGACCCACTTTGGAGCCGGCAAACATATCGGCAAAAGACGCCGACCCGGATTTAAACCCGTAGGTGGCGGAGTTAGCGATGTTGTTGCCGATAACATCGAGGTTAGTGGCAGCCGCGTTTAAACCGCTGACCGCTTGTGAAAAAGCCATAACGTCTCTCCTGAAATAGTGATGCACGAAATCATTCAAGTCGCTTTACAGCTGCCTGAATAATGACGTGTAGAAAGGCTTAGATAATCTGGCGAACCTCATCCAGCGTGGTGGTACCGTAAGTGCCTAAATCCAGCTTATTGCCGTCTTTGCCAAGCGTAACGCCCTGCACCAACGCGAACTGCAACGGCTGAGCGACCAACTGTGTCGTCCCCTGACTTGCCGCAAAGTTGATGGTGTAAGCACCATCCGGCACCGCAGCGCCGTCATCCATCAAACCGTCCCAGGTAAAGGTGTGTACGCCTGCGGTCTGCGCGCCCATATTCAGCGTGCGGACAACTTTGCCGTTACCGTCGGTGATGGTGGCCGTCACTTTCTCTGCCGCCTGAGACAGCTCAATGCCAAACGGCGTGGTGTCTACGCTGTCACTGCTACTGCTTTTGCCAGCCAGTATCGAGGTACCCGGAATCATGACCCCGCGACCGACCAGTGAGCTGGCCTGCAACGATTGGCTGTTATCGATTTGCCCGGAAATAGAACCGAGGGTGGTGTTGAGCTTCTCAATGCCGCTCAGGGTGCTGATCTGTGCCAGCTGTGAGGTTAATTCATTGTTTTGCAGCGGGTTGGTGGGATCCTGGTTTTTCAGCTGCGCCACCAAAAGCGTCAGAAAACTGCTTTGAAGATCCGAGGAACTGTTGGTTCCCGTACTGCTCACCGACGACGATGAAGATGTCGCGGTACTGCTGGCGGTATCATTAATATTGGATACGATGGACATTGTTATCTCCTTATTGCCCAAGCGTCAGTGTTTTAAGCATCATGCTTTTTACGGTGTTCAACACCTCGACGTTCGCCTGATAGCTGCGCGATGCCGACATGGTGTTCACCATTTCCCCTACGACGTCCACATTAGGCATGCGGACATACCCTTTGGCATCCGCCAGCGGGTTACCCGGCTGATACACCATCTTGTCAGGCTCCTGACTCTCCACGACATCCGCCACTTTGACACCGCCGGTCGCGGCACCGATTGGCGCATCAACCTGGAAAACGACCTGCTTGGCGCGGTACGGCTGTCCGTCGGGACCGGCGACACTGTCAGCGTTCGCCAGGTTACTGGCGGCGACGTTCAGACGCTTAGACTGCGCGGTTAACGCAGACCCGGCGACGTCGAAGATATTGAGTAATGCCATGGGTTAGTTCCCCTGCTGCAGGACACTCATCATGCCCTTGATTTGTCCGCCCAGAACCGTAAGCCCGGTCTGGTACTGGAGGCTGTTATCGGCAAACTGCGTGCGTTCCCGGTCCATATCAACGGTGTTTCCGTCCATAGCGGGTTGGTCAGGAATGCGGTACAGCAAATCGGCTTCAGGCGTCGAAATGGTCTGGGCGGGAATATGGCGTGAAGAGGTCAGCGTCAGCGCAACTCCGCTGTTTTCCGCCCGCCCGCGCGCCATCACTTTTTTAAGTTCACTGGAAAAATCAATATCGCGCGCCTGATACCCAGGGGTATCCGCGTTCGCGATATTGGCGGCCAGAATTTCCTGACGCTCCGCGCGCAGGTTTAGAGCTTCTTGCTGAAAACGTAATGCGGCGTCGAGTTTATCGAGCATGTCTCCTCCGCTAATGGCAAAGTTTCAGCTCACAGCTTAATTCCCCTTACACGCGCGTTATCGCCGGAATAAGCGCAATATGCGTCGCTATTTATTGCGTTGATGTCACCGACATATGGGTAAAATGCATACATCCGCCATCCACTGGAGCGTTCAATGCGTCAGCTCATTGCCCCGTTAACCGCAGCGATACTGGCTTTTAGCCCGCTGGCTCAGGCCGCCGATATTCAGACGCAACTGCGCGATTTTTTTAGCACGCGGCTGACCGGTTTTAGTGATGAGGTCAACGTCAGTCTGCGAAATACGCAGAATTTGAAACTGGCCTGTGAGAATCCGACGTTCAGTACACCAGGCAATTCACGCCTTTGGGGAAACCTGACGGTGTTGGCGCAGTGTGGGAATGCGAAACAATATTTGCAGGTGAGCGTGCAGGCTGTCGGTGATTACGTCGTCGCTGCCACCCCTATCGTGCGTGGCGCGCCGATTGAAGCACAGAGCGTGACCTTAATGCGTGGACGATTAGATCAGTTGCCACCGCGCACAATGCTGACGCTTGCGCAAGCCGAGGACGCTATCAGCCTGCGTGACGTGGCGATTGGTCAGCCGATTCAACTGTCGATGGTGCGTCAATCATGGCGCGTCAAGGCCGGGCAGAAAGTTCAGGTGATTGCGCAGGGTGAGGGATTCAGTATTAACGGTGAAGGCCAGGCATTAAATAATGCGGGTGTTTCGCAAAACGCTCGCGTGCGAATGTCGTCAGGACAGGTTGTGAGCGGACAGGTGAATACTGATGGGAATATTCTGATTAATCTATAAACGTCATAAAGAAACCGTGTCGCTTGCCGATAGATAATTAACAATTAATGAGAGTCGGCGCCTGCGCCCATACCAGAGCCTCCATGAGGAAAGAACCATGAGCATCGATCGTACATCACCTCTGAAAGCTGTCACCAGCGTACAACCGCGCGAAACGCCAGAAACCAGCGCGCAAAAGGCCCGTACGGAACAAACCACCACCGCCACCAGCGCGAGCGTCACCCTGAGCAATGCACAGACGGCATTAACGCGCTCAGGCAGCAGCGATATTAATATGGCGCGTGTTGAAGAACTCAAAACGGCGATCCGCAACGGTGAATTGAAGATGGACACCGGCAAAATTGCTGACGCATTGATTCAGGACACGCAAGACTATTTGCAGAGTAAATAAGCACATGAGCGGTTTGTCAGCAATTCTCGACCAAATGACCAGCATCCTGACCTCGTTAAATGAGGTGATGGATGCTGAGCAACATCAGCTCTCCGCAGGCAACGTTAACGGCCTGCAACTTGCCAGCATCACCGAAGAGAAAAGCTCTTTGCTGGCAACCTTAGACTATCTGGAGAAGCAGCGTCGCGTCGAGCAAAATGCCCAGCGCAATGCAGAAGAAGGAATAAGCGAACGCTGGCAAGCAATCACCGACTCAACGCAAGAATTACGCCGTAAAAACCAGCATAACGGCTGGCTGCTCGAAGGACAGATTGTGCGTAATCAGCAGGCTATTGATGTGCTCAAGCCGTACCAGGAAACCGGCCTTTACGGTAAAGATGGTCAGACTGCCAGCAATGGTGTGGCGCGCAGCGCGAAGAAGTTTTCAGTTTGAAGGTATGCGGGGCCACGGAATGAGCCCCGCCAGATTTATTTTGCTTACGCCGTGCGGCGGGCAAATTCTTTGATTTTGAACCCCAGCACCGCCAGTGTCGCAAAGTAAGCCACCACACCCACTACCACTACGCTAATCAGGCGCAGCAAGCGATACAGCATCGTTCCTTGTGACCATTCCGGCATCACATGCATCATCCCCAGTAACGCCGCGGCCATGACCAGCACAGACACTACCAGACGCACTAAGAACAGACGCCACCCTGGCTGCGGGGTGAAGATTTTTTGTTTGCGTAGCTGCCAGTACAGCAGCGCCGCGTTAAGGCAGGCCGCCAGACCAATCGACAACGATAACCCGGCATGCTTGAGTGGACCAATAAATGCCAGGTTCATCACCTGGGTCAAAATCAGCGTCACAATCGCAATTTTTACCGGCGTTTTGATGTCCTGACGCGAATAGAAGCCCGGCGCCAGGACTTTCACCACAATCAATCCCATCAGGCCCACAGAGTACGCGACCAACGCGCGCTGGGTCATCGCCGCGTCAAATGCGGTGAATTTTCCGTACTGGAACAGGGCTACGGTCAACGGTTTCGCCAGAATACCCAACGCCACGGCACTCGGTAGCGCCAGCAGGAAACACAGACGTAATCCCCAATCCATCAGGCGCTGATATTCATCATGGTTGCCGCTGGCAAAGCTTTTTGACAGCGATGGCAGCAGAATTGTCCCCAGCGCGACACCCAGCACGCCGGACGGAAACTCCATCAAGCGGTCGGCGTAGTACATCCAGGAGACGGAGCCTGATACCAGGAATGATGCAAAAATGGTGTTGATAATCAGCGAGATCTGACTCACCGACACGCCCAAAATAGCCGGGCCCATCTGTTTTATTACACGCACCGCGCCCGCATCTTTAAAGCTAATACGCGGCAGCACCAGCATACCGATCTTTTTCAGGTGCGGCAGCTGATAGGCAAGCTGCAATACGCCGCCCACCGTGACGGCCCACGCCAGCGCCAGCACCGGCGGATTGAAGTACGGTGCAGCAAACAGCGCAAAGCCAATCATGCTGACGTTCAGGAAGGTTGGCGCAAAGGCCGGAACGGAGAAACGGTTCCACGTATTGAGGATAGCCCCCACCAGCGAGGCCAGCGAGATCAGCAGAATGTAGGGGAAGGTGATACGCAGCAGTTGGGTTGTCAGCGTAAACTTCTCTGCGGTATTGGCAAATCCAGGGGCGGTGATGGTTATCACCCACGGAGCGGCAATCATCCCCAGTACGGTAATCACCGCCAGCGCTAAGGTCAGAAGGCCTGAGACATACGAAACAAATACGCGAGTCGCATCCTCGCCCTGCTTACTTTTGTATTCAGCAAGAATAGGCACGAACGCCTGAGAGAATGCCCCTTCAGCAAAAATACGGCGTAGCAGGTTCGGCAGCTTAAACGCCACGAAAAAGGCATCCGTTGCCATCCCGGCACCGAAAATCCTCGCCACAATCGCGTCGCGCGCAAATCCCAATACGCGCGAAAACATGGTCATCGAGCTGACAGCTGCCAGCGATTTAAGTAGGTTCATTAATCTGTGATTCCACAACCCGGAACAAAACGCCCCATCAGCGGGCGCTGAAAAAGTGGCGTTAGTCTACCGGGTTCGGGGTGAATTGCTACTCTCAGATGTTACAGCGGGTTAGAGTCTGTCTCACTAGCGGAGAGTGGCACCGGGGGCTCCCCGGAGTCGGCGCTGTCGCGCCTCGTCCGGGCTACCGATTATACGCTGTCTGTAGCCCGGTCGAACGCAGTGACACCGGGATCGTCTCAGGATCTGCGCTTATTCGCGAATGGCTTCGCGCCATAATCCTTCGACAATGCGCTGGGCGAAAATCGCCTGCTCACCGGCCGTTTCCGGAACCGTCTGATTTTGCACGCATTCAATAAAATGTCGCGCGCAACCGACGAAACCGCGTTGTTCGAGGGTCGTTTGCCAGCCAGGTATTGGTCGGGTGACAATACCGGCACCGCGCTCTTCCCGCCATTCACGCATATCCGTGACGTCGTACAGTCCACCGTCGGCCACTGCCTGCACCCATTCCCGCTGGCTACCTGCCCGCCGGTGCATACTGGTGGTTATCTGCAAGCCCGGTTGGCTGAAATGGTGTTCGGCATAGAACATACTGCCTTCATCGGTGGTACTTAACACGCCACCGCTCAGCTTCGCCTTCCCGTCTGCCAGCCATAGCGCGGTATCCACCACGTGCAAATAATCATCCAGCAGCGTAAAACGCAAATCATGTGGGCCAACGCTGTCGGCGCGATGTTTATCCATACGCAGCGACGACATCTCCCCGGCACGTGTTTTCAGCTCCTGATACAGCGGAGAGAATCGACGATTAAAACCGACCATCAGCGTCAGATGCTTACGCGCCGCCAGGGCGACCAACCGTTCGGCATCGTCCAGTTTGTCAGCCAACGGTTTATCGACGCAGACATGAACGCCGGCATTGAGTAGCTCGCTCACCACCGCATAATGCGACGCTGTTGAACTGTGAACAAACACGGCATCGCACTGAGCGGCCAGAGTCGCCAGCGAGTCGGCGTAAGGCAGGCGGTAAGTTTCACACACCCGCAGCGCTTTTTCTTTCCCCGGCGACCAGGCGGCCTGTAGTGTCCAGTCGGTCGCGGCGCTTAACACCGGCAGCCATGCTTTCTGCGCGATACCGCCAAGACCGACGACACCAATGCGTAATTTAGCCATGCTGATTACTCCCCGAGATGTGCAAGCAGTGAGTCCAGACGCTGTTTTAACTCGGCAACCTCGCCTTCTAGCGCAAGAACGCGGTCGCGTAAATCATCATTAGCACCCGATGCATCAGGCTGGCTTGCCGCCATCGTGTCAACGTCAACCTCACCGCTGAACAGGTGCATATAGCGACTCTCGCGTTTTCCTGGCTCACGCGGCAGACGCACGACAAACGGGCCATCTTCGCGATTAGCAAGACGTTCAAGCGTATTTTCAACCTCAGCCATATCGCCAAATTCGTGCATGCGCTGCGCACGTCCACGCAATTCGCCCGGCGTTTGAGCGCCGCGTAACAGCAGCGTGGTCACCAGTGCAACCTCAGCGCTCGACAGTTTAAGGTCGCCAAATTCCGAATTACAAAAACGTTGTTCATACTTGGTGACGCGGTTGCCAAAACCGCTGACCGTACGCAGATAGTGGCGCTTAACCAGCATATCCAGTTGATCCTGTACCTCGGCATCGCTTAGTGTCATCACCGGTTCACGATTGGTTTTCTGGTTGCAGGCGGTGGCGACGCCGTTAATTGACAGCGGGTACTGCTCCGGTGTAGTCACCTGTTTTTCCAGTAAACAGCCGATAACACGCGCTTCCAGCGGGCTTAATTGATATTTCATCTTTGTCTCCTTATCGACCGGCAGTCCATTGTGGGGTGGTTAACGCGGTGAGCACATGGTCACGCCACTCGCCATCAATCAGTAAATAGTCTTTTGCATACCCTTCTTTTTCAAATCCCAGACGTGCCAGCAGTCCGCCGCTGCGCTGGTTATGGGGCATGTAATTGGCCATGATACGGTGGATATGTTGCGTACGCTGCATATAACGAATGGCGCTGGTCAGCGCCTCATACATCATCCCCTGTCCCTGCCATTTTTGCGAAATGGAGTAACCGAGGTAACAGGCGTGGAACGAACCGCGCACGACGTTGGAAAAATTAGCCACGCCGATAATCTCTTTCTCTTCAGGATCGAGCAGCGCGAAGTAATAGGCCGTTCCCTGTTTATGAAATTCATTAATCATCGACAGCCGCGCCTGCCAGCCCGAGGGATAACAATGGCTGTCATCACGGATCGGTTCCCAGGGTTTTAAAAACTGCCGATTCTCTGCATAGTAATCAGCCAGACGCCAGGCGTCCCTCTCATGAACCAATCGCACAACAAGTCGGTCGGTGGTCAACCGTACTTTCGGTACACTACTGCGATAGCCAAACATCTCACTACTCCCGTACCCAACGTATACCCTGGTCATTTCACTATACCTGCCCGAAGGCGGCCAATGAAAAAACAATCTGTTATTTTGCATTGTGATAAAAAAGTGGTGTCGCTGGCAATACGTCAAAAGGTGAGATAACCCGGCAAAATCAATATGTTTCTCGTCAATGCTAACCGCTTGAGAAGTCGAGAGAATTCGGAGTGGTTATTTCTTCGACGTATTTCCGTTTTTTATGCCATTTTCAGACAAATAAAATCCCCCACGCTTTGCGAAAATCCCCCATCAGAAAATCTCGTGCCGTGAGTCATTGGCAAATCGGCGGCACTCTTCTTTATCTGCAAAAAAGGTTCATGATGGGTGAAATTAGTATTACCAAACTGCTGGTGATTGCCGTGCTGGTTATTTTATTGTTCGGCACCAAAAAACTGGCCACGCTTGGCACCGATGTTGGTGCAGCATTGAAAGGCTTTAAAAAAGCGATGAATGACGATAAAGCGGGAGATGACGCCGACTTTTTGAATCCACATAAGGCGACAGACGAGTCATCAAAAGTCGACAATACGTCAAAGCGTTAGCCGTTATTGTCCAGCCTGTTATCAGCATCAGAATTTACGTAAGTCAGAAGAATATCCCGATTGCAGACAATTGATTTTGCCCTCCGGCGGCACTTTCAGTATTTTCCGCTGTCGGAAACATACTGGCATCGTATGCTGCTGTCTGTCAGGATGAACACGATGCTTCACGCTGAGGAACCCCATGAAAAAATTGTTAGTCATTGCCGCTTTGATCATAAGCGGTCTGGTTGTCGGCTGTAATCAGCTTACGCAGTACTCCGTGAGCGAACAGGAGATTAATCAGGCGCTGCAAAAGCGCAATAATTTCTCCAAAGATATCGGGGTACCTGGCGTTGCCGACGCCCATATTGTTTTAAACAATCTGACCAGCTCGATTGGCCGTACCGAGCCGAACAAAGTCACACTTAGCGGTGATGCAAAACTGGATCTGAACTCACTGTTCGGCAGCCAGAAAGCCAATATCGCCCTGACCCTGAAAGCGTTACCGGTGTTTAATCAGCAAGAAGGTGCGATTTATCTTCAGGAAATGGAAGTGGTCGATGCCAAAGTCTCACCGGAAAAAATGCAGTCGGTGGTGCAGACACTCATCCCTTATCTTAATCAGTCACTACGCACCTACTTTAACAAGCAGCCTGCCTACGTGCTGAAAGAGGACGCCAGCCAGGGTGAAGCGCTGGCGAAGAAATATGCTAAAGGAATCGAAGTTAAACCGGGTGAAATTATTATCCCATTCACTAACTAATTCGATCCCTCACTGCCCGGTATTACCGGGCAGTTTTTTACTTAAAAAGGATGCAAAGGAAAACGTTTACGCTTATCCTTAGTGCCCGGCAAAAAGCAGCCATTATGACTGATCTCTCACCAGCCGGAGTCTCCCATGACCGCATTACCTCAAGTTCTGAAAATCCGCCGCCCTGATGACTGGCATATTCACCTTCGCGATGGCGAGATGCTGAACACGGTTGTTCCGTATACCAGTGAACTGTATGGTCGCGCGATTATCATGCCGAATCTGGCGCCACCCATTACCACCGTGGATGCGGCAATGGCTTACCGCCAGCGTATTCTCGACGCGGTTCCGGCAGGCCATAACTTTACGCCGCTGATGACCTGCTATTTGACCGACACGCTGGATGCCAACGAGCTTGAGCGTGGCTTCAATGAAGGCGTTTTTACCGCTGCCAAACTCTACCCTGCGAATGCCACCACCAATTCCAGCCATGGTGTTACCAGTACTGATGCCATTATGCCGGTGCTTGAGCGTATGGAAAAACTGGGGATGCCGCTGCTGGTTCACGGGGAAGTGACCCACGCCGATATCGACATTTTCGACCGCGAAGCGCGCTTTATCGATACCGTCATGGAGCCACTGCGCAAGCGGCTGCCGGGCCTGAAGGTCGTATTTGAACATATCACCACCAAAGACGCGGCGGAATACGTGCGCGATGGCAATGACCTTATTGCCGCCACGATTACACCACAGCACCTGATGTTTAACCGCAATCATATGCTGGTTGGCGGCGTACGCCCTCACCTTTACTGCCTGCCAATTCTTAAGCGTAACGTCCACCAGCAGGCACTGCGTGAACTGGTTGCCAGCGGTTTTACCCGTGCTTTCCTCGGCACCGACTCCGCGCCTCATACTCGCCATCGTAAAGAGGCGAGCTGCGGCTGTGCTGGCTGCTTCAATGCCCCGACCGCACTGGGCAGCTATGCCACTGTGTTCGAAGAGATGAATGCCCTTGAGCACTTTGAGGCCTTCTGTTCGCTGAACGGACCACGCTTCTACGGCTTGCCGGTCAATGAAGATTTTGTTGAACTGGTGCGTGAAGAAAGTATTGTCGCCGAAAGTATCGCGCTCAGCGACGACACGCTGGTGCCATTCCTCGCCGGTGAAACTCTGCGCTGGACTGTAAAAAAATAAATTCGCGCTCCCTGTTGTAAATTCACGAAGGTGACTGTATAAATATACAGTATATTACACAGGGGGCAATTATGCGTATTGAAGTCACCGTAGCAAAAACGACAGCGCTACCCGTCGGCGCCTTAGACGCACTGGCAGACGAACTTTCCCGCCGTATCAATGACCAATTTCCCGAGCGCGGAGGTAGCGTCAGCGTGCGCTATGCCGCGAACAATAACCTCTCCGTCATCGGTGGTATCAAAGAAGATAAAGACCGTATCACCGAAATTCTCCAGGAAACCTGGGAGAGCGCTGACGATTGGTTCATCACTGATTAACCTTTGTCACAACATTGTGTTTTTGCCGGGTCGCCCCGGCTTTTTTTAATCTTTATCTGGTTGTTATTCCCGCTATACATCCCCATTATTTAAATCAGACGCAAAAACAATGCACAACATGCTTGTTTATTGCGCAAACAACACGCTACTCAGGAATTTATGTTGCTTTTGACCTCAATTTTCGAGTATTGCTTAAATTGTTGTATACTGATAAAGCTTCACTAAAAATCGCATTAAACCTCGAGAGTTGTTGTTGCCTTTAACGCATAAATAAGGGGTTATGATGGAAAAGAATAATGAAGTCATCCAGACCCATCCCCTCGTCGGATGGGACATCAGCACCGTAGACAGCTACGACGCGCTGATGTTGCGCCTGCACTACCAAGACCCCAATGAATCGAGCAACAAAGAAGCAGAAGTTGGCCAGACGCTGTGGCTAACGACGGACGTCGCACGTCAATTTATTTCTATTCTGGAAGCTGGGATTGCCAAAATTGAATCTGGCGATTATCAGGCCAACGAGTATCGCAGGCATTAATAGCGATACTTTCCTCGAATTAAGCGCAAACAGGCACCTTCGGGTGCCTTAATTATTTCCACACTTGTATAACAACTGTGGGTTAATTACTCTACCAGACACTGTTTCACGCCTTATCATCGCGTCAGGAAAGACTATGCAATACGATCTCATCATTATTGGCAGCGGCTCAGTAGGTGCTGCGGCGGGTTATTATGCTCGCAAGGCGGGCTTGAATGTCCTGATGACTGATGCCCATATGCCTCCTCACCAGCATGGCAGCCATCACGGCGACACACGTTTGATGCGTCACGCCTATGGCGAAGGCGAAAAGTACGTGCCCCTGGTGCTTCGCGCTCAGACGTTGTGGGATGAATTAGCCGCCACCAGCGGTGAAGATATTTTTGAACGCAGCGGCGTAGTCAATCTTGGCCCTGCCGACTCCACTTTCCTTAATACCGTTGCCCAAAGTGCCGCCCAGTTTTCGCTACCGGTAGAGCATCTTGATGCTGCTGCAGTCATGAAACGCTGGCCGGAAATTACCGTGCCGCAGGATTATCAGGCTATTTTCGAACCTGACTCTGGGGTACTGAAAAGCGAACTGGCAATCAAAACGCTGATCGCTATGGCAAAAGATGCGGGTTGTGCACAACTCTTCAATTGCCCCGTCACCGCGATTCAAAGCGACGCTAACGGGGTGACAATTGAGACGTCTGAAGGAAGCTGGCAGGGTAAAAAGCTGTTACTCACTGCGGGGACCTGGGTCAAACAACTTTACCCAGAGTTGCCTATTCAACCGGTACGCAAGGTATTCTCCTGGTTCCAGGCCGACGGCCGCTACAGTCAAAAGAATCACTTCCCGGCGTTTACCGGTGAGCTACCAAACGGTGACCAGTTCTACGGTTTTCCGGCGGTGGATGATGCCCTAAAAATTGGTAAGCATAATGGTGGACAGGTCATCAACAGCCCGGAAGAGCGTAAAGCTTTCGGCGCGGTAGCCACTGACGGTTCTGAAGCGTTCAGTTTCCTGCGACAAATCCTGCCGGGTATCGGTGGCTGTCTACACGGCGCGGCCTGCACCTACGATAACTCACCGGATGAAGACTTTATTATCGACACGCTACCGGGACAACCTGATGTGTTGTTTATCGGTGGTCTGAGTGGCCACGGTTTTAAATTTGCCACGGTCCTGGGGGAAATTGCCGCCCAGTTTGCTCAACAACAAACGCCTGAGTTTGATCTGAGCGCCTTTGCGCTAGACCGTTTTAACCATTAATAACAAAACGGCCCCGTATTACCGGGGCCGTTCATTAGAGAATACTATGCGTCGCCTGCTCGACTTCCTTATCAACAACATCCGCGAACACCTGATGCTGTATCTGTTGCTTTCGCTCCTGCTGGCCCTGCTCGACGTCGCGTATCTCTATTTTAGCTAGTTGTTGCTGGTTTCCGGGTCAGGAATACCCAGTTGGGTATTTAAACGACCGCGCGATTTATTAAAGATCTTATTGCCATTTTCACGTCCAGCCCGGCGCAGTCGCTGCTCTTCTTCCGGCAGTTTATGCTCTTCCTGACAGGCTTCGCTGCAGCAACCCTCATATTTTACGGCGCAAACCGGGCACTGGATAAACAGCAGGTGGCATCCATCATTCAAGCAATTGGTATGGCTATCACACGATGAACCACACTGGTGACAATGGGAAATCACTTCATCAGAAATACGCTCGCCCATACGTTCGTCAAAGACAAAATTCTTACCGATAAAACGCACCGGCAGACCTTGTTCGCGAGCGCGGCGCGCGTACTCAATGATGCCGCCTTCTATATGCCATACCTGTTTAAAGCCGTTATGCTTCATAAAGGCGCTGGCTTTTTCACAGCGGATGCCACCGGTGCAGTACATCACAATTTTTTTATCTTTGTTTTCCTGCATCATCTCAACCGCTTTTGGCAGCTGTTCGCGGAAGGTATCCGCAGGAATTTCTAGCGCATTATCAAAATGGCCGACTTCGTATTCATAATGGTTACGCATATCGATAAACACCGCATCCGGGTCATCGAGCATGGCGTTAACTTCCGCCGCCTTCAAATACTTACCCACATTGCTGGCATCAAAAGTCGGATCCTCAATGCCATCGGCCACAATGCGATCGCGCACTTTCATGCGTAGCACCCAGAAAGATTTGCCGTCATCGTCAAGCGCGATATTTAGGCGCAAATTCTTCAGGGCCGGGTCGAAGCTGTCCAGGCATGCACGCAGTGCATCAACATTGCTCGCAGGAACGCTAATCTGCGCATTGATCCCTTCACGTGCAAGATAGACGCGGCCAAAGACATTCAACGCTGACAACGCCACGTAGAGAGCATCACGGGTCGCTTTTGGGTCGACGATGGTGAAATATTTATAGAATGAGATAGTGGTGCGTGGCTCAGTTTCAGCCAGCATCTGCGCTTTCAGCGTCTCATTCGATATGCGGTTATGTAACACTGGCATGGTGTTCTTATCCTGCAAAATTGAATTGATGGGTTTAGTAATAAACGCCGCGCATAATATAGCAATCACTGTTAATTTACATCCCTGCATTTTGCGCTACATTATCATCATCAATCATCACCTAAGAAAAACAATTGTTTGAATTAGCGTCAGTCGAGAGCTGGTCGTTTTGGATGACAGGAAAAAAGTGCAACAATAGCGTCAGTTGCTCATGACAACAGGATAGACATGACCCAGTTACCCAAATTTACCGCCGCACTATTACATCCCCGATACTGGCCATACTGGTTAGGTGTGGGTTTTTTGTGGTTAATCGTGCAGTTACCGTATCCGGTTCTTTACCGATTGGGGAATAGCCTGGGCAGGCTGGCTTTGCGCTTTATGAAGCGCCGCGCGAAAATTGCTTACCGCAATCTTGAACTGTGTTTCCCCGAGAAGACGGATGCAGAACGTCATCAGATGGTCGTCAAAAACTTTGAGTCGGTCGGCATGGGCGTCATCGAAACCGGGATTGCCTGGTTTTGGCCAACACGCCGGGTCAATCGTTGGATGGACGCCAGCGGCCTTGAACACATTCGCGCCGTACAGGATTCCGGGCGTGGTGTTTTGCTGATCGGTATTCATTTCCTGACGCTAGAGATGGGCGCACGCATGTTCGGCATTCACAATCCCGGGATTGGTGTCTATCGTCCAAACGACAACCCGGTTATTGACTTGATGCAAACCTGGGGTCGTATGCGCTCCAATAAGGATATGATTGACCGCAAAGATCTTAAAGGCATGGTACGCGCCCTTAAAAATGGTGAAATCATCTGGTATGCACCGGATCATGATTACGGCCCACGCGCCAGCGTATTTGCCCCGCTGTTTGCCGTTAAGGATGCTGCGACAACCTCCGGCACCTGGATGCTGGCAAAGATGTCCAAAGCCTGCGTTGTCCCGTTCGTTCCGCGCCGTAAACCTGATGGTAAAGGTTACGAACTGATTATTCTGCCGCCAGAGTGCAATCCGCCACTCGATGATGCGCAGACCACCGCGACATGGATGAACAAGATCATCGAAGAATGCATCATGATGGCGCCTGAGCAATATATGTGGCTCCACCGCCGCTTCAAAACCCGGCCTGAAGGCGTTCCCTCTCGCTACTAACCATCAAAACGCGCAGCCCCGGCTGCGCGTTTTAGCTTTAAAAGCTTCTCGCATTGCGACGGTATGAACACAGGTGCATAATTAGCAGGCTTATAAACACACCCTTTTGGCGTGATACCGCCCGCGGAATCTTATGCAACCCTCAGATGTGCCCATTAACTGGAAGCGTAATCTCGCTGTCGTCTGGCTAGGCTGTTTTCTAACCGGCGCCGCATTCAGTCTGGTAATGCCCTTTCTCCCCCTCTACGTCGAACAACTTGGCATCACCGGCCATAGCCAGCTCAACATGTGGTCTGGGTTAGTATTCAGTATCACCTTCCTGTTCTCCGCCATTGCATCACCGTTATGGGGCGGGCTGGCTGACCGTAAGGGGCGTAAAATTATGCTGCTGCGTTCAGCCCTCGGGATGGCTATCGTGATGCTGCTGATGGGGCTGGCGCAGAATATCTGGCAGTTTCTGATTCTGCGGGCGCTACTTGGGCTTCTGGGCGGTTTTATTCCCAATGCGAATGCGTTAATCGCCACGCAAATTCCGCGCCATAAAAGCGGTTGGGCACTGGGTACGCTCTCGACAGGTGCGGTCAGCGGCGCATTGCTAGGGCCGCTCGCTGGAGGCTTTCTGGCGGATAACTACGGCCTGAGGCCTGTATTCTTTATGACTGCCACCGTGCTGCTAATCTGCTTTGTTCTGACGCTGTGTTTTATTCGTGAACAGTTCACGCCAGTGTCTAAAAAAGAGATGCTGCACGTCAAAGAGGTGTTTGGCTCGTTAAAGAACCGCGAACTGGTGCTGAGCCTGTTTGTGACCACATTGATTATTCAGGTCGCCACCGGTTCAATTGCGCCGATTCTGACGCTGTATGTGCGCGACTTAGCGGGGAATATCAGCAATATTGCGTTTATCAGCGGCATGATAGCCTCGGTGCCAGGCGTTGCAGCGCTGCTGTGCGCGCCGCGTCTGGGTAAGTTAGGCGACCGTATCGGCCCGGAGAAAATCCTGATTGTGGCCTTAGTGGTATCGGTGCTGTTGCTAATCCCCATGTCGTTTGTTCAGACGCCGTGGCAACTGGGTATCTTACGTTTTCTGCTGGGTGCCGCAGATGGTGCGCTGCTGCCTGCCGTACAAACGTTACTGGTGTACAACTCAAGTAACCAAATTGCCGGACGAATTTTCAGCTATAACCAATCATTTCGCGATATCGGGAACGTCACCGGGCCGTTGATCGGTGCCGCAGTCTCGGCACAGTACGGCTTCAGAGCCGTATTTTGCGTCACCGCTATGGTGGTGTTGATTAACGCCATTTACACCGGAATCAGCCTACGCCGCCGCGCATCCCCTTCCCGCCCTTAATACACTTGCCCGGTGGTTTGTATAAATTAAAAGCGCCGGGCGTGTACAAGTAAAAACTTAAGCTATTATTTCCCTGAATACCCATCAAATTGCAGGGAGTTGAGATGACTTTATACGCCACACTCGAAGAAGCTATTGATGCGGCTCGCGAAACGTTCCTCGCCGATAATCCTGGCCTTGAGGAAGGTGACGCGAATGTACAGCAATTCAATATGCAGAAGTACATTCAGCAAGACGGCGACATTATGTGGCAGGTCGAGTTCTTTGCCGACGATGACGAACAAGGTGAATGCTTGCCGATGCTCAGCGGCGAAGCCGCTCAGAGCGTGTTCGACGGCGATTTCGATGAAGTGGAACTGCGCCAGGAGTGGATCGAAGAAAATACGCTGCACGAATGGGATGAAGGCGAGTACCAGCTTGAACCCTCACAGGATACTGAAGAGGGTCAGGCCGCGGCTGACGAATGGGATGAACGCTAGTTACTCGTAAGGACCATGGCTGGCGTCAATGGGCAACAGTAAAGTATCAAAGACTAGCGAGAACGGCAGATCGAGGATAGTCACGTAACGCCACGCTGAATCACGCAAGTCCCATTGTACCCCTGGATAATACTGATTCCCGTGGCCCTGCCCCGGGATTGTCCGGCTGATAATACTGCCGCAACCGCTCAGCACTAGCGCCATAGCAGAGACCAGGATAATTCGTATCACGTCGTCATTCCTCATTAAACAGGCAAAAAAATACCGGCACAGTATGCCGGTATTTTCTGTCGGTGAATATGTCTTCCACGCATCCCCGGAGTCGGCGTAACCACCTCGTCCGGGCTACCGGTCGGAAGCCTATCACCCTTATTTCGTTTTTAATGCCAACGGGTTCAGCTTCAGCTTATCGTACTCACTCACCCAGGACGTGTATCTCTCAGGCGAAGCCCAGACACGATAGTGCAAACGCGCCAGCGTCACCGGGTCGCTCAGCAGCACCAGACGACGGTCGCGATTAAGTTTTTCCGGCGTTTCGTTCAGTGCCTGCTCAACATGACGATCGCGAGCGATCTCCAGCACATGGCTGGCACGGTGACGCGCTGTCGCCATGGCTGTCGCCAGGGCATTAAACGACGGGTTAAACACCGCATGCATAAAGCCATCATCGAGGATGCGTTCGCGGTTAAGCTTCAGATACGCTTCGGTATCGGCCAGCACTTTCGGCGTGTTGTATTCCTCTGGGATCAAGAACAACTTCCAGCGCTTGGAGCGCAGTCCGTTAGTTGCCCGGCTGGACACCACCGACACAAACGGCGACAGAATCAGCGAGAAGACAATCGGCGCCAGCCAAAACAAGAAGCGCAGATCCAGCCACGCCATGCCAACGGCCCAGACCAGACCCAGCAGCATCTGCGAGCCATGACGCATAAAGGCTTCACCCCACGGCGTAGAGTCATCATCACGCTGCGGCGAGTTCCAGACCACTTCCCAGCCGAGGAATGCGCTGACCACGAATACGGTGTGGAACAGCATACGCACCGGCGCCAGCAGTACTGAGAACAGCACTTCCAGCAGCAGAGAAATCGTGACGCGAACGAAACCACCGTACTCTTTAGAGCCTTTGCACCACACCAGAATAATGCTCAGCAATTTCGGTAGGAACAGCAGCACCATCGTGGAAGCAAACAGCGCAATCGCCAGCTCAGGACGCCACTGCGGCCACACCGGGAACAGCTGGCGTGGTTGCAGGAAGTACTGCGGCTCGGTCAGCGCATGGACAACCTGTAACGCGGTCGACAAGGCCAGGAACATAAACCACAGCGGCGCGGAGAGGTAAGACATAACACCCGTCAGGAACACCGCACGGTGTACCGGGTGCATACCTTTGACCAGGAACAGACGGAAGTTCATCAGGTTACCCTGACACCATCGACGATCTCGCTTGAGTTCATCCAGCAGATTCGGCGGCAGTTCTTCATAGGAGCCCGGCAGGTCATAGGCAATCCACACGCCCCACCCTGCACGACGCATCAGCGCAGCTTCAACGAAGTCATGCGACAAAATGGAGCCAGCAAAGTTACCGTCACCCGGCAACGGTGCCAGCGCACAGTGCTCGATAAACGGTTTCACGCGGATAATAGCGTTGTGGCCCCAGTAGTGCGATTCCCCCAACTGCCAGAAGTGCAGGCCCGCGGTAAACAGCGGTCCGTAGACACGAGTCGCAAACTGCTGACAACGTGCATACAGCGTGTCCATTCCGGAGGCGCGCGGTGAAGACTGGATGATCCCCGCATTCGGGTTCGCTTCCATCAGGCGCACCAGGTTGGTCAGACAGTCGCCGGACATTACGGAGTCGGCGTCCAGCACCACCATGTAGCTATACTGATTGCCCCAGCGACGACAGAAGTCATCAATGTTGCCACTTTTACGTTTCACACGACGACGACGACGACGGTAGAAGATCTGCCCTTCGCCCTGCACCTCTGCGATAAGCTCCATCCAGGCCTTTTGTTCTGCAACGCAGATGTCCGGATTGTAGCTGTCACTTAAGATGTAGACGTCAAAGTGTTTCTCCTGCCCGGTTGCTTTAACAGACTCCCAGGTCGCACGCAGACCCGCAAATACGCGAGACACGTCCTCATTACAGATAGGCATAATCAGCGCCGTCCGGTGTTCCGGATTCAGCGGCTCATCGCCTACCGTCGAGGCAGAAATACTGTATTTATCGCGACCTATCAGCAGCTGCAGGAAGCCCATCAACGCGGTCCAGAAACCGGCAGAGACCCAGCAGAACAGCACCGCGAACAGGATAAGGATCCCCGTTTGCAGCAAATACGGTAGCAGCTGCATAAAGGAGACCCAGACGTTTTGTCCAACCATATCGGCAGGATTGATCAACGCCCATCCTTGATACGGAAGAATGGTCTTCATGTACCAGGTAGCCACTACGGTCTGCGCCAGCGTCAGGATGAGCAGCGTATAGCGGCGTAAAGAACCCACCGTACGCCATTTTGCCTCATGCTCCTGCTCTTCTTTGGTCAGGCGGGAAAGATAGCGTGGCGTAACATCACGTCCACGAAGGCGATCCCAAAAACGCCCCACCGGGTTTGTCCGCCAGGGATCGGGGAACATAGAAGAACGCGTTGCCTTCGGCATCGCCTTAAGCTGAGCACGTCCTTCATCATCTTTGGTGAGCTGATCGCCCGCCAGAGAGTCAGGCCAGCTCTGTTCGAGCCGGGCCTTAACGGATGCCAGGGGCGTGTCATCATCACGGGAAAAAGTCTGATGTTCGCCATCAAGCGCTTCATGAACAGCACGAATACTCGTGCTGGGAAGCGCTGCTTTTTCGGTATCCGTAAGCGACAGTGCGTCGATGTACTTCGTTGTGTTATTCATTTGCAGGCAGCTGATAGCTCCAGGTTTCACTCAGCGGCTGATCGGCGTTGACCAGTGCGGCGCGCATTTCAGTGGTTTTCTTCGGATCTTTCACTTTCACGCGCAGCGTTAAGCGCCAACCTTTGGTGACCGGGTTGTAGCGAACGCTGTTTTCGACGATTTCACCGTTGTCGCCAATGCTGGCCTGCGCCGTTACCGGCGTATCCTGCGGCATTTTGCGCATATCTGCGCCGGTGAAGTCGACCACGAAGGCCACCGTACCGTCTGGCTGACGAATCAGATTAGACTGTTTCACATCACCGGTAGAACGACGAGTCTGCATAACATAAGCGCTGTCAGCGTCGTGCAGTTTTTCTTCGTCACGGGTGAAGGTGATGGTGTACTTGTAGTTCATCTCTTTACCGGCTTCCGGCAACTTGTCCGGCGTCCAGTAAGCGACGATGTTATCGTTGGTTTCGTCGTTGGTCGGAATTTCTACCAGTTCAACGGTCCCTTTACCCCAGTCACCTTTTGGGGTGATCCAGGCGCTTGGACGCAGATCATAGCGGTCGTCAAGATCTTCAAAGTGCGAGAACTGACGGCCACGCTGCAGCAAACCAAAGCCCTGTGGGTTTTCGGTAGCAAAGCTGCTTACGGCCAGGTGTTTAGGGTTGTTCAGCGGACGCCAAATCCACTCATCGTTACCCGCATGAATCGACAAACCGTTTGAATCATGCAGTTCTGGACGATAGTTGGTCGCCTGCGACGGCTGATTTGGCCCAAACAGGAACATACTGGTTAACGGTGCGACACCTAATTTGCCGACTTTATCGCGCAGATAGATTTTGGTCTGTACGTCAACCACGGTATCGCGACCAGGCATAACCACGAAACGGTAAGCACCGGTTGCACGTGGAGAGTCCAGCAGCGCATAGATAGTCAGGCGTTTATCATTGGCTTTCGGACGCTCAATCCAGTATTCACGGAAGCGAGGGAACTCTTCACCGGATGGCAAAGCGGTGTCGATAGCCAGACCACGCGCGGACAGACCATATACCTGGCCCTGACCGAGCACGCGGAAATAGCTAGCACCCAGCATGCTCACGATTTCGTCGTTTTTATCTTTGCTGTTGACAGGGTAAAGCACTTTAAAACCGGCGAAACCAAGGTCTTTCACCGTGTCTTTATCGTGTTTAACGTCACCAAAAGTAAAATAGTCCGGGCTGTATTTAATTTTACGCACGGAAGTCGCCGTGACTTCATTAATGGTCACCGGCGTGTCGAAGTACATACCCTGGTGGTAGAATTCGAGCTTAAATGGGGTCTTTATTTTGTTCCAGTAGGCCTTATCGTGGTTGAACTGGATTTGCTGGTAGTCCGCATATTTCATATCGCGGAACACGGATGGCAGGTTGCTTTTCGGCGCTTCGTAGCTTTTATCCGCCAGCGACTTAGCCTGCTTCGCAACGTCATCAATAGTGAATGCCCATGCAGATGAAGTACACAGGGACAACATTACGGCTGCGCCTAACCAACGCAGTTTCATCATCTGTGGTGTATGTTTCATATAACTAAGCACTTCCCCCTTTGTGTGCTTAAATCGATCCGATCCATTTTACTGGAAATTCAAGCAATCCGACAACATAATCCCCATATTGTTCAGTGCAGTGGCTTATGGAGTAAGCAACTGGTCACTGCACTTTGCACTTTGCGTGCTTATCCTGGAGACAGGTAACCAGAGTTAGTGTAGGGTTGCCAACGAATGTAATCTTTATCGTCTGGCTACGTAAGGCGATTAGTCTGAGAATCTTGCCTAACCCTATGAATAACAAACCCGCACAGCGTGAATACTTCCTCGACTCCATTCGGGCCTGGTTGATGCTACTGGGAATACCCTTTCACATCTCACTACTTTACTCCAGCCATACCTGGCATATGAACAGCGAAACACCCTCATGGTGGCTGACGCTGTTTAACGATTTTATTCACGCTTTTCGCATGCAGGTGTTCTTTGTTATCTCCGGCTACTTTTCCTATATGCTTTTTTTGCGTTATCCACTTAAAAAGTGGTGGAAAGTCCGCGTAGAGCGCGTTGGCATCCCATTGCTGACCGCGATCCCACTGCTCACGTTGCCGCAATTTCTGATGTTGCAATATGTAAAGGGTAAGACGGAAAGCTGGCACACGCTCAGTTTCTATCAAAAATATAATACGTTGGCCTGGGAACTGGTATCACACCTGTGGTTCTTGCTGGTGCTCGTCGTATTGACCACGATTGGGATTGCCGCATTCCGCCTGATGCGCCGTCGCCAGATGCGCAGACGAGCCGATCTTTTCGATAATATGTCGATGGCAAAACTGACGCTGATATTTCTACTGCTGGGCGTGGTTTACGCCGCCGTTCGCCGTACGCTTTTCCTGCTCTATCCGCCGATCTTAAGCGATGGCTTGTTTAACTTCGTCGTGATGCAAACGCTTTTTTACGTACCGTTCTTTATTCTGGGCGCACTGGCCTTTATCCACCCTCGGCTAAAAGCGCTCTTTACCACCCCTTCTCCCTGGTGCATTTTTGCGGCATTACTCGGGTTTGTCGTTTATCTCATGAACCAGCGTTATGGGTCGGGTGATGCGTGGATGTATGAAACAGAATACGTGATTACGATGGTGCTGGGGCTGTGGATGGTCAACGTGGTGTTCTCGTTTGGCTATCGTCTTCTGAATTTCCAGTCATCGCGAGTGACCTATTTCGTCAATGCCTCTTTGTTCATCTATCTGGTCCATCATCCCTTAACGCTGTTCTATGGCGCGTGGATTATGCCAAATATCAGCTCAAATTTGCTGGGCTTTACCACCGGTCTTATCTTCGTTGTCGGCTGCGCAATCGTGCTCTATGAAATTCATCTGCGCATTCCGCTGCTGCGTTTCCTGTTCTCCGGAAAACCGCAGCAAAAGGTCGAAAAAGCGCAGACGGCTAGCCGTTAAGTATTGGCGTCATTAGCCAGACTCGGAATGCGGGTCTGGCTCAGTTGATGTTGATATAACGCCAACATCTCTTCATCAAAACAAACAAAATAGACAACCTCAGGCAGGCTTCGGCGAGTCAAAAAAGCGGCAACCGTATTAACGGCGATTTCTACGGCTGCTTCATGAGGATACCCATACGCACCGGTCGAAATAGCTGGAAACGCCAGTGTGTGGTAACCGTTATCCAGCGCCAACTGCAAACTATTGCGGTAGGCCTGCTCTAACAGCGACGCTTCGTGCTCCCCTCCCCCCTGCCACACCGGCCCGACGGTATGAATCACTGCTTTCGCTTTGAGATTTCCCGCATGGGTAATCACCGCATGCCCAGGTGGGCAGGTGCCCTGCTGCTGACGCACAACGGCGCAAGCTTCCTGCAATGCAGGTCCAGCGGCTCGGTGAATAGCACCATCGACACCGCCGCCGCCCATTAGCGACGGGTTGGCGGCATTGACAATAACATCCACCTCGAGGCGAGTGATATCGCCCTGCAGCACCTGAATTCTTTCGGTCATGCTCACAATCCTCTGACTAAGACTGCCCTATTGTCTACCATAGACAACGCAGACCGCAATTTCGTTTCCGACTATTTATACTCAACCTGCAAGATGGCCATATTTTGTTCTTTGCTTATCCACTTTAACTGCGCAGTGCTTCTGTCATTGACTATAGGCCGCCCTTCCAGCAAAGCATTGAGTGGGATAACGTGTTCCGTATGGCGTTGGTTTTCATAGCAGTTCAAGCTGAGATTTTGCTGAGACGGCTGGTTATAAACACACGGTGACTCAACAATTTGCCCACGAAAATGGATAATACCGTCAGCGACGGCAAGCGTATCAGCGCTATACAGTACCAGTAACGAAGAAAGATAGAGCGGAAGGCGAGATAATGTTTGCATGGCAACTCCCCGTTTAGCCGGGGCCTCTCCTTATTTAAGGGAGGGCCTGTATGTTGAACCCATAATGAGTATACATTTCGTAAACATTTTGATTACATTGGTGCGTAAAAATACTTTCCGCAAGACCTTTTTATAGAGTAATTTCAAATAATTAGCATCAATTTATTATCTTGAATACATATATTTTTCATATCAATACGACACCAAAAAGCCATCGCGCTCGGGTTACAGCCATAAAGAATGTGTCAGCCTGTTATTCAGACATGATTTTCTCAATAGAAAGTATGATTAATTTCCCACTACTCAGACTTAAGTATTAAAATTTAGGTTAGTGAGAAACGTCTGCGAGGTAGTAACAGAAGGACCAATTATTGGTAGGGGAATTCAGCCATGGTGTGCCTTCTCCTTAACATCTCCCAACACCATCATTCAAAAAAACTGATATGCTCCTAAAAAACAAAACATAATATCTTGTTATTAATGACATTATATTTAAACAAATATATGTATGATAATTGACGCCTTGCATTTTAACTTTTAGAAATTCACAACCTTTACAACTTGTAATTTATTTTTACATCCAGTTTCGCGATTATTTCTTGCTTTAAAAGCCCGAACGACTAAATTTTAAATTAAGTGTAACTTGTTATTATTCCTATATTGGTAACCTTTTAACAACACCGCAACCACTTTTCAGCCGCGCTTAACCTGATGATTTTATGCTATTTGCTGCTGTTAAAAAAATGGGGTCTCATCATGCCAAAAGAGCTCAACCTTTCGAACCAGACTCTTTTCCTCATCACCCGGCCTTCGCTTCAATCCAGCGCACTGTCTCAAAATCTAAAAAAACAGCTAAAAATGGATGTTAAAATTATTAATATTCATCAATTTAACCTTGAGACCATAGCGAGTGGAATTATTCTTTTCGATATGATTGAAACTGACCGGCGGCTGGTTAAGGGATGGCAGGAAGAATTGTGCAAAATAAAAAGCGGCGTGAAGGTGCTACTCTTCAATACCCCGGCAGATTATGCCTTTTCAGAAATTAAATCCTGGCCGCATATCTGCGGCATTTTCCATGTACACGATGAAGAACACTTCCTGATCAAAGGGCTGGAAAAAGTAATGGAAGGAGAATGCTACTTTTCCCGCAAGTTGGCCAGCTATCTGATTATGCATTCAGGGAACTATCGTTATGACAACTCTGAAAGCACCATTCTGACCTATCGCGAGAAAGAGATTCTGAATAAGCTACGCATTGGCGCCTCCAACATTGAAATTGCCCAATCTTTGTTTATCAGTGAAAGCACGGTGAAAACCCATCTGTACCATCTTTTCAAGAAGATTGCGGTGAAAAACCGTACCCAAGCCGTATCATGGGCAAATGATAATTTTAAGCGCTAGCCGTGAACGATAAAAAAAGGCGGCAGGTTCTTAACCTACCGCCTTTTTTTAACTAATCGGCTTTACAACGCTGACTCATCCACAAGCTGACTTTTCGCTTTGCGATTCGCCAGCCATAAACCGCTATTCTTCATCGCATAACCAAACAAAAGTCCCACCAGCAATGATGGCACCACCAGCTTCCAGTCTCCCTGCCCGGCAAACGTCGCGCACGCACCGATGAAGGTACCAGGAACAAAGGCCAGCAGTTGTTGACGTGCCTGAATACACATTAAAAATGCCACGATGCCCGTCATAACGTAGCTGACGATTTCCAGATGTGGCGCTAAGGCGCTGCCGTAGATAATCACCAGTGCCCAGATAACACCGCTCAGCGTTGTGCTGCCAGAAATTGCCAGGCCTTTAAGACCACCAGTCGGACAGGCGAAATAAGCCGTGCAGCCTAAAAATCCAGCCCAGCTCAATAAACCAAGAGAGACAGCGACCCATCCCCAAATGCCGGAGAGGAGACCTGTTGTGATTGCGATAGCTAAGATAACGTTCATGGCGGGCATCTTAGCAGATGCCCGCCAATTTGATGAGATCACGAGCACATTATGCTCATCAAATATATTTCAGTTACATTGATTTTGTGACTTGCATCACTCTTCGTCAGTTTCCTGTAACTCATCGTACATCGCGGAGAGCGCTTCGCGCGTCAGCGTCGCCATGGTACGCCAGAAAGTGGTCGTGGCATGCGCTTCGAGTTTGCCAAGGAAAGTTCCCACCCAAGGCAGAATATACTCATCAAACAGCACTTCCAGCGCGTCATCATCTTCAACAGCATTGTCCTCAAGCCAGGAGGCAGCCAGCAGCAGTGTCCCTATCTGATCCGCTGGATTCTCGCCCAATGGCATACCGCATTCGGTCAGAAAGGCGCGAACCTCAGCTTCCGTTGCCCCCTCAACCCACGCGCTGCGCACCGGTGGCACGCTGCATTCCGCACCGACAAACAGGGCATTATAGTCAGCGGCAATTTGCCCAATATCACAGCTTTTTTGCAGACGGACCAGCAGTTCATCCTGCTCCAGAGGCCAGTTAGCCGCCAGCTTGCCTTCACGGATCAGGGTAAACAGCGGAACCAGCAGCGGGTCTTGCGGTTGACGATAATACAGCGAGCCAAGCGCACGACAGATGATTGAAAACTCGTTCATGGGTTAATCCAGTTAGTCATTAAAGTTCAGCAAATTCACGAATCGGCGGCATTCCGCGCGACTCGAGGAAATTAAGAAAACGACGCGGCGTGACGTTTAAGATCCGCTCCTGCGGGAAGTCCACCGCATCAAGGATCTTCTGGCACTCGGTAAATTCACCCAGCGTGAAGGCGGTATGAGAATCCGAGCCCAGCGCCAGCCAGCCGCCAGCATCGCGGACAGCGGCAGCAATCGCCTGGCAGTTATGTTCACTGCCAATGCGCGAGCTGACAAAAGAGGAGTTATTGATTTCCAGCGCCACATGATATTTCGCCGCAGCCTCGGCTATGGCCGGGATATCAACCGGGAATTTAGGGTTGCCGAAAGTAATTTCTACACATCTGGAGATCGAACTTTAACACCACTCCCCCACGGCTATCAAGATTATAACCCATAAAGAAAAAAAGCCCGTACATTGCTGTACAGGCCATCAATGGAACTTCGATTACCTAGGGGTAAAAATTATCGTCTTTTATCTTCTGTTCCCCCATAAGTGCTGTCTCAAGGTCAAATCCCAGATCACTAGAACACGTTCAATGAATGCGGCATAATCTGCACGTAAAACATCCAATCTCATTAACTCACCAAGTGCTTTTTCAAGCTGCATTGTTAGGTTCATAGTACTGTCACTGCTTAAAAAACGTGCTGCGTGTTGCATTGTTCTTATAGGGCCACTGTAAAAAAATCCAGGAGAATATACACGCCTCATAGACGCTCTTAAACGCTCTGTAATGGCCTGTTACAGTTACGCGACGCCACATATCACACCGACGAAAAAAAGCCCGTACATCACTGTACAGGCTCTTTGAATCTTGAATTAGTTCTGATGTTCGAATACGTCAAAGATAGACATGGAATCAACATTCATTACCTTTAAATGCTCATAGAAATCTTCTTTAATTCTTAGTATCTCTTTTGATAATCGTATGCATTCAAATACATTGTGGTTTTCCGATAGATTCCATGTAAGGTTCCTATAGGCTCTTGAATCATCATCAAAATTTATATTCCAGGCAGATAACACTGACAATATATATATATTCAATTCAATTTCCATTTGTACGCATTTAGATATAAGTTTAACATACTTATCAAAATTTACCTTATGCTTATCATTAACAATCCATGACATGGAGTATAGACTTTTCAATTCTGTTCTTAGTTTCTTCAATGAATCAGATTCCTGCTCAATTATATTACCATATGGCCTTATCAGATTACGAAAACCAATAATTAAATCGAAATTAGTCGGTTGATTATTTTTTAACGATACCATATAGGTTTCTATTGTTTTGGCATACACAGTTGGAACAAACAAACCGTTAATTCGTGGTATTGATTCTGTTAATATTGCAATAGAGATATCAATACTTTTATTAAGTGTTGCTTCTCTTTGCCATTTTTTAGCAACCAATAAACCTAGGAACGCGGCAATTGCCATTGATAGATCTGCTAATGCTGAGAAAGCATCTGTAATGGAATAATCATGATTAGCTTTGGATAAAAAACGATATATAAGTATTGGAACTATAACAACCGCAACGACAATTACAGTACTACGAACATTTATCTTTTTTATCCAATTCATAATTTTCTCAACTGGTTAACCGCCACCAATTAAGATTATCAGTACTTTCCACACTTGATCAAGTGGTACAACTAGAAGAACCACACCACATCAAGCAATCAAAGGAACTATAACTAAATGTCACAAGGCTATGACGGTAAGCAATCATAAATTCGAACCGTCATAACCAATCAGTACTTATTATTTAATCCATTACATTACTTTTCAATGGATTATAAATCTTTGTAGATCTGGCTTGAGTCAAAAATCTTGGAAATTATCTCAATCTTGTTCTTATCATCAGCTAAATGCTCAATGAAATCGTAAGTGTCACTGCGACCGGGGATCAAAATGTATTTGATATCCTTGATGTCAAAACCAAGCCGCGAAGAACTTGACATTGATAGATGCTTGTTAGCTTTGTCTTTCCAATTAGGTTCATTCTCTTTGATTAGCTTAACTGGAATTACATTATTAGTACTGATATCAGGTACATATCGCCATTCACTTTCATTTGCATAACGATAGTTCTTTTTATAGATATTCTTTCTCTTAAGTTCACCTTCATAGTTTTTCATATATCGCATTACATTAAGTAAATTTCGATACTTTGATTTAGCAATTTTGTATTCATCTAGAGGCTTAATATCAAGAAGTTCTTCGCTCATCTCTCTTAGTTGTTCATCAAAGTATGTAAACATAGAGCATTTTTGATTAAGATAGCTGACGGGATTTAAGCCATTATTAATTGCCCACGATTTACGCAAACCAATTCCATAATAACCGTATTTCTCCATATGTTCATAGAGGTTTGACAATCTAATATCACAAAATGAAACCATAGGGATTCCAAATGTTCGTTTGGTATTATGCCCTACGATTACTTCTTTTGCATAAGACGCTTTGAAGTACTGAGATTGGATTATTGACTTAAGACACTCAATGTTATCAGTAAAATGAAAAACAGTATTGGGATAAATGCTTCTTTCAGCAACATGTTCTGATTTTATTATCAAATTCATGAGAATTAGTCCAAATTAACTTCCATCAATCAAGATTAACAGTACTCTCCACTCTTGATCAAGTAGGACTAATGGAAGAAACACACCACAGAAGGCAATCAATGGAACTAAAACTAAACGAGTCTATATTATGAGGGTAAGTAATCATAGATTCATACCGTCATAATCAACTATAACACTTTCTACGATTACCTTCGTACCGTTCCATTCATCCTTGTATATGCTGCTGTCAATGCCTACGCCGGGGTGAAGCGTGTAACCTGTCTGATTGTGAAACTTAACGTACTTAACTGATTCCCTACGGTCGTAGTACTGAGCACCTGAGTACACAAAACCGGCACTACCCTGTGGGACAATCCATACACCCATAGATGAAAACTTACTCGCGTGGTCTATCACCTTGTACTCAAATTCTGCCCCCGTATAACGGCCTGTATATGCATGTGACGTTTTAATGTTACCGAATAGTGGATTGCCATAGGCAACACGATAGAAACGGTCTGGTGTGTACTGGAGTGCATCACCAGTGATCCATTCTGCCTCTGGTAACACCCTCTTCCCGATCATTACATACTCGGGGTTAAGTTCTACACATGTTATGTGAGTTGGGTTATTGCGTAGGAATTGATAGTAGCTAAGGCGACCAATCCCGGCACATAGTTCTATACAGTCGCCATTACATCCAGCATCTAGTATAAAATCCCACGCTAACATTTCGGGGGTGAAGAAAGCACCAGTAGCACCGATACCATCACCACGATAGTTATTAAAGATAAACTCTTTATCGTCTTGTGTTAGTTGCATATCAGAATGTACTAACTCCATCACCCTATTATGATTCGTAGATTCCCTTTTTGTAACTCTTGCCATAAAATACTCCATACAAATTTCTGTACGGGTATTTAGGGGATTAAATGGAAAGGTTACGTGTAATATTAAACTTATCTATAGCATATATAATAACTATTGTTTCATTAGTCTGTACTCTTATAGTGCTCAAATGTTTTGGGGTTACTACATTAAGCTCACTAGGGATTATTGCATTAATAATTACCATTTTACCGGGCTTTACTGTGATTCGGACGCGTATCAAGCCTATTAAATTGAAAACCCAAGAGATAGATTTTTGGTTTTTATCTGGTGTTGCGGTGGCTTTAGTATCACTACCTATTGCCATATGGGATGATCATGCATTCATAAATGATCGTTGGGGTTATGGTATCGTTGGTGGCGTCTTACTTCTATTAATAATTATAGAAGTAGTTAAAAGCAGAAAAACCCCATAAGGGGCTTTTTTACATACCACCCAATAAAACCATTAGTAACCTAAAAATAGGTTCTAATGGTAAATTGATAAGTACGATGCCGAAAAAATCAAAGAAAGGAATCACGATATAACTGTATAGAATGATTAGTGTCAGTACTAACCCCAATACATTACGCCAGTGAATTCCATTCTTTTCTACTTCGATCTTGTTAACTTCTATTTGCCCTTCGGCTGTGGTGTGTTCAACTTCTTTTTCAATAGTTTTTTTCTTGATAAAAAAGTCCATTCCACTTTTTAGTAGTTCAACTATTACACTAATCATTCGATAATTCCCACGCAGTAGGCGTACACTTTCATCCCTTTTACGAATAGTTCTGTTTTACCTAATAGTACTACATTAAATTCCATATCACGTAGTACCCATGTGTAAGTGTCACCCTTACGTAATGGTTTACTGCGATCATAAATTACATTCATATGTTGATTACTCATATAGCCTGAGTTTTTTAATTCTTTTTTAATTCTTGGATTCATAAAACAATTTAAAATTGGTTTACTGTTTGCCATTGGTGTATGCCCATTCAATTGTATATATGGGGTTTCTACATCAAAGTGATCTTCTAGATTCATCCTTTTTTAACCTTAAATACGCCTTGCGTATTACTAATTACCATCATTACGCCTTTTTCGGCTTCATTATAAAAATCATATACCATCTTACGGCGTTTTCTTTCTCGTAGTCCGATAACACGCTTATCTCTTTTCTTCTGTGAAGTATCAATCAACCTTTCTTTGCCGCCTTGTTTTATTACTTTATATCGACCTTTTCTTAGGTTGTTCCTTAGCCCTGCTATGTTACCTTCGCGTGATAATCTAGCGGCACTGGTTGGAATAAACTTTTCAAATAAAGATGGTTGTACTATCACATCATATAGATAATCTGCCTGTAGGCTTTTAACGATTATAGAGGCTTTAAATCCACCAAATCCACGAGTGGAAAAAGTGAATAGAATTGCTCTTTTTGTAAAAGCTACTGCACCCCTATCTATACTTTCATTTAGTTTATTTTGCATTCTTTGAGATAGTAGCCGTGTTTGATTAATTATTGTTTTCTGAAAATCTTTACCAAGTTCATTTCCCCTAGTGTTTATATATCTACGGGTATCACCTATCCCTTTTATACTCATGTTAAAACCTCTATAAGTTGTTGGATGATCCTGAATGTCGCACCATTATCTTTTGGTAATCTGGCCTTGCACATAATCGCCTTATTCAAACAATCATGCCGTGAACCAAAGATACCAATCAATGTTGCCTCTACTACGGCGGCTTGATTTGCCGTAGGGAAACACCAAAGTAGATATTTTTCATATGGTTCTCCATTCTCAATCATTGTATTTACTGATTTAGAACTACTAGTATAAACAGGCCAGTTAGATTCTTTTGTCGTAGTCTTTAGTTTCTTAATGTCCTTAACACCCTTATAAACCTGTTTAACACCGATATAAAAATCATCCTCAAATTTCATCAAGTACACAAAAGCGGCATATCTACCAGAGTTTATATCTTCAACCTCCCATTCGTTTGGGTTATATACTTTCCATTCCATAAATATTTCCATAATAAATTAACTATAGGAATATTTATGGACATTAAAGAAAGATTGATACGGTATGAAGGTACTAAAGAATACCAGCAAACACGCGGATATTATAAGAATGGGAAGTTTTGGATTTATAAAGATTCTGAAAATTTCGATACAATTGGGTACGGTCATCTAGTACTATCAAATGAGAAAGATAAGTACAAGAATGGTATTACTCCCCTAGATGCCGATCTATTGCTGGCATGGGATATTGACCGTACTAGAAAGGACGTTGCTACACTTGGTCTAGTACTTCCTAGTGATTGGGAAGATTTCATGATCATCATGGTTTTCCAGTTGGGTTTATCTGGTGTGAAAAAGTTTAAGAAAATGATTGCAGCACTAAAAGTACAGGATTGGAAAGAGGCAATTAAACAGGCTAAAGATAGTCTATGGTATCGTCAAACACCGAACCGCCTAAATGATATGGTGAATCAACTACAAAACAAATAAGAAAAGAGGCATTATGCCCCTTTATTGTTTTCTAGAATTGTAATAATACGCTCAATCTTTAAATCTAATTTATGAATTTGAGTTTGTAGTACATCAAGCGTTTTTTCTAATTCACCTTGCTGTTTTTCTAAGCGGGAAAATTCAGTACCTAATGTACTTACTGAACTTTCTAAGCGGGTAATACGTTCATATAGTTCTTGAACATCCCCGGTTTTATCCCGGAAAAGTGTCCATATAAAACTACCTGCTGCTATGATCATAGCAATTAAAGAATTCCATTCCATTGTAATTTCCTTTTTAGCTATTGTATCTTATTTAGTAATCATATAATTTAGTTTTAATATAAAAACAAGTACCTACAGTATATGGTACGTAACTATCACCGGATGGATCTTCTACTACATCACATAAATCTACTTTTAATGTATTACCTATTGCCTTATAGCAGTAAGTACCGATTAGATAGATTGGCGGTGTACCCGGAAGTAAACCCTCTACATTCGTTCCTGAAAATGTCGGAATGATTGCACATGTTTCCCCAACATTAAGTATAGTACCTACACCCGTTGTATTAGCCGTTGAAACACTAAGACGGTATAACTGTAGAGGACGGCTTGACCCGTTCCATGTTGCCACCCCTGACGCATTATAATATGCAATATCATATGCCCCCGGTGCTACAACATAATTACTAAACACATACCATCGCATTGTAATAGCACCTTGTACCCCGTTTAGCTGATACTGCCATGTACCATTTCTCTGTATTAGATAACCTGCGGCGTTTCGTTGATCTGCCGTAGTATTAGTAATACGAGAAAATACTGAGCACGGTCGGCTAGTAGCTACACCCGTATCGAAATACACAATATTACCAGTTGCCGTATAGTTTACATCCTGACGCTTCACCATGTTTAAGGGTGTTTGATCTGGAGTTAACCAAAACGTTCCATCACTTCTTAAAATCTGTCCACCATATGCCATAATTATCTCCCAATGAATACCCAAAGAATACCGGTAGTACTAACATTACTCCATGTAATCGTAGTACCGGATATTGAAACCGTAGGCTGTTTATTATTATTACCAACCCCTGCAATGTACTGGAGAGAATAACCAGAAGGTACGGTATAAGATCTACTCCCACTTGCGGGAGTAGTGATTGAATCAAGATAAACGGCGGGATCTACGATAGAAACCATATCATTACCATTAATATTAACTTGCGTACCATATGCCATTATAATCTCCCCATTCTTACGCGTAGAGTACCGGAAGCGTCATATACAGAGATACGATCACTCTCAATACTCATTCTTCCTTGACCACTCGTACTACCATTAATTAAAATAGTACCGGCTTTATTTATTTGCCAGCCCGTTGAGTTAGCTACATAGTTAGTACTTTGAATAGTACCAGCAATCTTTGCCGTGGTTATTTGGGCATCACCTATTTTAGCCGTAGAAATTGTAGCATCTGCGATCTTAGCGGCATTTACAGAAAGGTTCGCAATCTTAGCATTTGTCACTGCAAGATCTGCAATATAGCCAGTACCAATACTTGCCGATTGAATCATTGCAGTTTTTAAATAGGTAGTACCATCAACAATAGCAAATGGTGCTGTTCCACCTACCGTAGCAGTATCAGTCCCACTAACGATAAATTTATTAGCTGCAAAGTAAATTGCCGAATTATTAGTTGCACCACCCGCAATAAGTTTAATACCTGCAACACTACCATTAGCATTAACACTTAGACTATATGAAGCGTTTACTTCACTCTTGGTTGCCTTTGTTGACATTTCTTGGTTAACGCTGGCGATAGAGGAATCAGTACTAGATTTTAACTGCGTAATAGCCGTAGTTTGTGCCGTATTATTATCAACTACTGTTTGGTTCAATGTCGTAATCTTGGCGGTGTTTCCGTCTACGGTATTCTTTAGTGTATTAACTTGCGTGTTAGTGTACTGATTACTTTGATTCACGGCTTTACTGAGGGTATCAGTTAGACGATCATCAAGGTCTAATATGCTGTTAATTTCATCTGCATCTTCCTGTGTAAACTGGTACTTTGAATTAATACTAATAGTTTGTTCGGGAGTATATACAACGTTATCCTGTCCAAAGATATCAAAGAAACCAATCTTGACCTTATAAGTACCATCCGTAATATTTGGTACAGAATCAAATTCTGGCTTATTACTAATGAATAGTCGGGAAGTTGTCCCAGTAGTCATAGAGATGATACAGCCAGCATAATCACGTTCATTAGGTTTATTCCAAGAAACAAATAGATTACCAAAACCACCGCCAACCGTTAAACCAGTTGCCATTACACACTGTTTATTCTCTACGGTAACTTTTACTTCTGGTGAATATGTACCAGTAGTAAAACCCTGTGCGATTATACCGATTGTTGGCTTACGGATTTTACTTTCATTCAATGCTAAGGTGTAATTAAAGTTATTCTCTTGTGTGTAGAATGTCTTAACTAGTGTAGTACCGTTATAGATATTAATAATGTAATAACGGAAATATTCGGCAAATGCACGACCATTAACACGTATGTTTTTCTGGTTGTCCCATCGGATATTAAAATCACCAGAATCTGTTACTAATGCACTAGCCGTATTATTAGCAAGTACTACACCCGTTACTGCTGGCAATGTGAAGTTATAACCCGGTACAATACCCATTAATGTCAATTTATCAGACTTACGATTTAGAATGTTATATGCTTCTACTGCAAAGTCATATTGTAGAGTTGCATCAAGTCCATATAAATCAAATTCTGTAATCGCCGGGGATGTACTACCCGCAATCGTCCATACGTTTGTACTTGAAAGTTTATAGTACACATAGTATCCGCGTACATTAGGATCTACAGTAGCGTCCCAATCGACCGTTACAACGTTACCAGTAGTAATAGAACCCTTACGATTAACCTGTAGGTTAGTTGGGGGAATGACTGTAAGTACGTTACCTGCCCCACCAGAGATTGAACCAGCCGGGGGGAATACTAACCCATCAGTACCATCAAAGATTGCATCTGGATATTCAACGGCGGTGATCTGGCAATAGCCTACATTCTGTTGATCTGTTGCTACACCCTTTGCAAGTACTTTAAATTTACCATTAATACCTAATTCAGTATTTTGAATAGTAATCGCGTCCCATACTTTAAGATCCCATGATTCACTAGAGGTGAACTGTACGGTTTTAAGTGCAAAGCGTGCCTTACGTAGTTCACTGTTTGCGATCTTCTCTAGGGTTGCTTCTGAATAAATCCAAGAAAAATCACGACTCATTGGGATTACTTGACCATCCGATTTAATAACATCATCGGTTGATATATCCGATGGAATACGGATAACATCAGTCGCATAAGAGTTTTTAACGGACGTAAACTGACAATCGAGAACGTTATAGTAATCCTGCGTACCAGAAGTTGTTACTTTCAAATCACCAACAATATTTGATTCGTCAAATGCCTGTACTGAAATGGTTTTTCTATCTACTGTTAGACAAATTTGCCCCGCATGAATATATGTAATCCCTGCAAAAGTCTGTAGAATACTTTCGATATTCTTTTTATATGTATCTGAGTAACTAATTGCACCATTTGAGTATAACCCCGCCGAATTGCAATATGCTGCACATTCCTGGAATGTATCAACATTAATCAATTGAGTATCAAGTCCCATCCCATAGAGGGGATTAGTTAGATAATCAAATATCTGACTAACAGGACATGAAGTAGCAAAGGTAGTACCAGAATATAAGTCATAAATCTTTTGACCCTTTAACTCTACGGTCATATTATAATTATCATTAGTTAAAGTATTATCTTCTAGTGATTGCTGTGTCTGCTTAATAACTGCATAAATTGATACAACACCTTTACCATAGAAATTATCTTTCCATTTACTACCGGCATATTGTTTTGCAAGTGTACTAGTAGTTGTATAACCATCTGAGCCAAAACGAATCTCTAATTGTAATACACCCCGGAATCTCTCTCGTAAAAAGCCATCCGATACAACACCATCACTTTTAATTGGAGTTGCTAGTACTGGTACGTTATCAAAATAAATTTGTTCAATATGTTTTTCTACACCCGCCATTGATACTACTTGACTAGAGAAAAAATATTGAGAGTTATTATCTGGTACGTTATACCAGTTATTAATTGTACCAGTGAGTACGAAAGAACCATTTAGATCTGTTTCGCTCTTATGGGGTAATTGACCACCATATATTACGGGTAAACCAGTAGTACCGGATGTACTTCTACTTAATGATGAAGTAACATCCCCATACGCCTGTGCTCCTATTTGTCCTAGCATACTTGTCGCTACTAGTGAAACAGCACCAGCCGCTGCCCCCCATCCTACGGCGGCTAAAGCAGTACCACCGCTAAAATAGACTGCTGCCGCGACAACTACCGCCGTTAATACTGCGGAAAATATTCCACCTAATCCACCACCCATTTTTTAATTCCTTATTCTATAATAAATGCCGTCTTTCCTTTTCGGCACTAATTTAAATTCTGTATGTTCTGTATTTACTCCTAGGAGGCGTCCAGATATGACAATGCACATAGTATGATTGTCATTAGGATCTAACCAGATATCACCATCAATAGTATGTTTTACTTCTTCTAGTACTGAACTAATCAATTCAAAAGTAGTTGAAACACCTAATGCTTTTAATTGTTTAAGACCACCCGCGAGAGTTTTATATTTACATTTACTTTCCCAATCACTACCAGTCATTAAGTCAATTAGACGTAATACGATGATATTACAATCATTTTTTCCCTGTATAAATGGTGTATCGATTGCATCTTGGCAAATTTTAACGATTGCATTATGTTCCATCAATTGTATCTCCATACTTTATCTTCTTTATTGACTTGTCCTAGTAATGACATAATGGCATCGCCGGGATAATATGATTGGTATACACTGTTAGCCGCGAGTGTTTTTGGTGTACGGTCTAGACGTTGGTACACACTATTCACGGTCACTTTCATTTCATTAACTTCACTGAATGGGTTTACAGTACATTCAAAGTTTTCGATAAAGCCCGAAAACAATAATTGATTATAGAGTTCTGTACTATCATATGGATTTAGGATAACAAGTAGAATATTTAATTTTGCCTTATCTAGTTGTCCAGACATTGCCATAATACGAGTAGCGTTATCAACATTACTAACAGTAAAATCGATAGTGTCGTTGCCAATCCCTTTTTCCTCGGTGAAACCGGGTAAAGAATCCTGTACTAAATCGGGGAATGGTTCATATGTTTTTCCATCCATGACTAATTGTGTAAATCCATCAGTCCAGTAGATTGCACTCTGAGAACGGGGAAGTACTTCAAAGGCCGTTACATGAATTGACATACTCATTAAATCGGTAATAGTAAGTTTACTTTTAGTTTCCCCACGAATTAAAGCCCAGTACTTTAAAAGGTCTGGATTAGTTAATAGTTCATCATCCATAATTATAGATTCTCCGTCGCGTTAAATTGTACTGTCGTTACATTAGAAATACCCATATCAAAGTTTTGATCTACATCTAGTCGGGCTTCGATCATTAGATTGTTATAATTGATTACTTCGTTAACCCCTACGTTCTGGCGTAGTTGGGGGAATATAGTAATACTCGTAGATGATTTATCGATGATTTGATATAGTTTCTTATGATTTGAGAATTGAATTAAATCACCCTTCTGTAAGGTATTAGTATTTGTACTAACAATCATTGAACCTTTGGTAGCCGCTGCGGTTGCCGTAACGGCACCACTTTGTGCACCTTTATATAGTGATAGGTGTCCTAGTGATAAGATAAATGGTTTACCCTGTTGATATTCGGCAATGAATGCCTGTACTTCGGAACGGTTTTTAATTTCAAAGTTAAGATTGAATTTCAAGGTGTAGTACTGAATGCCTACACTACGACGTAGTTCTGTACCAGTCCACGCCCTTTGTGAATACTGCGGTACTGTACTAGATAGTGTTACGTCTGTGATTTTGATATTTGTGGAAAACTGCATGATTTACCTCATAAATTGCTTTTAATTATTTACTAAAAAATTTATAATCATTTAAGCAACGGAGGTGTTATGAATAGTTTTCAAAAAATCGCAAACACTCACTTTCAACTTTTTACATTCGATAAAAAAAGCCAAATAAAGTTAACCTTTTTGAATGAAGATCATGATGGTATTCCCATTGTATTAGCTCCTGGTTTTCTAACAGAGGGTAGTGAGGATTGGTTGAAGTATATTCAATCAAAAATTGATGCTCCAATAATATACGTTCAATGGAGATCATCTTCTATTTTGAAGGTTTCGACAAAAGTTTTATTTGGAATGCTAGGTGACATAATGTTTAAATCCACAGGTGGTTTGATGTTAGTGGGTATCATTAGTATCGCTAGACGCTTCAAGGTACATAATTTCTTTTCAGGGGCATATAGTTCATGGGCTAGTGCAGCAAAGGAAGCTAATTCTGCCGGTTTAGAGTTAGCAAATATCTTAAATGATAAGTGGAATAACAATGATAAAGCAGTTTTCATTGGTCATTCGCTTGGTGTTAGAGTTATTACTAATGCGATGATTAACCTTAAGCATGATAATATTTTAACTTCAATATCAGTAGCAGGAGCGATAAATCAAGAAGAGTTCAACGCTAGAATAATGAATATTCAATCCCCAAGAGAAATTAATCACTCAAATCTATATAGTACTAATGATAGAGTTCTAAAATGGTTGTATCGCATAGGTGAGCTAAATGTTAAAAAATTACCTATTGGCCTATCTCAATCAAGATTAGATAATGTAACTGACTATAGGAATGATATAGGCCATACAAAATATCACAATGAAAATGAATACTTTGATAGATTGATAGTAAAGTTATACAAAAATGCAGTTGATAGTTTACTCATTGAAAAAAAGAAATAAATAATAATTTCTAAAATCAAACATAACATCTTTATAAACGAATCAATTAAGAGGATGTTATGTATTTCTTTTCTGGCTTGAGCGTACTGCTTGAGCCACATTATTTTGGTTCTTTTTAAGCATCATATTCCATGTTTCTGGATCGTCTACGTTACCTTTAACAATCAATGGGGAATAGATAGTTACACCATCGCCAGTACTACCACCACTATTTTTAGATTGACTATCTAAGAATGCTGTTAGCTTTTTATTAGATTCTGGCTGTACTACGCGTTCACCACTTTTTAACATGAATGACTTATTGTTATATGCGTCCGGTACTGAATCTATACCGCCGTGGAATTGTCCAGAAGATGCACCCTTAGCAGTTGAGATAATACTCATCCCTAAACTTGCAACTTGTGCATATGCTGCCAGATTTGCCGGGAATGGGGTTGCGAGAGCCTGGGCCATTGCAGAGGAAATAGAAAGTACTGTCTGTGCCATAGTAATACCTTTACTAATAGAAAAAGCGGCCTGTGCTGCACCTGAACTCTCGCCAAAAGCTGCTACCATTGCATTACTTAGGGAATTAGCAGTATCACCAAATACCTGTAGTTGTGCCTGTGCATTCTGGTTAGTAATATCAATTGCCTGCGAATTGTACTTTGCGGTTATTTCGGCTTTCCGTTTTTCATAGTCTTTATGACCTGCTAATAGCAATTCATTCTGTTTTAATTCTGCCTGTAGTGCGGCATCATTATCTGCTAATTGCTGTTTAGTATTATCACTTGCAGCACTACTAAATTGATTATCACCATTAATACGCTGATTCTGTTGATTTGCTAAAAATGCTTTCTGTGAATCATTGAGCATCCCCGAACCAATCATAGAATTAGTATCTTTTAATCCTTGATTTGGATCTGTATAGCCAATCGCACTATTGATTAAGTCATTGCGTTTAGTAGCCCCACTTGCTTTTGCTGCATCAGTATAACCCTTTAATTCACTAGGTGAGATTCCCAATGTTTTTGCACTATCTTCAATTGATTTTAGTAGGGCTTTCTGTTGTCTATCAAATTGTTGTAGACGGATCTTAAAGCCATCTTCACCAACCTGAGCTAGTGCCGTTTCTAGGTTACGCTGTGCCTGTAGTCTTTTAGCGTCTGCGGCCTTACGTGCGGCATCGGCTTGTTTTGCTAGCTGTGCGGATTTCTTCGCGGCGTCCTCGGCTTTTTTATTAGTATCTTCCCATCCACCCTTTGGAGCTAATGCACTTGCTAGATCGCCTTGTAGGTTGTTTACGAGTCCCTGTAAGTTTTCTTTCTGCTTCGCATAAGGGCTTTCATTACCATTATCCATACTGCCCGTGTGTAGGGCTGCACCTTGATAGTTCAATGCCCCGGCTTGGCGTAGTTTCTCCCAGATATCTAGAAAATCTTGTAGGCTACCTTTTGATTCTTTAATACGTTGGTTAAGATCTTCAAATAATCCTGCCTCATGTGGTTTTTGATTTGAAGCCGCATAAACTCCATTCATTGCACTAACTAGGGGATTTAAACCATCTGCAATAGTACCCTTAATGTTATTAGTAAGCTGTGATAGATTTTTATCAAATGCCGCATAACTTGCGGCGGCTTCATTACTTACTTCGGCGTTTTGACTTTGTATAAATGTCATAGCATCAGATTCTGTATTGAATTGCTGTAATGTACTGATCATATGACTTGAATCACTTGCAAGTGTTTCCATTACGTTGACGATTTCAGCCTGAGATTTCCCGGCATCACGCATTGCATAGAAAGTATGAATAACTGCTTTCATACCACCATCTGCCTGTTTTAAGTACTTGTTATAGTCCTGTAGGTTTAAACCATATTCTTTGAGGTCATCAGATACACCACCACCCGCACGGAATGCATCGGCGATCTTATCAAGTGAGTCTTTATTAAAATCTCCAAACTTATCCATTTGTAGACCTAGACCACTAAAGGCATTTGAAAGTTGTTGTAACTGAACAACTGATAAACCAGTACTACGACTTACTTCATTCATATCGCGTACATATTCACGGCTTGCATTAACTAGGGATGTAATACCACCTAGGCCAATTGCAGCCGCCCCAGCTAGGCCAGTCATAGCTACGCCAACTTTCCCAGCCATACCAGAGAATTTATCTGTTACATCCCCTACAGTACCACCAACGCTGCTACCAAAATCATCTACGGCTTCTGTACCTTCCCTCATTGCCTTTTTTAAACCGGAAGCATCACCTTCCAATTCAACGCGAATATTCCTATTCTTTGCCATTATTTTTTCCTTTTATTTGTTCGTACCGGGATGCAAAGTAACTAGCATTGCTTTCTTGTTTCTTCGTTTCTTCCTGTACTTTCCTATTATTTCTACGCTCTTTAGTAGTTCCCTCGTCTAGAATACCTAAAAAGTCATAATCTTTAGTTTTAATACCCTTAGCAACTTCCTTAGTCATATTTGAATTATTAAGGGTTATGGTTTGGCAAAGGTGAGCGTGTTTTAACATTTCGATTTTAATTCCAGAAGGTTCTACGAATGTGTCATAAACCATTAAGTACTGAAATAGTTCATCATCAATACATTCAAATTCTTGTGGTGTTAAACCCCGCTTATTAATCATTTTCAGGTAATAGCGTAAATCAGGCGAGGTTATTATTTTTTTTCAACTTCATCCAAATTATCACCCTTAGTCAAGTTAACAACTTTAACGTATAGGTCAGTTGCAAATTGAAAGTCTAGGGTGTTGACGTTAATACGACCATCAATATCTTCTGTACTGAAAATAGGATCACCGTTTTCATCTTTTACACATAGGGTTAGTGTATTTTGTAGGTTATTACACTTTTCTAAGTCCTGCATAGTTGGGCGATGTACCCAGAATGTAACGCCATTTACCTGTACTTCATTGAGCACTGGACGCATTGCATTTTTAATTTTATCTAAGTAGTTCATTACATAATCCTTTATTAATTTGGGGGCATCTAGCCCCCATTTGTATTATTCACCTTTCGGTAGTAGGCCGCTTTCTAGTGGTGCACCATCGATTGCAAGTGTAAATGTCATTGTTACTACTTCGTCCTTCGAACCCGCTACAGTAGTAGTAGAAACGAAAGTACGGTAAACGTCATAGAATCCAGTAGTCATAGTACCGTTTTCATAGATTTCAATCTTAACTTGTACACGTGTTTGATCTTTTGCGTGTTGTTGTAAGAGTTGGTGTACTTCATTATCCGGTAGTAGATTGACTGATAGATCAATGTTAGGGATCGATTGAGTTCCCAATAGGGTTCTATTGAAACTTTGGTTATATGTAACTACGGAAATTACAGTACTTTCAGTAGAACCTGCAACAAAGCTAGATAGTTCCGGGATTTCTTTAAAATCGGTAGCTACAGTAGTACCATTAGTGCCTACGAATGCCTTAATGTGACTACCAGCAAAAATGTCCATTGCCATTATTATTTCCTTATATAAGTGATACGGACAAATCCATTTTGTCCGTGTTGTATTTATTTATAGTTGTTTTGACTATCTTGGTTGTTCTTATTCCAAATAGAATCTTCTGGCATTTCTACACGTAGATCTACCCAACGATCTGTTGGAATATCCATAGGTTCACCTGCAACAATCATAGCGGTATTAATATCAAATTTACGAGTAAAGGTTTTAATAGAAAGTACTTTAGTAGTTTCATCAAAATCGGTTTCAACAAAACAAAGTCGATTACCATTTATATCTTGCGGGATTTCGATAGTCCAACCTTCTTTATTCAATCCTTCAGTACCGTAAACGTTATATACACCCTCAGAAGTACGATCCATTGTAACCCCTTCGGCTTCATCATTTAGAATACACTGGTCGTTGTATAGTTTTACGATTGGTGAAGCACTTTTTACAAAACCATTTGCATCAATAGTAGTATTTCGGCTTGTCCAGAATCTAGCCCAGTTACGCCATGAAGATGAATAACGCATACGGAAGTACATTTCACCAGATTCATTATCTGCAATATAGAATTGAGTAGAGCCGCCGTTTGATAAATGGTGTTTGAAGGTCATCAAAGCCCCCCAACCATAAGCATTATTACCGTTTACGTTTACAGGCCAGTTTGCAATAGAGTGTGAGTTTGAGGCTGCAACATTATAAATTTCCCCGGCTGATCCTAATGTTCCCGTAAAATCATTCATACTTGGTGAACTTGGCTGTACTGATTGACCATTTAGATAGAATGTACCTAATGATGCCGCCGCTGTTGTTTTATCACCACCGCCAGTACCACCGGCATACATTGGTAGTTGCTGCCATGAGGAAGTATCTTCATCATAGACGCCCCACCAACCACCACTATTTAGAGTTAACCTTTTTTTAGTATTTCCTGCATAAATGTATGTATTATCATTACCTTGATTGACTAATCGATCTACACCTAGATTAGTACGGGCTACTGCCACATTATTCAAATCACTAAGGTTGCTTGCAATTTTTAATTGTGCATCGTTCGTTACATTACCTAGTCCTACATCACCCTTCGCAAGTACGATATTCCCGGATAGGGCTTTTCCATTTACAGTGAGTGTCTTTGGTACATAAGTATTAGAGACTTCGGTACTGGATAGTACGCCTAGATTAGTACGGGCTGTTGCCACATTATTCAAATCACTAAGGTTACTTGCAATCTTTAACTGAGCGTCATTAGTTACATTACCTAGACCTACATCGCCTTTTGCTAATACGATATTCCCACTTAGGGCTTTTCCATTTACAGTGAGTGTCTTTGGTACATAAGTATTAGCAACGGTAGTTTTGAATGTGGATAAATCCGTGTTAGTCGCTGTGACTTTTGTATCTACTTCTGTTTTGGAATATACCCCTAGATTAGTACGGGAAGTTTCGACACTTTCTACATCAGAAAGATTATTTGCAATTGCTAGTGAACCAGTATCTGTACTATCAAGTGTGATATTACCGGATAATGGTTTACCGTTTACAGTACGGGTAATTGGGACATACTGTGAACCAATCTGTGTTGCGGTAAGGATACGAGTCCATGCGGTACTTGCGTTCTTTGCATATAGGCTTAGAGTACCAGATTTAGTTACGGCAAATTCGGCCACACTAGTACCATCTACCCAACCAATACCCATCATATCAGCCCCGGCAGGGTTGCCAGCCTGTGAAGATGGAACCTTGATAAAGGCGTTACCTTCTGGTGTTACTGGTTGATACTGTGGAACGTCTACACCATTACTACCAACACCATACGAACCTTCATATAGTGGTTCAAGGCTATCAATAGTACGTAGGCTTACGACTTCATCTAGTGGCGTGAAAGTATATGATTTACGTACTACAGAATCTTTGTCGCCCGTAGTAGAAGTACCAGTGATATAACCACTTACGATACCATAGGTAACAGTACCTTCTGTTTCACGATATTTTAGAATGATTTGAAATAAATCACGATCTTTAGCATGTTGATCTAGAATTACAGTACTTGCCTCATCTGGCACATAGTTGACCGTAATATCAAATGGGGAAATACTTTTATTATTCAATAGTACGGTGTCATATTCACTTTCATAAGTTTCATATGTGACTTGTTGGCTATTGATTTGTAGAGTTGGTAGTGATGAAAGATTTGTAATCTCATTTACGCCAGCACCTACGGGTAAACTGTTTGCGGGATCATTACTATAAAATAATTTGAATAGATTCCCTGTTGTTAATTCTGCCATGTTAATTCCTTTTCTCGGTTGCTTTTATATTTATCGAGAAACCTAGAGAAGCCGATCCCGTAGTAGGATCTACTACTACATCACTTTGTTCATATGAATAGGATATTAGAATTAGTCCAGCGTCTACGAATGCTTGATTTTTTAATTGGTCGAAAGTACTAATGATCTGGTCATAAGTTACAGAGGGAGCCGTATTAGTAGATTCTGGTTTAGGACTAACAATGTACTGTACTGTAAAGTTTCCAGCCTGTCGTTGGTTCATCCCATAATTAAGACTTTCAAAATCAAAATTAAATGCGGCTTCGGCAAATACATCTGCATCGCGTGATACTGTCATATCTTTAGTAGCCGCAATTAATTTCTTAAAGGTTTGTCGTGTTTTTGATACTAGTTGATACATTAATAATCCTCCGCGAATGATTGCCCTTGTTCTGTGCGATAATAGATATCAACCATTCCAGATAGATCATCTACGATGTTAAACACAACATTATTTACTCCGCGAATTACTAAAACAGTACCAATTACTACATTAGTTGTATCGTCTTTCTTTGCTGTGCAATATGTTTCGTACCCTTCAATGAATCCACCAGTACCAGTAGAAACGGAATCGGGAACCATTTCAAGAATAGCCTTGAAAGTAGTTCCCGATTCTGTCGCGATAGATTCACCAAAGGCTTTTAGAAACACATCACTTTGATTGTTAGTAAAAGCCCTCATAATGATATTACGCTAGTTTCATTACATAGAATGCTTCATCGTGTGCTACTGCATGGTCGATATAAGCGAACGTGCGTAGGATAATACCTTGTGAAGCACGTAGAGTAGTATCATCACGATCTACAGTTAGGCCGCCCCATGAACTTAGAATTACATTACTAAAGTCACCAAAGATTACTTGACCTGCTGTAACTTGAGTACTTTCAATAACACGTACAGAATCACATAGCCATGCTTCAAAGCGGAAACCTTCAATCATGTATTTTGCAGCGGTGTTAGCACCAACTAGAGTACTACGCAATACTGCGGCAGTGGTTGGGTGTACGATAGCTACTACGTTATCTACACGTACATTCGCTGCTGCTAGTACTGCTAGAGCGGCTTGTACATCTTCTTGTGAAGGTGCTGCGGTTAGAGTACCTGAAGGTGCAGCGGCAACAATCTGAGATAGAATTTCTTTTTCTAGTTTTAGACCTGCACCACGCACCATTGCATCTTGTACATAACGTTCTGCGGTATCAGCACTTTTAATTAGAGTACGGGTAATTGGAACGGAACCGGAAAAGGTTTTTGGAGCCATTACAATACGTTCAAAGTTTGCATCTACTAGTGGTGAATCTGCACCCTCTGCAATAAATGCAAACATTGCGGTAAAGTCACTAGCTAGTTTAGGTAGAATTAGATTACCTTCACCCTCTAAGCCTGAATAAGTTTGAATAGGTAGTTGTGCAAAAATACTATTAGCACGTAGTACATCGATATATGAATCTACATATACTTCTTTAACTAGAGCACCGCCAGTAGCTGGAGCGGTAGTGGTTGCACGTAGTTGGTTTACTGGTACTTCAACACGAGCACCATCAAATGGTTTACCTTCAGCGGCTGCACGAATTAGACCATTAATTACTGATTTTTCCATCTTGTTTTCCTTAACGTTAAGAGGGTTGTTTTCTTTATTTAGTGAACGTTTAAATTCAGAAATTGAAATTCCTTTTTCAATTGCTTCTGACACGTCTACTTTCATTACTTGACCAATTGAAACTAGTTCGCGTTTACGTTCTTGTTCTGCTTTCTCTGCATCATCTTCCATATCTTCGGAATGACTTGCTTCACCGTCTGCATCTTCAAATTCGCCTACATCGCGTTTATCTTCTACTTCTACTGGATCATTACTATTTATTTGTTCTGGTTTTACACCCTGTTGTAGTTTCTTTAGTAGGTCTGGTCGTTTTGCTACCAAATCTTCTAATTCACCATCACTAAGTTCAATGTTAGCTACGCCGCCGTTCTCGTCGTTATCAACTTCAAGTACTTCTTTAATGTCGTATGCTTCATTATCTAGGCGGGTTTCTTCCATCCCTTCTTGTTCTTCCATGACTCTTTCCTCACTATTAGTTTCATCATCTGTACTATTTAGTGATTCATCTTCATGGGCTTCTTCTAATTCTTCTTGTAGTACATCACGTAGCTTTTCATCAGTACCGAATGATCTACCGATACCCGCGTTTACATCTGCTGGAACGGTGACTAGCGATACTTCATAAATTTCAAAGTCAGTAACAATAATATTATTACCTTCCATGCGGTAATCATAAATGTTATAGCCAATACTGATATGAGATAGAATGCCTTCCTGGATCATTTCCCACATAGTATTACCTAAGCCAACTTTACTAATTTGAAGTGTTGCACGTCCTACACGATCGGCATCCATACGGGCATTAACTACTGCCCCTAGTAATTTATCCCGATCATGATTGAAAAGTACTGCACCCTTATTATTAAGGCGGCGTAGGTCTACGTTTTCTTCACCACAAAGAAGAATTTCATAATATAGTTGATCATCAATAATGCGGCTTACTGGCTGTTCACTACAAAAGGCAACTTCAATAGTACGATTATCTGTATCAATTGCCCGTACTGGTACTGATAGTTCCCGTTTCTGATTCTTTAGATTCAAATCCATTTGATTCTATTTCCTTGTTTTGGTTATTTTCTTCCTTCTCTTTTGCGATTTCTTCGAGGGTGATACGAGGATCGCCGCCCATCTCGGAAATAATTTGAGTTTTAGATTTTAGTCCTGCATCTAATAGCATGATCTCGGCTTGAATATCCTTTGTTGGATCTAAACTAATAGGTTTAACAGGGATATAACGAGTACATAATAGGTCGTCAAAATCTGAGAAAGAAAGATTTAGACTATTATTATTTAGCATTTCATTTTTCAACCACTCTTGATAGATTGGTTTAAGTACTTTACTGATTAATACATTAGTACGGGTACGGAATGTTGTAGCCTGTAAACGCTCGGCAAGTTTTGCCGCACTAAATGAAGCATCGGCTGTACTGCCCATTAGACTTTGTTTAGTGACGTTTAGACCCATTGAAATTTGATCCATTAGTTCACTAGTAAACTCACCAATTTTATCTACACCATTTGCCGGGTTAACAGTTTTAATGTCTTGGTTTTTACCTAGCTCAAATACTGCACCTGCTTCTAGATACTCGGTATATGTTGCGGTAGTGTCTTCTTCACCAGCTACTAGTTCTACTTGGTCAGTGTCATTATTATTATTAGTAATGTACGCGGTAGTACTTGCAGAAATACGTTTAGCTACTAGTGCGGCCTCGGTAAAGTTCTTTAAGTCTTCCATCGTTTTTGTAGTACTGATCATATCCGGTATACCGCGTTCCTGTCCCATTTGTTGAGGAATGAAGTAATGATAGATTTCACTAGCCGGAATAATTTCAAATGCTGCTGCGTCGTAGGTATAAGTAATTGGGTTATAGATACAGAAATAATAGTTTACGGGTTTATGATTCTTATCAAATTCAATCCCATTACTGATATAGTTACCATTATCTAACCATTGGTTATTTAATTGTGTTAGGCTTGCTGCATCAATGATTTCTACTTTTACAGTACCGTTAATATTATGCAAACGGATAAAACATTCACCATCTTGTACACGGATCTTTTCTACAGTCTGTTGGAAGATATCAAAGGTCATCGAACCATCAAGGCTAAAACGGTCGGCATCATATGCCCAACGGTCAAAACGCTTTTCAAGTTTCTTACTTAGATCATGTAGTTCTTCCTGTGTCATGTTTTCCACTTGTGGATCTGGTTTAACATAAACACCTTCTGCACCTACTACGCCGTCTACTGATAGGTTCATATACTTATTACCTAGTGGATTGTTTAGTACTGCCTCGCGTGATTGATTACGCCAATCTGATAAGAACCAACGGATCAAGTTATTTAGATTCTGTGAACCAGTACCGCTAGTAAATCCAAATGAAATTACGGGGGTACTCATTCCGCGTACTGCCTGTAGTTCACGTTTTAGATTTGTCTGTGGCTTATCAATTAAACGTTTAGTACTGGCCTTTGCTCGTACTTGTGGCGGTGCGGGAACAAATGCGGGTTGTTCTTTTTTCTTATTCCAAAACATTAGCGTGTTCCCCATCTATTTGGATAATTGGGATCACGAAATACGGTTACACTCTTGATAGGTTTACCATTACCATTTACGGGTTGATCATTCATACTTGCCCATAGAGCATTTGCACGCTTGATATAACGGATACGCATGTTTTCAAGATTAGTTAGTGTTTCGGACACCAAAGATTTATTATTAATTGTTGTACTATATACACCACCACCAGCTACGCGGGCTTCAATTACTGTATCAATCTCTTGAATCAGTTTAATTAATTGGGCGTATTCGGTTGTATACTTAGCCGGGTTGATTACTTCACTTACAAAGTTTGATGTTTTATTACCTGAAATTACTACGCAAAATAACTTTTCACTACCACCAGAAATATCTAATGTTAGTGTAAAGTCTTTCGGTACTGAATCAGAATTTAACAGGGTGATACTTTGACCACCCGATAAGTAATTAACAACCAAAGTAGTATTAGCGGGAATAGTAACAGGATGATCATAAGGCATAGTTAATGCATAGATCTTTTCTGGTAAAATATTTGCCATTTCATTTCCTTATTTACCGAACCAGTTATTACGCGGTCGTTGAACCTTCGTATGTTTTACTGGTACTGGTTTGGTTTTTGTTTCTTCTTTATTTATCACTGGCTGTACTTGTACTGCTGCTGCTGCTGTGGTTTCTTCTTGGCTAGTTGCTTTAAACTGACGTAGTTTTCTATAGGGTTGTTTAGTACCTAATTTTGTTACGGCATATTCACGGGCTATTAAGGCATAGTTAAGGCAATCTAAAGCCTCGTTACGCTTCTGGCCTTTCTTCAATAGCCACATTAGCCGCCCCCCCTGTGGGCGTAGTTCTTCGGCGGTCAATTGCTCGTAATAGTCAAAGGGTAGAGAACTACTAAAGTGTAGGCGTGTAGGTGCTGCATCTGGATCATCACTAAGTAAGTGATTAAGTAATTTTCGTACTGTACTCTTACCAGCTTGTGTATTTAACGTTACAAGTTTTTCACGACCACGCGTTGACTGTTTGAATAAATCGGCGTCAATTGACTTACCACCTTTAATTGGTGAGAACTTAGCCCAGCGACTAGAGAAACGGTATACTGTTTGCGTGGCGTTACCAGAGTCAACAAAACAAGCCAGTGTAGGAATAATACGCCCCGATGGAGTTTTAAATTGTTGCTTACAGAATTCTTCTAGTTCATTCCATGCCGGAGATTCATCTTTGGTACAATCATGGCTACGATGGAATACGTGACATAATACCCATACATCTTTTTCATTAAAGGCAATGACAGTAGTTTCAAGGCGATCTAATTGTTGGTCAGTACTTGTACAAATCGCAAGGGCATTTTCTGGTATATTATGTAGGTTGAATTTATCGCTTTTATGTTGTTCTAGTGCAATGATATCTACTTCTTTTTGATACTCATCTTCCCATACTTCACCCATTTCATTATTCATGAAAGTTTGAAGATTGAAGTTATAAAGAGCATCCGCATAACGTGCTACCATTTCTTCTATGGTTCCTAAAGGCGAGTACATACGAGATATACCAAATCCAACTACGCCCTTTTCACCATCTGGATTAGTGGCAATCCAGCGGCCTTTATCTACCATTTGGTGGCGGGTATGTTCATCTATGACTTCTTCACAATGAGGACAAAGTAATTTAGATGTAGTTGAATCGGGAATAGCTCTACCGTTTTCAAGTTGCTTGAATTGAAACTTAACTTGATCCCATTCAAATCTATATTCATGCCCACACTTATGTGTGACGTACCAGTAGCGTTTATCACTTAGATTGAATTCACTATTGATTAAATCGTTTTTGAATAGTGGAGTACTAGCAACTACTGTTAAGGCATCTTGTCCGAATGTAGAAGTACGCCCTTCTGCAAGTTTGATTGGGTTGCCCTGCTCACCGATTACTAAGTTACTTACTTCATCTAGTAGTACAGTACTACAAGTAATCCCACGTAAATCTTTTGGGGTATTCATATTAAGCCAATAGATAAACGTACCATTCTTTAGTTCTGTTTGTTTGGCGTTATTAGCTGCGGCTTTATCTGATTTGCTTGTTACTAGTTTTGCAAGTACTGGTGAAGTTTCTATAACGGGCATAAACTTACCCTGTTTAAACTTCTTAATATCATCTTCACTACTGGATGCAAATGCAAAGTTTGCGGGATCGTTATACATTTTATTAATAGCTATTGCGGTCATTACTTGTGTTTTCAAAAGTTGACTACATGCCTGTATTACTATTTTCTTTGTACTACGTTCCTGTGCTATATCCATAGGCAAGCACTGAAAATTCCAGGGGATATAGTCAAGCCCCATTCCGGGGCCGTCCACTAGTTTCATTGCACCAGTAGTTTTAATCCATTCACTCGTCTTTTGTTTGATCGGGGGTTTCATCACCGGAACTACTTTCTGTAGTAGGTCGGTTAATTTCGTCTTGTTGTTCTTCATCTAAGATTTCCATATCTTCGGGTAGCTCAAATTCCATTTGACCTAATTCTAAAAGTGTTTCGTCAATTACATCTTTTAATCTGTCGCGTAAGTCTTTACTATCTTCCATTGCAAATAGTTCTAGATAAACTTTCGCAGGAATTGAACGTAGTGTAGTTTTAATTTTGAATAGGTAGGCTGTTAGTACTGTCTCTACATATTCACTACTAATTACAGTATTTTCTTTCTGTGCTAATTCTAATTCTGCTAGGCTTGCTTCGGCCTTTAATTTCTTTAATCGTTCTTGTTCGATTTGTTCTTTAGTGTCGGTGTTACGTAGGGGGTAGATAATATTCTGTACTACCCATGCTCGCGTTTCTGCTTGGTCTACGTCTTTACCTACTGGCATACCGCGATCCCGCCATTGTCTAACACTAGATTCATCATAGCCGTATTCTTTGGCTAGTTGGTTCATGCTGATTGGTTTCATATTCTATTCACTTTCTATGCAATGTTTATGCATTTTCGTTTCGGGTTTTTGTTATAATCTAACATATAATTATTTACAAACCGGGCTGAAAACTCGCAAGGCTGCTAAAGCTGCAGGAGAAACTATAAAGGAATCGTTATAATTCAATGACTTAGCGGCACTTGCGAGTTTTGTTGATTTCTTGCTTATTTGTTGAACTAAATCGGCTTATGCACTAATTATGCATATAAACTCATCCCATCTATAAGCTCTTTTAACGCTCTGTATGGCGTTCTAGTACTGATCTGTAGGTTTATGTGTATTGAGTAGTTTTATTGCGGTGTAGTCGCTTACATGCGTTCCTTCGATAGTATGCTGCATCACTAGTTCACGTAGTACTGCATCAATATGTACTAACATTCTTTTCTCATTATGTGCATATTGATTTAATGCCCCGATTGGATATTTCCATAAATGAGTCTTCATATACCATACTGATATATTTATGATAGATTGCAATTGCATCCGTATATACATAGATATCTAAGTCAGTATGTTTAATATGAATACTAAGTACTGTATCTTGTCGTACTGGTAGATATCCGTGATAACTCCCTTCGCTATCTATATATGTAGTTCCATCTTTATAGTGTTTAAACATTTCCATATGTTATTCCTCATGTGTTGCACGATAGAGAATTACTTCTATCTCGTTATCATAATAGCTATTCATTTCTGGAGTGATTGCAGTACCGTCCAGTAGTGAGTATTTATTGCTGGACACTGTATAGATTAGGTCTGGATAGTTTGGCGTGATGATATGAATGGTGTCATCCATATCATAGGTGAAGTGGGTGTTATAGTAATCGTTGGTGTACTGGAATTCAGACATAAAAAATACCCTCATGTGTTGTTCATGAGGGTATTTATTTCATTCGATTAGTAGTTTATAGAACTTCGTGGTCTGTACTACGGCAACTATGAAACATCCAATAGCAAAGCATGCTTTTAAACCACCATCACCACTACCCATATATACCATTTGACTTACTATTACATTCACAAATAGCAATATTATAAACCAATACAGTACAAAATATATGAATGAAAAAATACCACATATAACATGACTATTTTTTATATCAAATATCTTTGCCGTGACTTTCGTTAATGGCGAGAAAAGCATTGCAAAGAAACCGGGTACAATAGTGAATAGGAATACAGCTATAAACATCAACGGTGCTTTAGATACTTCATACCCACTAACTCGAGTAAGTATAATTACACCTAGAATAGCAGTGATTACACCACCAATTAAGAGTTCTTTAGTTCCTTCGAACATTTCAGAGATATTATCTACAGTAATTTTCATTTTACTATTCATTTTCCATCTATATGTGCTGTCGATAGTAACAGAAAAGCCCTATAGTAAAAGTCTACAGGGCTTTTTTAGGATTACTGCGTAGTCCATCTTCACTACCGCTTCATTCCCCCTCTCCACCAATCAACAAACCTACCCAAAATGAGAGGGGGAATGAAGCGGTAGTATACGATAATTACCATGTAATCAAATTAGTTCTTTCTTAAACAACGGGCGTTACCATTTCCCAACTCTGTACCATTCGGGGTATGGTATTTGATCGTTCCTTTACCATTCGTAGCATTGATATACATCGAGATTCTACCTCCTGTAGAATCTGCCTTACCTTTGAGCGTCCACATATCTCCACTACGTGATGCATTGTGTACAATGTTCCGTGTGTTGAGCTGATAAGTACGTCCCTCACCATTGGCAAATGTCATATTTGTATTACAAGTCCAGTTAGGTACGGGTTCATCGATATGACCACCAGTCATTGCAACTACATGAGTAGAGCAAGTGGTTATAGCTATTGTCAGAATTATTTTCTTCAAGATGTTATTCCTTATCCCTCTTCACTTAACTCCATTATTAATCGGCATTACCTATTGAACAACATCAATTGATCGCCAAAAACGATCATATTTTCATAACTTTCTAATTTTTAGCTATTCTTTTTGTACTGGAATTTAACCTAAATGGCTGCAATGCTGTATGTACACACAGTTATCTTATGAGGCATTTCATGGATAGCAAAAATGGGTTCAATCCAGCCATCAGCATTGGTACACATCGATTTGAGCATCTAGGCCAATGAGCTACTGTCTGACCCGCCTACAGGTGTATTCGTATGGTGATCATATATTCTTCCAGAATGAGTATGGGCAGTACTGGTTAGGAATCATTGAACGTGATTGTTTTGTACTGATGTGTGAAACACCATTACGTTACGTTGTCGAGGGGTTATCGTATCTAAATGCAGAGTACCGCATGTGCCAAACACTCGATGATGATTGGTTTTGCTATCAAGGGGGATTGCCATTTTGAGTATGCTAAAGTTCACTATAACAAACCTACCCAAATATGAGGAAGCGTGAGACTAGGTGTGTACCGATTCACTATCCAGATGGTAAAGTATGATAATACTAACGTCATAATGGATATCAACTATGTGTACGAATGAAGTAATCAAAGTAAAGGATGAAGATCTTGATTTCTTCAAACAGTTTTTTGGTACTGAAATTTTTGAATTCGAAGTGAACTCTCGTACTTATAAAATGCTTGAGCTTTCTCTTGATAAGTCGCATGATATTCGTAAATTCGAGATTGAATTATACTGGAAACGAGCAACATATTTTTTCGCATTCTTTACAGTTATTACTGCTGCGTTTGGTTATCTATTTACATCAGATGGATATAGTTTATTCGCACCAGGGGTATCCATTATAGGAATTATTCTCTCGATATGTTTCATTTATGTCAACAAAGGAAGTAAATATTGGCAATGTAATTGGGAGTTTTTGATTGATAAACTTGAGTTCTATATAACCGGAAATCTTTATAAGGTTTATTTTTATGAGACAATGAATGATCAACGACCTTCAGTGTCTGACATCAACCTATTGATAAGCTATACTATCTGTTATATCTGGCATATAGCTTTTTTTGTTTCATTGTATATGTATACACACTGGCAGTTTTATATTTTTTGGATTTACCTGATAACCTATCTCATTATAACCATTTACATAAGATGTATGTGTACTAAGTATATTTCCAGTGTTATTAATCAAGACTATGATAACACTACAACACGCAATTATAAATTTAGAAACCCGTCATATAGAAAATCGAAATGAATAAAATCATTATTAACACCTTACTATCTATGGTTGGTATGCTTTTAATATTGTCAGTATTTATTTTAATTTATGCATTATTTCATGGTGTTGGAAAAATGGAAATAGGTAGTATACCGGATTGGATTAGTTCTTTATCTACACTAGGTACACTATGTGTTGCAGCGGTTGCTTTGCGAAAAGCCCCGGAATGGTTAGATCAAAAAAAATATAATATTGCTCATGAGATCATTGAGACTTCAATTTATAATAACTTACAAAAAGTACGAACAACTAGTCAACAATTGAAACTATTATTTAATGCGAATATTAATGAATCGATCAAAGCATTAGATGCAGGTGTTATTCACCCATCACTAGAAAAGATTGCATATGACTTAGATAGCCTTATAGATGATTATAGCATCGTAACTTATTCAATTATAAATGATTTAAATAAAATCTGTAGAAATGGTTATACTTTAAGTGAGTATTCAACAAGCATCATTAGTACTTTAAAAGAATTCAATCTTAAATATCAAAATATTTTTAACTATTCATTCCTCTCAGCCTATTATGAAATTGAAAGCCTGAAAGAATCTTCAAAAAAAGCTAAAGAATTAACTAAACAAGAGTTTAAGTCAGTTATTAAGGCGGTTAATGAACTACATCAAAATTTAGCGAAGTTCACATCTAAAATTTATTCAGAAAACCACCCTTTTGAGTATTTCATCATATCTGGGAATGAAAAGTGAATAGACGCCTTGAAATAGGGTTAGTAAAAATTAATTCATCAGGGCTTAAGTTATTATAGCCCTATATATTTAGTGCATAACGGCATTCTTTCTCATGTTCAAAGAATAGAATGCCCGCTAACGTAGCGATAGCCTTATTATGTTATAGTCTTGAATAGTAAGCCTTAGTAGCTTTCATATTGAATTCACTGTTTAGGTGAGTGTATGACGGCATCCGGCCTTTATCCTTCCTATAACGTTTTATATAGGTTTTTAGTAGTTCTAACTTAGTTGGGCTTACCTGCGGATTGTCGCTTAGTGAAGAGAGTTTAGGGGCGTTATAGAGGCCATTGGATTGACCTCCTTGACGGTGGATGTGTTTATGTAGTGTGCTCCACTTAGCGTGTTTCTGTTTTGGCATTTTTCGTACTCCTTTGCTACTGGTTGATTAATTTTGGCGACGACTTGTTCACACCTGCGGCGTTCCCTGTGTAGCGACTTCAAGAGACTTTGCATAACTGACTTTGAGTAGTATCTCTTGAGTACCTACACTTACTGGATTTGAGCAGAGCGAGAAAATCGACAATGGTTGGTTATTTGTAATTTCTAGATCAAAATGCGAGCTTGCGAGTGTTTTGATCTCGGAGTTGCTAAACTCCATTTATTCCCTTAATTACTATATAGTGTTCTGATAATGGAAATTAAACCCCATATATAGTGAAAAACCGCCATATATAACACCATATATAGGAATTAATTGTTCCATTATCGGAATAAATCTTCCATTATCGGAATAACCTATTCCGTTAATCATCTTGAATCATTCCCTTAATCATCTCTATTAGCCCTTCAGCAGACTCCCCGCGATCCTGAGCCGCTGCAAGCGTTTCATAGAACTGATAATTGGATAGATAGTGTTTCCCCTCTTCCTGTACTTTAAACAGCTTCACACCGTTCTTATGTGCTTCTATGAGGGCTAATGAAACTGATTTTGCTACCCTTCTAACTTTCGCCGCTGTAGCCTCACTAACACGTTCACCGATCTTGCCGTGCATATCTTGATAGATGTGTAACTTGTTTAGTACCTGAGATTCACTAAAAGTTATCAGGTGATAGACTATGTAGTAGATCTTAAAACCGGAGTATGGTTTACCGTTACCCATTGGTACGCTTGCTATAGCCTTATCAATAATGTCTTTCGCGTCTTGTGTTAGATCCTTGTCATAATCACCAAAAGATGCCGCTATCTTTATAAATTTACTGTTGTCGTAATCCCTTGCTTTGTTTGCCATAATAAATACCTTTATAAATTATCCGTTACTTAATGGCGTTATAGTGTTTCCATCACTATGACGCCTTTTTTATTTCTGAATCGCCATACTATATGTTTGACGTTGTGAGGTTCTTTTGTACTATCTGTAATATTTTTTATATTTTGTAATTACATCTTTAATAGCAACTAATTCATGCTTTGTTAATGTAGAGTACCATTTCTTATATGACTTACCGTTTATAATTGTATTGTAAACCATATTTGCACAATCTCTATTAAACTGCGTGTTAACCCATTTAGTAAGTTCATATTGTGAATATAAACCAGTTAGATATGTATCAAATAATAACCTCCATTGTTCATAACTTAGTGTTACTTCCTTAGTTCCCTTGTTTGATCGGTTATTGTTATTAACTTTTTGTGTTTCCCATTTTAGATTCAAATAATTATTATTATCTTTGCATCTATCTAAATGTTCAACTGTATAACCTGCTGGGCGTGAACCATTAAAGGCAGTACATACCAGTACATGAATCCTGTGTTTTTTTCCGTATAAGTTAACTACCTTATATCCGTTCCTTTCTGGTGAACCTTCTAATACGTGATCGGTTTTGGTATTGTAGACATATCCATCCTCACTAATATAGTAGTTAGCTAATCCTGTACTACGCCATTCTTTCCCACTAAAATTATGTAAATCGTTACTTTTCATTTGTTGTTACTTCCATGTATTAATGTATCAAATCATCCTTTGATTGATACGGTGAATTGTACTTTTTTGCTAAAGTGAAAGTACTAAACCTATTTTGTATTGGTAACACTGTAAGAGTTAATCAAATACACTAATGCACCACTAATACTCTTTGCCTTACCATCATCTACAATTCTTTGTAGTACGTTTATTTGAAATTCATTTAGACGTACATTGACTTGTTTTCCTTTCTTTTCCATCTTTATCCTTATGTTTTTTTGCTATACATATCCATCTTTTTTAGAGCGAAGAAATCCCCCTTGCGTGGGGTTTTGATTGTGGGGATACCTTATTATAATATATAATAATTTGGGCGTTTTGTCCCAAGTTTCGATAAGAAATCTCACTTTCTACATATCTATTTATTATTTGGTTCTTGAAAACCTAGCCAAATACGGCCTAAAACACCCAATACTACCAGAATTAATAGGTAGGTCATGAATCCAATGAAAAGCCACTGGATTAAACCCGCAGCCATGACTATAAAACCAATGAATAGTACAGCAGCAGTATTTACCCAATCTAACACTATTAATATCTCCAAGTAGTGAACCTTGAGTATTTAGTGTTTTACTTAAAAATAGGGCTAAAAGGGCAGCCCCATAGTGGGGGCTATTGGTGATTACTTACGGGGCCAAAATAATCGCCCATCTAGATCTGGGTAATGAACGGTTTCTAACATCCCACGTGCGGTAGTAAGTAACTCACTAAATCCGATATCCAATGCGGCCTCGTACTGGTCTATATGCTCTTGGACTACCTCATTCCCGTTAGCTAGCTTAGGAGCGTCTACCGACTCACGTAGTACTTTGTAATCATATCTCTTATCACCTGTAGTATACGTGATCTTCTCGCCTAAGCTTTTTACCGTGAATGAGAGTGTTAGTTTCCGGTCTACCTTAGATGCCCGTACATCTTCTACACATGCCTGTACTATCTCACGTAGTTTATGCCTGTACTCGTGATCTACAGTCTGCATCACGCCCCATTGTGAGTAATTGAAGAACTCAAACATCAACTTTTCAAAACTATTATCGTCGGCTAATTTTGCTTTACGTTCGGCAACTTCTAATTCAATGATGAGGTTTTCACGCTGTGTTTCTAATGCTTCGATACGTTCATACGTACTTTCAAGTTTACCTATCCCCCGTTCTACCATCTTAGTAAGGTTTACTATACCCGTTTGTACTTCTTCTATCGCCTTTTTAATGTCCTGTACTTGAACACTGTAATCTTCTTTTTCCACATCACCTTTGTTCGTTAACCGAATGTAGGCAATAGTGACAACTTCCATTAGTGCATGTTCTACTAATTCACCTGGTAGTGACCATATTTTACACTTACCATTTTTATCACCTGCTTCACACTTATAGCGTATATCATCCTTTTCACCCCGCCATGCAACCATAGTACTACCGCAATGTAAGCAACGGAAAATGCCCAACCCTGAAAGTAAGTTGATATTGTTCTTCTTTCCATCTTCCCTTACAAAGCCTTTGTACTTATTCCTTTCCTGTATACGTTGCATTCGTAGGAATTGTATTTCTGTCATTAATGGTGGAAAGTAATCATATAATACATAGTCTACTTTATTAACTGTTAGGTCACGCCTACCATAAACAGCTTTATTAGTTTTAAGTTTGCGAACATTTGCAACTGCCCATGGCTTACCATTACATGCTAATGGATAGTTTTCATTTAAGTACTTTACTAGATGATTAATACTCATACCATCTAGTAGTAGCCCCACCGCTTTTTGTGCGATTGGGAATAGTACTGAATCGGTTTTTACCTTTTCATCTTTAGGTGTCTTACCATCAACCCACCAAGGATGTGAACCTACACCTTTAATCGTTACTGGTTCACCCTTTTGATGTGCAGCTATCAATGTACGTGCAGAGTCTATAGTACGCTTCTGTTTAGTAGCCGATTCTTCATGTCCACGGCTAAAGGTTAGAATTGACTGCATCAAATCAAAAGGATTCTTTAGAGATTCATCGTTGTATAGCTTGTTATCAAAACCCGTATAGATCTCTATGCCCTTTCCAAGAATACCCATAAACAACATCAACGCATTGTTAATCTGATCACGAGATAAGCGATCAAGGGATTCTACATACAGTAGAGAATTGCCCGCAATGAAACCATTATCTACAGCATCTAAGAACTGCCCTAGAGCTCCAGACTTATAATTTTTTCCGGCAAACGCACTTACACCATCGTCGATAATTTCAACGTAATCAAAGCCGTTATGTTCTGCATATGCACGTGCTGCGGTTTCCTGTCTATCTTTGGTTGTCCCGTCCTTCTGAACGGCACTACTCCAGCGTTGATATGAGTATAATTTTCTGTTCATTGTCTAACCTACACATAAGTCATTAATTTTTATACTAGTTAATATGTGTAGAAATTGACTTTGGATTACCGGGATGGCTTATCATATGCACGTTTCCGCTTGCCATCGCCGCAATCATGGCCTGCGTGTGGGTCTCTTTGTCCTGTGGCGCAAAGACCGGCTCATGGAAGCCCGCAATGATAAAATCGAGCGAGGTGAGCATCGGCCCGGTGCAGTCAATTTCACCGTCGATATTTTTAATGTTCGACTCAATCCCGCGCAGGATCCCCACCCCATCGACCATTCGCGGCCAGATACGCATATTCACAAAATGCCAGTAATGCGGGGCATCGGCCATATCCGGGCCGTGATCGGTTATCGCGAAAAGCTTTATTCCTTTATGCTTTGCCGCGGCAATATAGTCATGCAACGTGCTGTAAGCATGCGTGCTAGCAACAGTGTGCATATGTAAGTCAACAGGATACATCACATTCTCCTCTCTCGTGATATGCCAAGAATAGCAGGAAAGCCTCGTTTTTATTAGCCAGGTGTATCAATAGCCGCGCTCGCGATCGACCTGACCGCCCGGCTTTTCGCCGCGCTCAAGCTGCATAATGCTCTGCGAAATATAGGCGATAGCTTCCTGTGGGCGAGTGACTGCAGCGACATGCGGCGTGATAGTCACGCGCGGATGACGCCACAGCGGGCTTGCCTCTGGCAGCGGTTCGCGGCTAAACACATCCAACATTGCGCCTTTCAGTTTGCCGCTATCGAGTGCCGCCAGCAGAGAATCCTCGACCACGTGAACACCGCGCGCCAGATTCAGCACATAGCTATTATCCGGCAATTGCGCCAACAGCGACTGATTGATAATCCCAACGGTTTCAGCGGTATTCGGCAGCAGATTAATCAACACCCGGGTGTGTTGCAGGAAATCGGCCAACTCCCCTTCCCCGGCAAAGCTTTTCACCTGCGGCCACTCTTTGCGACTACGGCTCCAGCACCTGACCGGGAATCCCCACGCCAGCAAGCTTTGCGCCACTTTCGAACCGAGCACGCCTGCTCCCATGATGCCAATAGTGAATGTGTCGTGCGGGTAGTCTGGCAGCGGCTCCCAACGGCCTTCGCGCTGCAACGCCTGGTAATCATCGAATCGACGGAACCAATGAAGCACCTGGCTCACGGCATATTCCTGCATCTGGCTTCCCATCCCGGTATCCTCAAGTCGATACAGCGGAATGGACTGTGCCAGCATTTCAGGATGCGCTTTAAGTTTACTGAGAATGGAGTCCACGCCCGCACCTAAAGCAAAAACAGCCTTCAGGTCACGGCCCTGTAGCAATTCAACGGGAGGATGCCACACCAGGGCGTAGTCAGCGGGGGCGTTATCACCACGTTGCCATGCGCGTATTTTTGCCCCCGACAGTTTTTTGCCAAGCTCAGCTATCCAGTACGGGGTATCAAACGTAGGATGGTAAAAGATGATCTCCATAATGACTCCTGATTTAAAGCGCCTTGCCAGTTAACCCGCGGCACATTTTTTGATTTTTTGTGATTGAACAGCATAGCAAATTTCGTTTCGCTGTCCCGGCAAATGCGAGAGCGATCGCAAAAAAGACGATTTATGCGTGTTTAAGAAGCAAGTTGCGCGAAGTTTGTCTAAATGCACGTTTTTTTTAAAAAGTTTATTGACGGTGACAGGCCTTTTCCCTACATTATCGCTCGTCCCAGCAATGCTGGTGATGACAATATGGTGAGGTGTCCGAGTGGCTGAAGGAGCACGCCTGGAAAGTGTGTATACGGCAACGTATCGAGGGTTCGAACCCCTCTCTCACCGCCACATTTAAGAAAGAGCTCGTACGCAAGTACGGGCTTTTTTTTCGTCTGTAGACCGACAACATCCAGCCAATATTTCCCGAGGTCTTGTGCGCTCGCCCGGGCTATTTCTCCCGTTCGTCCATCGGTAACTGCACGACAATCTCTTCTGCAATACCAAACCGTTCAATCAACAGCGCTTGCTGCTGACGATGCGTTAGCGACGTGAAGATCTCTTTACCTGCAACATCCCGTACGACTTTCTCCCCCTTGACAATCCCGGTGATGGACTCCCGTCCCGCTAAACGAATCAGCATTGCGCCATCAAAACGGCTATTACCCCGACTCTGTTCATGACGCTTTGGATACTCATACCCTGCCGCATCCATCTCCAGTAGCTGGCAATCCACCCGCGACCGCCCAAGCGGTTTCCAGTTAACGCACCAGACGCCCTCATCTCTGTGAACCCGGGTTCCCCAGACCGGATGAGGTGAGTACCACGCTTGCAGCGGGAGAGGCTGATCGTGCAGCATCGTGGCATCAACGATAAACATCGTCTCGCCCATACGGACAAAAAGCGTGCCGTGTCCTGGGGAATCGGCGCTAACCGGGCGTGGAGAACGCATGGTCGTAAGACCAAACTGCACGCTAAACCCTAGCGCGTTTAACAACGCATACAGCGCACCATGCCCAGCCCAGCAGGTGCCGCCGGTACCATAACGTAGCCAGCTGGCGAAGAAATGATCGGGGATAAAACCAGGAAGTTCAGCGTGTGCGCCTTTTGCCACCTGGATGCGTCGAAGGAGATTGTCGAAAGGCACGGTACGACACCATGCCTGATAGAGCTGGGTTAGCCCATGTTCAGTGAGCGCAGGCGGCTGACCAAAGCCCAGTTTTTCCAGAACCTGCTCGGTACGTGCCCGGCTGATTGCCATTTGAATATCTCGCGTATTCATTACTTGCTGCTGGCTCATGAACCCTATCCACAAAGAAACCGAGCTATGAGAGATAGCATATTTAGCGCGTAATTGTAAATAAAGTGTAAAATTACTCTTCAACTATCTGAGCATACTCTTCACTCAAAAAATCCACTAAGGCCCTTACCGCAGGTAGTAATCCCCGGCGTGACGGGAATACCGCGTGGATCACCTCCCGCTTCGGTTCCCACTCTTCGAGCACGCGTACCAGCGTCCCGTCCGCCAGTTGTTCACGCGCCATCAACAGAGGTAATTGCACCACGCCCACACCTGCCACCGCAGCTTCACGCAGCGCGAGCATATCATTAGTGATAAACCGCGGAGTAAAATGCACCTCTGCTTTGGCCTTATTTGGGCCAGAGAGTCGCCATTGATGGGTATGCTTCCCCGCCGCCATGCTTAGCCCCGGCCAGCGACTCAGTTCATCGGGTGTCTGTGGCTTACCCAATGAAGCCACAAGCTCCGGACTTGCCACCAGACAATGCCCCCGGTCAGCCAACACACGCATCACCAGATCGCTATCATCGAACGGGCGAGGCCTGACGCGAATCGCAATATCAACCCCTTCAGCCACCAGATCGACTCGCCGGTTGGTGGCTTCCAGCTGAATTTGTACACCAGGATATCGCAGCATAAAACGCGCCAGCATCGGCCCTACATGAACGTGTAACAACGTGACTGGACAGGTGATCCTGACGCTACCACGCGGTTCGGCTTGCAGCATGGCAATCGCTTCCTGCGCCGCCTCCGCTTCAATCAGCATCGCCTTACAGTGCTGATAAAAGGTTTGTCCCACCTCGGTGACCGTGAACTGGCGTGTCGTCCGATAAATGAGTCGCACGCCAAGCTGTTCCTCCAGTTGGGCGATACGTCGACTGAGTTTTGACTTCGGAATATCCAGCGCTCTCCCCGCTGCCGCAAAGCCACCGTTATCCACCACCCGTACAAACCAGGCGAAATCATTAAGATCCTGCATCCCTACCCCATCGTTCTATTTTTGCAACAGTGAGTACCAATTTCGCTATCTACCGAAACATTAACCACAAATATAAGCTAATAAACATCAAAGCTCACTACGCAGGAGGAAACAAATGAAACAGATTACGGGTGTTTATACCGCGCCACGTCCGCATTGGGTGGGCGATGGCTTCCCGGTTCGTTCGTTATTTTCTTATCAATCGCACGGTGAAAGCCTAAGCCCTTTCCTGCTGCTGGATTACGCCGGACCGCATCACTTCCCTGCGGACGGCGCAAAGCGCGGTGTGGGTGAACATCCCCATCGTGGATTTGAGACCGTCACTATCGTCTACGCCGGTGAAGTGGAACATCGTGATTCTACCGGTAAAGGCGGCGTGATTGGCCCAGGCGACGTGCAATGGATGACGGCGGGTGCGGGCATTCTCCATGAGGAGTTTCACTCGGCGGAATTTGCCCGTCGGGGCGGCGAGCTGAAGATGATCCAGCTTTGGGTCAATCTTCCAGCCAAAAACAAAATGACCGCACCGGGTTACCAAAGCATTGAGGCGGCAGCCATTCCAACGGTACGTCTGCCCGAGAGCAACGGTTCGCTGCGGGTTATCGCAGGCCGTTATCAGGACGCAGTCGGCCCAGCGAGCACCTTCTCACCGCTGAACGTCTGGGATGTGCAGCTCGCACAGGACAACGAGTTTTCCTTTACACAACCGGAGGGCTGGAGCACTGCGCTGGTAGTGCTGGAAGGCAGCGTGACGGTAAACGGTAGCGCAACGGCTCAGGAGGCGCAGCTCGTGGTGTTGAGCCAGCAGGGTCAACGCGTGCATCTGCATGCCAGCAGCGACGCCAAAGTCCTGGTACTCGCCGGTGCGCCTATTGATGAACCGATTGTCGGCTACGGCCCTTTCGTGATGAACAGTAAAACTGAAATCGATGCAGCTATTCGCGATTTTAACTCCGGCCGTTTTGGTCAAATTGACGCTTAAAGAGGTGAAGAATATGTCTACTCCCGCTAATTTCAACGGTGCACGCCCGGTCATTAATGTCGACGACGCGGTGATGTTGCTCATCGATCACCAAAGCGGCCTGTTCCAGACCGTGGGTGATATGCCGATGCCTGAACTGCGTGCTCGTGCCGCAGCGCTGGCAAAAATGGCAACGCTTGCCGGTTTACCGGTGATCACCACCGCATCGGTGCCACAAGGCCCGAACGGTCCGTTGATCCCTGAGATCCACGCCAATGCACCGCATGCGCACTATATTGCACGTAAAGGCGAAATTAACGCCTGGGACAACCCGGAGTTTGTGGCTGCCGTGAAGGCAACCGGGCGTAAAACGTTAATTATTGCCGGGACGATCACCAGCGTGTGCATGGCATTTCCGGCGATTGCCGCCGTCGCTGATGGCTATAAAGTTTTCGCGGTGATTGATGCCTCCGGGACTTACAGCAAAATGGCTCAGGAGATTACGCTGGCGCGTGTAACGCAAGCAGGCGTGGTACCTATGGACACCGCCGCAGTCGCGTCTGAATTGCAGCGTACCTGGAATCGTCCGGACGCCGCGGAATGGGCCGAGGTGTACACCCACGTGTTCCCGGCCTATCAGTTGTTGATTGAGAGCTATGCCCGTGCCCAGGATGTGGTTAAGAATAACGAGCAGTTGGATTCCCAGCGATAAATCGCTCGCCCCGGCTCTCAAGGCCGGGGCAGTGTTCATTGCTTAACCAAACGAGACGGAACGCATAAATTATGCTTGACCGTTTTAGCTCTACTCCCTATAGTAGCGCCCCGTTGCCCACCTAAGGTGAGCAGCGAGACAATACGGTGAGGTGTCCGAGTGGCTGAAGGAGCACGCCTGGAAAGTGTGTATACGGCAACGTATCGAGGGTTCGAACCCCTCTCTCACCGCCACATTTAAGAAAGAGCTCGTACGCAAGTACGGGCTTTTTTTTTCGTCTGTAGATCGCCAACATCCAGCCAATATTTCCCGGCGGCGCTTCGCTTGGCCGGGCTACATTCGTGCATATTTATAGATACGGTGAACACCTACACCCACTGTGCGCGAATGTAGCCCAGCCAAGGCGTTTACGCCGTCCCCGGGAAGGGCATCGCACTAACCCGCCTGCACCGCAATCCTGTCTGCCACCCCCGCCGCTAGTCTCAACGTTTCCGCCGTTAGCGGCGTATCCACGCGGATTTTTAACTGCCCCACCACGCGTCCCTGAATAGGTTCACAGCTGCTATAAATCAACTGGCTACCGCTGCCCAACACGCGAGAAATCTCCCGTAAATCCGGCCGAATGCCATTCACACCATTAAAATGCAACGTGACAAACTGCTGCCCAACGGCCAACTGCTCACCGTATTCCGCGCGACCATGATGTAACGTCCCCAGCATCCCACGAGTCACCTCATGCTGTGGATCGCCAAACACGCGCCAGACATCGCCTTGTTCAATCACCCGTCCGCTCTCCAGCACCGCCACCCGATCGCACAACGTCCGGATAACGTCCATTTCATGGGTGATAAGAATGATCGTCAGCCCCAGTCGCTGGTTAATTTCTTTAAGCAGGCTCAACACCGCCAGCGTATTTTCCGGGTCGAGTGCAGAGGTTGCCTCATCACACAGCAGAATCTCCGGCTGCGTAACCAGCGCGCGGGCAATACCGGCACGCTGTTTTTGTCCACCGGAGAGTTGTGATGGCCAGCTCTCGCGCAGCGACTCAAGCCCTACCAGCCGTAAAATATCGTCCACCCGGCGTTGCCGTTCACCGCGAGGAATGCCCGCCATCCGCAGCGGCAGCGCCACGTTCTCGGCTACCGTTTTTGTCGACAGTAAATTAAAGTGCTGGAAGATCATCGCCACCCGACGGCGCAAATCCCGCAGTTGCCGACGCCCCCCACCGCTTATCGATGTGCCATTAATGTGAATATCGCCACTGTCAGCCCCCTCCAGACGGTTAAACAAGCGCAGCAGGGTTGATTTCCCGGCCCCACTACGGCCGATAATGCCGAAAATCTCCCCGCTCTGAATCTCCAGATTGATAGCCTTTAACGCCTGCACCCCGTTCGGATAGGCCTTGCTAATATCGCGAAGCTGGATATGAGAATGTTGCGTCATACCGTACTCTCCTAAAACCCCGGGGCGATTTTTCCCTGATATCGTGTCAGGATGAACTGGCGTACCGCATCAGAATTCAGCGCTTTCGCCAGCTTTTGAATGCCTGGATCGTTAATGTTATCCGGCCTCGCTACCAGATATTCGACGTACAAACTCTTACCTTTTTCAACAATCAGCGCCTTGTCGGTATCTATTCCCGCTTCCAGCGCATAGTTGGCGAAAATAAACGCCAGATCCACCTGGCTCACCGCGCGCGCTAACATTGCCCCTTCCAGCGGGCGAATCTTAAAGTGATGTGGATTCCCGGTAATATCCTTCTGGGTCGATTGCGGATCTTGCGGGTTTTTCAGCGTAATCAGCCCCGCCTCAGCCAGCAACACCAGCGCCCGTCCGGTATTCACCGGATCGTTTGGGATCGCAACGGTTGCTCCATCAGGCAGTTCTTTAAGACTTTTATATTTGGTCGAGTAAGCGCCGAACGGTTCGATATGCACCCCGACGACCGGCACCAGATCGGTGTGGCGGGTCTTGTTATAATCATCCAGGAACGGGCGATACTGGTAATAGTTGGCATCGAGATTCTTTTCGGCCAGTTGCTGATTAGGCTGAATAAAATCGTTGAAGACCTTTATTTTGAGGTCGACTCCCTCTTTCGCTAGCGTCGGTTTTACAAACTCGAGGATCTCAGCATGCGGAACCGGCGTCGCCCCCACGACGAGCGTTTCATTGGCAACAGCAGAGACACTCAACAGTGCCAGTAACCCGGCAATTATGTTTTTTTTCATTATCGTATCCTTATTTACGGCTCATTCGGCGCACCAGATGGTCACCGCTCATTTGTAAAATCTGTACCAGAGCAATAAGCAGTACCACCGTCACTGCCATCACATCGGTTTGAAAACGTTGATAGCCAAAACGGATCGCCAGATCCCCTAGCCCACCGCCGCCAATCACGCCCGCCATCGAGGTGTAATCCACCAGCACAATCGCCGTGACGGTCACCGCCGCAATCAATCCTGAACGCGACTCAGGCAGTAAGGTGTACCAGATCAATTGCCAGGTGCTGCCGCCCATCGCCCAACTGGCCTCTACCAGCCCATGATCGACTTCACGCAGCGATGTCTCCACCAGACGCGCAAAGAAAGGTGCGCAGCCCGCCACCAGCGGCGGGATCGTGCCCTCAACGCCCAGTGACGTACCGGTAATCAGCGTGGTAAGAGGGATCATCACAATCAACAAAATGATGAAAGGCAGCGAACGCATTACGTTAACCAACAGCGAAAGTACCCGATGCAGCAACGGCGCATACAGCAGGCGCGGCTGACCTGTCAGGTACAGAATGACGCCGAGCGGGAGTCCAATCAGCACCGTAAACCCCAGCGCCCAGCCCAACATGGTCAGGGTATCCCCTGCCGCTTCCGCTACATCACCCCAGTCAATACCGGCAAGAAACGCGAACATTACTCACTCCTTAGTTCCAGTCGTGACGCGCGGGTGCTTTGCCGTTCAATACCCAGTTGCCCAGCAGATGGTATTTCCAGCGCACCGGATCATGCAGGGTGTGAACCCGGCCATTACGCCAGTGACGATCGAAGTTATAGCGTGGATGCGTCGAGCGGGTTCCACCCAGTTCAAACAGCCGTGAGGCGGCTTCAAGCGCGGCTTCGGTGGTGAAAATTTTGGCGCGCGCGACGGCCAGGGATGCCAGCGCTACGGTCTCTTCGGTCAGGTGATATTTATAACGATCCAGCACCTTTCCGGCCTGTTCTAATAACGCATCAGCGGCGGCAATTCGGCTATCGAGTACGCCAATTTGATGGATAGTGAGAGGATCATCCCCGGCTCGCTCCACGCCCGCATCAATCCACGGACGCGCAAACTGGTTCACGAAGCTGACGGTGTCATTCAGGGCTGCACGAGCAATCCCCGCGTCTATTGCGGCAGTGGTCAACTGAGCAAAGGGCCCGGCGAGCGTCGGCGTATCATAGGATTTCCAGCTAGGGATCAGATTGAATGGCTCCACCAGCAGATTATCCACCAGCACCGTACCGCTGGAGGTTGTGCGCTGTCCCAGGCAGACCCAGTCGTTCACCACCGTCAACCCGGTCGCATGACGCGGGACAAACGCCAGTTGCGCCCGTCCCTCTTCGTCAAGCGCCAGCACGCCCAGCCAGTGCGCATACAAAGAGCCGGTGCAGTAGCCTTTACGCCCATTAATCCGCAGACCCTCTGAGGTTTGTGTCAACCGGGTCTGGATATCCTGTACCGTCTTGCCGCCGGTTTCTGACAGCGCATTAGCAAAGCGATGACCGCTCAACGCCAGTTCAAAGAAGAAACGGCGCTGCTCGTCGCTGCCCTGCAAGCGGATATCTTCGAGCAGACAGTAGTGATTCTGCGGGATTTGCCCCAGCGCCGGGTCAGCCGCGGAAATGATCGCAATAACCGCTGCCAACGTAGCAGCCGAAACCTCTGCGCCACCAAACTCATGCGGCACGGTTATTCCCCATAGGCCGCTGTTCGAGAAGGCATTTACCACCTCCGCAGGAACAAAACCCGACAGATCGCGCTCCGATGCGCCCGGTTGCAGATAAGCGGCAATTTCATGGGCAATGCTGAGGGCCTCTTCATCGCTGGTAATACGATAAGCATGGGGAGTGTGTTGGGTATAATCTGGCGTGTCCTGGGTCACTGGCATAGCGTCATCTCTTAGGTTTTATCAGTACGTCCAGACACAATCATCCGATTGATATTTATACATATCCATTTATGGAATTAATTATTGTGTCTTTACGCTGTTAGGTTATATGTGTTGATAGCAAAGTCTATGCCAGGATGAGAGGTGATATCTTTCAATGAGTTATATTTATTGATGCGGGTGACGCGGTGTGAAATGCAACACGCTTTCGCTGAGGCTGTTGGATTTGCAACAGCCAGAAATAACAAAGCCCGGTTTCCCGGGCTTTGCAGAGGTGATAACGATCAGTCGTAGGCTTTCAGCGTCCGCTGGCAAAGCGCCGAGCGGACGCAATCGTCTTTGGTGAAACGGACAATGCCTATCATTTCATCTTCTTCGAAACGGGCCATGGCATCACTGAGGCCAGATTGAACGCCGCGAGGTAAATCACACTGGGTGATATCCCCGTTCACGATAACCGTGACGTTCTCCCCGAGGCGGGTTAAAAACATCTTCATTTGCGCGGCGGTGACATTCTGAGCCTCATCAAGAATGACCACGGCATTTTCAAATGTACGTCCGCGCATATAGGCGAACGGCGCGATCTCTACCTTACCGATTTCCGGACGCAGGCAATATTGCATAAAGGAGGAGCCAAGCCGCTTCACCAGCACGTCATAGACGGGGCGGAAATACGGGGCGAACTTCTCCGAGATGTCGCCTGGCAGGAATCCCAAATCTTCATCAGCCTGAAGGACGGGACGCGTGACGATGATTTTATTCACATCCTTATGAATCAGCGCCTCGGCCGCTTTTGCGGCAGAAAGCCAGGTTTTGCCACAGCCCGCTTCGCCAGTCGCGAAGATCAGCTGCTTACTCTCGATAGCATTCAAATAATGGGCCTGAGCTTCATTGCGGGGGGCAATGGCAGAGCCGTCGCGACTGTCGCGAGCCATGCCAATAGCTTCCACACCACTCATATGCACAAGCGAGGTGACCGATTCTTCTTCACGTTGTTTGTGGCTGCGTGAATCCCGTCTGAGCACACGTTTTGCTTCGCGATGAGCTTTGATCACTGCTTTCTGTCTTCCCATGGATAGCACCTTGAGTTGTTGGTATACATCACACGCGCTAATAACAGCGCGATTATGCGCACGAACGTCTGAGGTTTGGCTTCCTTGTAAGCCATAGCAATTGCCTGTCGAAATGAAGCCAATACGCGGCTACGCGCACCGCGCATGACATCGTTTACTTCAAGTTGAATTCTGCATGGGGGAAAAATTAAGGTGACGAAATCGCTGCCGGAGGAGAGGCCTCCGCGCTGGATGGTGCGGGTTTTGATGCTGCTAAGTCCAGTCAAGGACGCTACCATTCGCGATCTCCATAGTGAAACTGCATCACTGCCGGGAACTACCGCTCTACTTTATGTTTACATCATAAAACATAAATTATGCAACATAATATTTACATAATTATAACGATAGTCACTGAAGATAGCATCTGACACTTATGTGACAGTTTTATATCAATCGGGGGAGAAATGAAAAAAAGTGCTGATTTTTGGCGATATTCTGAGTATGTGCAGATAAACCCGGCGGCGCTGCGCTTGGCCGGGCTACATTTGTACATATTTATATACCGGCGAGTGCATATTGGTAGCCCGGCCAAGCGCAGCGCCGCCGGGAATGCTCAAGCTTCCAGCAACGTGCTGCCTAAATAAGCCTGCTGTGAAACCACACCCGGCAACACAAAGAAATACCCGCCGCCAATCGGCTTCACGTACTCCTCAAGCGCCTCACCGTTGAGTCGTTTCTGCACTGCCAGGAACCCTTTTTCAAGGTCGTGCTGATAGCACACAAACAACAGCCCCATATCCAACTGGCCGGAGTTGGTCACCCCCAGTGAGTAGCTATAACCCCGGCGCATCATCAGGCTCGACTGCGTCTCTTTGGTGCGGGGGTTAGCCAGACGAATATGGCTATCCAGCGCAATCACCTCACCGTCCGGGTCGCGGCTGTAGTCCGGCACATCGTGCTCGAGCTTCATGCCAAGCGGCGCACCGCTGTGCTTGTCGCGGCCAAAAATCGTCTGCTGCTCTTTCAGCGGCGTACGATCCCAGAACTCGACGTGGAACTGAATAATCCGCACCGCCTGATACGAACCGCCCTTCGCCCACGCCGGTTCACCCTGCTCACCTGTCACCCACACCACTTCGTCCATCAGCGGGGTATTGCTGCCGTCGGGGTTAGCAGTACCGTCTTTAAAGCCCAGCAGATTGACCGGTGTCTCTTTACCTTTGCTGCGCGCCGCGTGGTCAGAGATAAACCCTTCGCGCTTCCAGCGCACGCTGAGCAGGTCAGGCGTGTGCTTGATAATATCGCGCAGTGCATGGATAACCGTGTCCTGAGTATTGGCGCAAATCTGCAGCAACAGATCGCCATGACACAGAGCGGCATCCAGTGAATCGTTGGGAAAGCGCGTCATCTTCTGCAACTTTCTCGGCGCTTTATCCGCCAGCCCAAAGCGCATATCAAACAACGACTCGCCGACTGATAGCGTCATCGTCAGGTTATCCGGCGCGATGTACGCCCCCAGAATCCCCGAGTCCATCGGCGGCAAGCGCGGATTTGGCGTATCCGGTGCCGGGCCGCCTGTGGTCAGAAACGCGATACGCTGCGTCAGCAGACGGAACAGACGCTCAAGGTCGGTTTTATCGGCCGCCAGCACGTCAAACGCCACCAGCATCATCGATGCCTGCTGCGGCGTTAACACGCCAGCCTGGTGCTCACCGTAAAACGGCTGCGTCTCCATCCGGCTATTCGAGGCGACCGCGCCGCCAGGCTTTGCCGCATGCGCCACCGGACAACCACCCGCAATAGCCAGCGCGCCTCCCAGCGCGCCGATCCCTTTTAATAAACGACGACGTGACGGTTCATTCAGGTCATCAGTGTGCTGCTTTTCCATGGTGCTTAGTCCAGACCCAGGATCCCACGCAGTTGCGCCAGATCTTCCGCCAGTGTGGTGATCGGCCCTTTCAGCGCATTGCGGTCAGCGTCGGTCAGTTTGTCATAGGTTTCATAACCGTCTTTGGTACGGTATTTCGCCAGAATCGCATCCACTTTTTTGAAGTTAGCGTCAACTTTAGCCAGCAGTGCACTGTTCTCTTTTTGTAACTGCGGACGCAGCAAGTTAACGATTTTCTGCGCGCCGTCGATATTGGCCTGGAAGTCCCACAGGTCAGTATGGCTGTAGCGATCTTCTTCACCGCTGATTTTGCTCGCCGCCACTTCTTCAATCAGACCCGCCGCGCCGCCGACCACTTTTGATGGCGGGAAGGCCAGTTCGTCGATGCGTTTTTGCAATTCCAGCACGTCACTGTTCAACTGGTCAGCATAGTGTTCCATGCCTTTAACGCTGTTGTCGCCAAACAGGGCTTTTTCAAGACGGTGGAAACCGGTGAACTTCGGATCGGCCGCTTTCTGCTCGTAGTCATCTTCACGGGCATCAATGCTGCCGTCGAGGTCAGAGAACAACTCGGCAATCGGTTCGATACGCTCATAGTGCTGACGCGTTGGCGCGTACAGGGCTTTCGCTTTTTCGATATCGCCCGCTTTCACCGCGTCGGTAAAGGCTTTGGTGCCTTTGACCAGTTCGGCAGTTTCTGCCACCACATAAGCTTTATAAGCGGTGATTGCCGTGCTGAGATCCAACAGAGCATTGGCTTTCGCTGCATCGGCTGTGGCTTCGCCTTTGACAATCAGCTTACCTTTCGGGTTAGTCAGCAGACCGCAGGTCATGTCATATTCGCCCGGTTGCAGATTAGCAGTCATCTTCTGGGTGAAGCCCGGCGCAATGTTCTCACGCTCTTCAACCACCATCACCCCTTTGAGGATCTCCCACTCCAGCGCTTTCTGGCTATGGTTCTGGATGATGAACTGGGTTTTACCCGCGTTCACGGTGAGGGACATCGGTTCACACTGTTTGTCGTTCACCGTCACTTTAACCTGAGGAATATCAGCGGCGTGTGCCATAAACGCGGTCGAGAAGAGTGCGACGATACCGGTCTGCAACGCGCTGCGGCGGAAGTTCTTGGTCATGTTCCATCCCTTTTAAAGAAAGTTTGTTGTCACTAAGCAACCGTTATCAGCCTTACGGGGCGATACGTGATGTTGATGTCGTTGCGCGCGGCGGCCAGAAAAACAGCACCAGTGCGGGAATCAAATACAGGAAATAGACCGCCACTTCGCTAACGCTTGGCGCTTCCTGGTAACCAAAAATGCCTTCCAGCAGCGTGCCAAAAAGCGAATGTGTCGTCAGGGTGCCGCTTAAATCAAAGGCCACATCCTGGAAAGCGTTCCACAAGCCGGCTTCGTGGAAGGCACGAATCGCGCCCGCTGCCAGACCGGCCGCAACCAGCAAAATAAACAGACTGGTCCAGCGGAAGAACACACCGAGATTCAGGCGGATCCCGCCCCAATACAGCATGAAGCCCAGCACAATTGCCGTTGCCAGCCCAAGTAACGCGCCTATCGGCGGCCAGATGCCGACATCCTGCTGGAACGCCGCTAACAGGAAGAACACCGACTCTAGCCCTTCACGCGCCACGGCGAAGAAAACCATCATCACCAGCGCCCAACCGTGGTTATTGCCTTTTTGCAGCGCGTTATCCACCGCCTGCTCCAGCTGCTGTTTGACGTTGCGGGAAACTTTACGCATCCAGAACACCATCCAGGTGAGGATCACCACGGCAATCACCGCCACCAATCCTTCAAACAGTTCCTGTTCTTTTTGCGGGAACTCGCCGGTAGTTTCGTTGATAAAAATCCCTAAGCCCAAGCACAGCGCGGCGGCAAGGATCACGCCAATCCACATCACGCCAATCCAGCGTCCGCGTTGTGTACGTTTTAGATAGCTGGCAATCAGGCTAACAATCAGCGCCGCTTCCAGCCCTTCCCGCAACATAATGAGAAACGGAACAAACATGCAGACATCCTTAAATGTGAAACGCCGTCAACTTTTGCAAAGACAGGTAAATGTGAGTGATAGTGATTATCATTAAGCCAAACGGAAACACAAGGGAAATATGTGGGAAATAATGACGAGATGTAAAAGAATAGCGGCGGAATAGTTGCGTGATTTATCGGTAGCAAACTAATACTGTGCGCGTAAAAAAGCCTGCAATATGCAGGCTTAGAATTGTGCGTCCGGGCTACAACCTCAACAGCCGTGTAGCCCGGCCAAGCGCAGCGCCGCCGGGATGTACTCCAGACTTCGCAGAGTCGGCGCTAGCGCACCTCGTCCGGGCTACCGGTACGGGGTACTGGCGCCGTATGATAATACGCATCCGCGTCAGCAAAGCGTTTCTGTATGCTGGCAGATGGCGCTTTACCAAGCAGGCTGAACAGCACAATGCCGATGCTGCCAAAGATAAAGCCTGGGATAATTTCATACAGCCCCAACCACGCAAACTGTTTCCAGATAATCACGGTGAGCGCACCGATAACCATCCCCGCCAGCGCGCCGTTGCGGGTCATTCGTGACCACATAACGGAGAACAGTACTACCGGGCCAAACGCGGCACCAAAACCTGCCCATGCATAGCTCACCAGACCCAACACGCGGTTTTCCGGGTTTGCCGCCAGCGCAATCGCCACCAACGCCACCACCAGCACCATAAAGCGCCCTACCCACACCAGCTCTTTCTGGCTGGCGTTTTTACGCAGAAACGCTTTGTACAGATCTTCAGTAATCGCACTGGAACAAACCAGCAACTGACAGCTTAACGTCGACATCACTGCCGCCAGAATCGCCGACAGCAGGATGCCCGCAATCCACGGGTTAAACAGAATTTGCGCCAGCTCGATAAACACGCGCTCAGCATTCTGGCTCACCGGGCCTGCTAACGCAGGGTTATTCTGGAAGTAAGCAATACCAAAGAAACCGACGGCAACCGCACCGGCAAGACACAGGATCATCCAGGTCATACTGATACGACGAGCATGCACGATGCTGTGGTGAGAATCTGCCGCCATAAAGCGCGCCAGAATATGCGGCTGCCCGAAGTAGCCCAGACCCCAACCCATCAGCGAGACAATCGCCACAAAGTTAAGCCCTTTGAGCATATCGACGTTTTCAATGCTCTTTTGCTTAATCACTTCCAGTGAATCACCCAGACCGCCAACGGCAAATATAACGATAACCGGTGTCAGGATCAGAGCGAATATCATCAGGCTCGCCTGTACGGTATCCGTCCAGCTTACCGCCAGGAATCCACCGATAAAGGTATACAGAATTGTCGCTGCCGCACCGGCCCACAGCGCCGTTTCGTAGCTCATACCGAAGGTGCTTTCAAACAGACGCGCCCCGGCAACAATCCCGGAGGCACAGTAAATAGTGAAGAACAGCAAAATAACCAGCGCTGAAATAATTCGCAGCACGCGGCTATTATCTTCAAAGCGGCCGGTGAAATAATCCGGCAACGTTAAGGCGTTATTATTGGCCTCAGTGTGAACGCGCAAGCGTCCGGCCACCAGTTTCCAGTTAATCCATGCGCCAAGTGTCAGGCCAATGGCAATCCAGCTTTCAGAAATACCGGCGATAAAAATCGCCCCCGGCAGGCCCATCAACAGCCAGCCGCTCATATCAGATGCACCGGCAGACAGCGCGGTAACAAACGGCCCTAAGCTACGCCCACCCAAAATATAATCATCGAAGTTTTTGGTGTTGCGCCAGGCAAAAAAGCCAATGAGGATCATGCCAAAAATATAAACAAGAAAAGTCACCAACATCGGTGTGCTAATAGTCATTACAGTCTCCAGAATTATTTGTCGGCAATATCCCAATTTGCCGTTTTTTACCATTGCCGGAACGGGACAATGATTTGAGGCGACCGTATCCTGACGGAAGCTGAATTTTTTCACAAACGATTTAACACTGCATTTACATCAAATGCATCCCTGCATTAAGAGCATTTTTCTATAGGTTGCACTCTCTCACGCTTTTTCAGGTTGCACCACGAATAACTGTTAAGTCGCTCATGAAATAACGCTTTATCGCCTATTGCCAGGCACACTTATCATAAGTTTTACCATTAACATTTAATTCATTTTCAAGCCTGCAACGGACATCACATTTAACACGGTTGCACAAAGTTGCAACATGGTGGATATTCCTGTCACGCACATAAAAATCAAAGTCAAGCAACAGGAGTAGACAGCATGGGCACCACCACCATGGGGGTTAAGCTGGATGATGCAACGCGTGAGCGGATTAAGAGCGCGGCGACACGGATCGACCGCACCCCTCACTGGCTCATCAAGCAGGCAATTTTTAACTATCTGGAAAAACTGGAAAACAACGAAACTCTACCGGAGCTGCCTGCATTGCTGTCCGGTGCCGCCAATGAAAGCGATGAAACTGCGCCTGCGGTTGAAGAAAATCATCAGCCTTTCCTGGAGTTTGCTGAGCAGATCCTGCCGCAGTCGGTGACTCGTGCCGCGATCACCGCCGCCTGGCGCCGCAGTGAAACCGATGCCGTCCCGATGCTGATGGAGCAGGCCCGCTTGCCGCAGCCGATTTCTGAAAAGTCTTATCAGCTCGCCTGGACGCTGGCAGAAAAGCTGCGCAATCAGAAAACCGCCAGCGGCCGTGCCGGCATGGTGCAGAGTCTGCTGCAAGAATTTTCCCTCTCCTCTCAGGAAGGCGTGGCGCTAATGTGTCTGGCGGAAGCGCTGCTGCGTATTCCTGATAAAGCCACTCGCGATGCCTTAATCCGCGACAAAATCAGCAACGGTAACTGGCAGTCTCACATTGGCCGCAGCCCGTCGCTGTTCGTCAACGCCGCCACCTGGGGGCTGCTGTTTACCGGTAAGTTAGTGTCCACCCATAACGAAACCAGCCTGTCTCGTTCGCTGAACCGAATTATCGGCAAGAGCGGCGAGCCGCTGGTACGTAAAGGCGTCGACATGGCGATGCGCTTGATGGGCGAGCAGTTCGTCACCGGTGAAACCATCGCTGAAGCGCTGGCCAACGCCCGCAAGCTGGAAGATAAAGGCTTCCGCTACTCCTACGACATGTTGGGTGAAGCAGCGTTAACCGCCGCCGATGCCCAGGCTTACATGGTCTCGTATCAGCAGGCCATCCACGCCATTGGTAAAGCCTCCAATGGTCGCGGTATTTATGAAGGCCCGGGGATTTCCATCAAACTCTCCGCCCTGCACCCGCGCTACAGTCGTGCGCAATACGACCGCGTCATGGATGAGCTGTATCCACGTCTGAAATCCCTGACGCTGCTGGCACGCCAGTACGATATTGGCATTAATATCGACGCCGAAGAGGCTGACCGTCTGGAGATCTCCCTCGACCTGCTGGAAAAACTCTGCTTTGAGCCTGAGCTGGCGGGCTGGAACGGAATTGGTTTCGTGATTCAGGCCTACATGAAACGCTGCCCGTTCGTCATTGATTACCTGATTGACCTTGCGACCCGCAGCCGTCGCCGCCTGATGATTCGTCTGGTGAAAGGCGCGTATTGGGACAGCGAAATCAAACGCGCACAGATGGATGGCCTGGAAGGCTATCCGGTTTACACCCGTAAGGTCTACACCGATGTCTCCTATCTGGCGTGTGCCAAAAAACTGCTCGCGGCACCTAATCTGATTTACCCACAGTTTGCCACGCACAACGCCCATACGCTGGCAGCAATTTATCAGTTGGCCGGTCAGAACTACTATCCAGGTCAGTACGAATTCCAGTGCCTGCACGGGATGGGTGAACCACTGTATGAGCAGGTAGTGGGCAAAGTGGCTGACGGAAAACTGAACCGTCCATGCCGTATTTATGCGCCAGTAGGCACCCACGAAACGCTGCTGGCTTACCTGGTGCGCCGCCTGCTGGAAAACGGGGCCAACACGTCCTTTGTCAACCGTATCGCCGACAGCACTCTGCCACTGGAAGAGTTGGTTGCCGACCCGGTACTGGCGGTCGAGAAAATGGCGTTGCAGGAAGGTACTGCGGGTCTGCCACATCCGAAAATTCCTCTGCCGCGCGAGCTGTACGGTAAAGGCCGCGTCAACTCTGCCGGTCTGGATTTGGCTAACGAACATCGTCTGGCGTCACTCTCTTCTTCCCTGCTAAACAGCGCCTTGCAGAAATGGGCGGCAAAACCGATGCTCGAATCCGCCGTCACCGAGGGCAATATGACGCCGGTGATGAACCCGGCAGAGCCGAAAGACGTGGTGGGCTATGTGCGTGAAGCCACGGAAAGCGAAGTGGAACAGGCGCTGGAAAGTGCCGTCAACAATGCGCCAATCTGGTTCGCAACCCCGCCAGAAGAACGCGCCGCCATTCTCGAACGTGCTGCGGTGTTAATGGAAGATCAGATGCAATTACTGATGGGTATTCTGGTGCGCGAAGCCGGGAAAACCTTCAGCAATGCTATCGCTGAAGTGCGCGAGGCCGTCGACTTCCTGCACTACTACGCCGGTCAGGTACGCGATGATTTTGATAATGAAACTCACCGTCCATTAGGCCCGGTAGTGTGTATCAGCCCGTGGAACTTCCCGCTGGCCATCTTTATGGGACAGATCGCCGCAGCGCTTGCCGCAGGAAACAGCGTGCTGGCAAAACCCGCCGAGCAGACACCACTTATCGCCGCGCAGGGTGTCGCCCTGTTGCTGGAAGCGGGTGTTCCGCCAGGCGTGGTGCAGTTGCTTCCAGGCCGTGGTGAAACCGTTGGCGCACAGTTGACCAGTGATGCCCGCGTTCGTGGGGTGATGTTCACCGGTTCGACCAACGTCGCGACGCTCTTGCAACGCAATATCGCCACGCGACTGGATGCACAAGGTCGCCCAACGCCGCTTATCGCCGAAACCGGCGGGATGAATGCGATGATTGTCGACTCTTCCGCACTGACCGAGCAGGTAGTAGTGGATGTGGTCGCATCAGCCTTCGACAGCGCCGGACAGCGCTGCTCGGCGCTGCGCATTCTCTGTTTACAAGATGACATCGCCGACCACACCCTGACCATGTTACGCGGCGCCATGGCCGAGTGCCGGATGGGCAACCCGGGTCGCCTGACAACCGATATTGGTCCGGTGATTGATGCCGAAGCGAAAGCGGGTATTGAGGATCATATCCAGGCAATGCGCGCCAAAGGACGCACTGTGTTCCAGGCGGCGCGTGAAAACGCGCAAGACAGCCAGGAATGGCAGAGCGGCACCTTTATACCACCAACGCTGATTGAACTGGAAAGCTTCGATGAGCTGACAAAAGAGGTCTTCGGCCCGGTACTGCACGTAGTGCGCTACAACCGCAGCCAGCTTGATGCGTTGATCGGTCAGATTAATGCTTCCGGCTATGGTCTGACCCTCGGGGTGCATACCCGTATTGATGAAACCATCGCCCAGGTCACCGGCAGCGCCAAAGTCGGCAACCTGTATGTGAACCGCAATATGGTGGGTGCTGTGGTTGGCGTGCAACCATTCGGCGGCGAAGGTCTTTCCGGTACCGGCCCGAAAGCCGGTGGTCCGATGTACCTGTATCGCCTACTGGCAAGTCGCCCGGAAACGGCGCTGAAGACAACGCTGGCGCGTCAGGATGCAGGCCAGGTGGTGGATACTCAGTTGAAAACGCTGCTGGAAAAACCGCTCATCGAGCTGCAAACCTGGCTGGCGAATCGCCCAGAACTGCTGGCGCTGAGCCAACAGTACAGCGAACTGGCGCAGGCCGGTACTCAGCGCGTACTGCCGGGGCCAACCGGCGAGCGCAATACCTGGACGCTGGTGCCTCGCGAACGCGTGCTGTGCCTTGCCGATAATGAAAACGACCTGCTGACGCAGTTGGCTGCGGTTCTGGCAGTAGGCAGTGAAGTCCTGTGGGCCGATGCGCCATTACAGCGCGAACTGGCAAAATCATTGCCAAAAGCGGTGACTGAACGCCTGCACTTTGCGAAGCCGGATGTGCTGATGACCCAATTCTTCGATGCGGTTATCTACCACGGTGATTCCGACCAGTTGCGCGAACTGTGCGAACAGGTGGCGGCACGTGATGGCGCAATTGTGTCGGTACAGGGCTTTGCACGCGGGGAAACCAATCTGCTGCTTGAGCGTTTGTACCATGAACGTTCGCTCAGCGTGAATACCGCAGCGGCTGGCGGCAACGCCAGTTTGATGACCATCGGTTAATCGTTCAATCCCGGCGGCGCTACGCTTGGCCGGGCTACATTTGTGCATATTTGTAGCCCGGCCAAGCGTAGCGCCGCCGGGAATCCACCAAACCAAAACGTAGCCCGGACGAGCGTAAAGCGCCCCCGGAAACCCACCACACCAATATGTAGCCCGGCCAAGCGCAGCGCCGCCGGGAACCTCCCGAACTAAAACATCGACTTTGTCGTCCACACCTTGCTGCGCCAGCGGCGGAACATCAGCACCGCACGTAACCCCTCATCAATAATGTACGCCAGCCACACCCCAACCAGCCCCAGCCCGGCATAAACCCCGAGCAGATACGAGAAGGGCAGACTGACAATCCACATCACGATAATCCCGCAAATAAATGGAAAACGCACATCCCCGGTCGCATTCAAACTGCTTATCACAATGATATTGGTCGCGCGCCCCAGCTCCAGCAAAATGGAGAATAAAAACAGCCGCTTGGTCAGAGCAATAATCTCCTGATTCCCGGTGAAAAGCTGCATAATCGGCTCGGCGAACAGGTAAATCACCACGCTTATCGACAACGCCACCAGCATCCCCAACCGCCAGCTTTTCACCCCTTGCCGATATGCCGCATCAATTTCCCTCGCCCCCACCGCGCGACCGATAATAATCTGTGATGCCTGCCCAATCGACATGGCAAACAGCGCGACAAATTGGCTAATGGTTGATGCGTAAACTTTGGTGGTCAGCGCTTCGGTGCCGAGAAACGCAATAATCGCCGTCACCACTAACTGTGATCCTGCATAGGAAAGATTTTCCCCCGCCGACGGCAGGCCATAACGTAAAATAGCCCCGAGCATTTTGCGTGAGCATTGCTGCAACTTCTGCCAGCGGAAAACATAGCCAATGTATTTTTTTCAGCATCCAGGCCGACATCAGCATACCAATCACATTCGCAATACCGACCGCGATACCCACGCCGGTCACGCCAAGGCCAAGAAAACTCAGCTTCCCGTAGAGAAACAGATAATTGAGCACCATGTTAACCACGCTCACGGTAATCGGTACCAGCATGGCCTGACGCACGAAGCCGTGGGTACGCAGAATCGGCAGAATGGAAGAGTAAAGCGCAATCACCACCGAGATACCGCCGATGATACGAATAAACGGCGAGCCCACCGCAACCAGTTGCTGGCTCAGACCAAGCATGCGTAAGAAGCTGTCGCCAAAAAGCACGAATACCAGACTCATGATGACACCAATTAAGAATGCCACCACCAGCCCGTTGGTGATCACCCGCTCTACGCGTTTAAAGCGTTTTGCCCCAATAAGCTGCGACACCACAATTTGCACGCCGACGGTGAGAAAACCATAAAATATCACCGAGATAGCGAGAATTTGATTGGCAACGCCGGTAGCGGCAACCGCTTCATCTGAATAGTGTCCGAGCATAAAAACGCTGACATAGCCCAGCATCAGCCGTAGCAGCTGTTCCACAAAAATGGGCCAGGCAAGGGTATAAAGTCCTAACTTTCCCTGAGTTTCCACACCCGACATCGCTGATAATCTCCCTTTGCCCCAATACACGCATCCTGCGAGGGATCATCAACCTTCTACACCTGAGCGTCTAGGTGAACGTTGCGCCCCCTTCAAAATTAAGAAAAACGCACGCTGGTTGGACGAGATTCCACGGTAAAATCGTGTTATATCCTGAACGTATTGGCTTTATCTGAACATCTGGGGAGTAAATCAATGAAACGTGTTTTACCGGCTCTTGCCCTGCTGCTGGCAAGCGGCTACACGCTGGCGGACGACTGTACCAACGCCAGCACGCAAGCTGACATCAATACCTGTACCGCTAACGAATACCAGGCGGCGGATAAGAAGCTAAACCTTACCTGGCAGGACGTGATGAAACGGGCAGCGCCCGCGCAGCGTGATTTACTGAAGAAAGCGCAAAGCGCATGGATTGCCCTGCGCGATGCCGACTGTGCATTTATCAGTTCCGCCACCGAAGGCGGCAGTATTCAGCCGATGGTTCACAGCCAGTGTCTGACGGATAAAACCGTCGACCGGGAAGCGTACCTCGCCTCGCTGATGCAGTGTGAAGAAGGCGACCTGAGTTGCCCGCTTCCACCGGCTAACTAACGCACGCGAATCCCGTCGATAATGATCTGCTGAACATTTTCTACGGTTTGCTGGAAGAAGGTTTCATCACGCAGCGTTTTGCCGGTCACCGCCTCCACCTGGGTGGCGAAATCGGCATAATGCTGCGTAGTTGCCCAAATCATAAAAATCAGATGATGCGGGTCTATGGGCGCGAGCTTGCCGCTATCCACCCATGCCGCAATGATCGCTGACTTATCAGCCACCAGCGTTTTCAGATCCCCCGTCAACTCGTTCATCACCAGCGGCGCGCCCTGTAGCATCTCCAGACAGAACAACTTTGAGGCCTGCGGATAGTCGCGCGACACTTCGAGTTTAAGCCGGATGTACTCTTTGACGGCCACTAATGGCGCCAGATCCTCACGGAATGCCTTCAGCGGCGCCAGCCAGATATCGAGAATCTGCTGCATCACGGCAACATACAGTGCTTCTTTTGAGGGGAAATAGTAGAGCAGATTTGTTTTGGAGACCCCGGCAAGTTCTGCAACCTGTTCCAGGCGCGTCCCGTGGATCCCATACTGCGAAAAGGTATTCAGCGCGGCGCTGAGAATGGCCTGTTTTTTGGCGCTCACCGCCTGCGAACGTTTGCCACTCTTTTTTACTGCATCCTGAGCCATCCGCCCTCTCCTTGTTATTTACAGCATCAATACCTATTTTGCGGGTTGGCACAAAAAAAAGAAACCGCCGGGTCAACCGGCGGTCTGGTGAGAGACAGATAATTTACGCATTACTGGCTTTCGCGATGCGTACCATGGCTGTTTTTCCCGCCTTTTTTACCCGCCTCAGAGGCGCGCTGGGGATCGTTTTTAAAGTTCCCGCCGCTATGCTGGCCTCCTTTACGACCTGCTTCTGATGCTCTTTCACGGTCTTCGGCAAAGTTGCCTGAACCGCCACGATGGTTTGCCATTACTGACCTCCAGTTGTGAGAACGCATAATGCATGATGTCGATGAAAAGCGTCATCACCCGTACCGTTGCACGGGTACTTTAAAGCATAGCTGTCGTAAAGGGCGTCTCCGGGTCTTGGTCATATTTTGTCATATTTCACCCCCGCTATTTTCCGCCGCCACCAGGGTTTCGCCTTAATTCACTCTTATCGCTGAAGAAAAACAGGCCCGCAAAAATGTGTCATTGTGCGTCAACGTAAAGCACCAGTGGCAGCGCTGCGTGCCACCCTTGCCCGTTTTTATTGCGGGCGCTATACGGCACGCTTTTGAAGAGCGACTATGCTTAATGAGGCTTGTTATATCACCAACCAATTTGACACAGGAGAGTTAAGATGAGTGGAAATGCAAGTATTCTGGTGCTCTATTATTCCATGTATGGACACATTGAGACGATGGCAAAGGCCGTCGCGGAAGGCGCAAACAAGGTGGATGGCGTCGATGTCGTCATTAAGCGCGTACCAGAAACCATGCAAGCAGAAGCGTTCGCTAAAGCGGGCGGTAAAGCTCAAGCTATCCCTGTCGCAACCCCACAAGAGCTGGCGGATTACGATGCGATTATCTTTGGTACGCCAACCCGTTTCGGCAATATGGCCGGGCAAATGCGTACCTTCCTCGATCAGACCGGCGGCCTTTGGGCATCCGGCGCGCTGTACGGCAAGCTGGCGAGCGTATTTAGCTCAACAGGCACCGGGGGCGGTCAGGAGCAAACCATTACCTCCACCTGGACGACGCTTGCCCACCACGGCATGGTGATTGTGCCGATCGGCTACGCCGCTCAGGAACTGTTTGATATTTCAGAAGTTCGCGGCGGGACACCGTACGGTGCTACCACCATTGCCGGCCCGGACGGTTCGCGTCAACCGAGCCCTGAGGAACTGTCTATTGCTCGCTATCAGGGTGAGTACGTGGCGGGGCTGGCGGTTAAATTAAAAGGCTAATTATTGAGGGAGTCAGATATGCCCACAAAAGAAGACAAAGCACATCACGTTGGTGAATGGGCGAGCTTACGTAACACCTCGCCAGAAATAGCCGAAGCGATTTTTGAGCTCGCAAAATACGATGAGAAAGTCGCGGAAAAAATCTGGGAAGAAGGCAACGATGCCGTTCTCGAACTGGCCTTCAGCAAAACAGATAAAGATGCGCTGTTTTGGGGAGAGCAAACCATCGAACGTAAAAATGTCTGATTAGCGTTCGAATTCCCCCCGGCGGCGCTTCGCTTGGCCGGGCTACAAATGTGCACAATCGCGCACATTGCCGGATGGAGGCTACGCCTTATCCGGCCTACACCAATCGGTAGCCCGGCCAAGCGTAGCGCCGCCGGGAAATCCGTTACACCGCAACCCGTCTTTGCCAACGCTTCGCCACGCGTTCCAGCCCAAAACAAAGCACGTAGTAAACCACACCGATAAACACGAAGATCGCCGTCGGGTAAATCTGTACACGGTTATTCACCTGCCCCGCCACGGTGGTTAGCTCTGGCACGTTGACGATAAACGCCAGCGACGTATCCTTGAGTAAACCAATAAAGATCCCCACCAGCGACGGCAACACATTACGCAGCGTCTGCGGCAACAAAATTAAGCGCAAGCTCTGCCCGGCACTCAATCCCTGCGTCAGCGCCGCCTCATATTGCCCACCCGGCAATGCCTGAAGCCCCGCTAGCACAGAGTGCATCACCATTGCCGCCGTAAACCAGGCCAGCGCCAGAGTGACCGTCACCGCACCGGGCAAATCGCTACCGGTCAGCATTGGCAGCAGGTACCACAGCCAGAAGATGACAAAAATCAGCGGGATCCCGCGAATGATTTCGGCCCACAAATACAGCAACCGCCGCACCGTACCGGGAAAGCGCCAGGCTACACAGGCCAGTAGAATCCCGCCGGGTAACGCCAGCACGCCCGCCCCCACAGCCATCATCAGCGTTAACGCCACGCCACCCGGCTCACCGACCGCCAGCCGTCCCCACAACAGGTAATCCAGGTTGTCGTAAATGACCGCCAGATTAGCGTTCATACTCAATACCTCCCTGTACATTCGTCGCCTGACGTTTGCGCGTAGACTGCCCCACCGGTTTTGGCCCCAGGCGAGTCAGCAGCAGCCCCAACACCACGCCGGTGAACAGATAAAGCACCGTGCCAACAGCAAATGCCTCCAGCGCATGCGCGTTGTAACTTTCAATTTGCCGCACTTGATAGGTCAATTCGGCAAAGCCAATACCGCTTGCCAGCGATGAGAGCTTCATCAAATTGAGATACTGCCCGACCACCGGCTGCCAGGCGTTTGCCAGCCCCTGCGGCAGCAGTACATGTCGCAACAAACCGGCGGTGGAAAATCCCTGCGCTAATGCAGCTTCACGCTGCCCGTCAGGGACGCTTCGCAGTCCAGACGCGACCTCTTCAATCAAAAACGCCGAGGTAAATACGCCTAATCCCCAGGCAGAACAGATAAACTCCGGCGTCAGCCACCAGACGTTACCCGGCAGAATCGACCACTCGTGCGGATCGTTGATGAAGTTGCGCAGTTCTGATGGCAGAAAATTCCACGCGGCAAAGTACCAGAACAGCAGTTGTACCAGTAGCGGCGTATTGCGAAAAATAGACACCCAACAGGCGGTAATGCCCTGCCCAAATCTTCCACCCGCCAGACGCAGTAGCAAAAACAGCGTCGCCAGCAGACTGGCCAGCACCATTCCCGCGAGCGTCACCCACAGCGTGGTCAGAAAACCCGAGATTATCCATTGCAGAGGTTGTCCACTTAGGACGCCCTGCCAGTCAAAATGCATCATGACGTTGCTCGCTCCTGATGCAATGGATCGAGCACTTTTTGCAGGAAACGTACCGCACGTGGATGGCGTGGACGCACAAAGAACTCATCCGGCGATGCTACTTCCAGCACATCCCCACCGTCGATAAAGACCACCCGGTCAGCGATTTCCCGCGCGAACTGCATCTCGTGAGTGACGACAATCATGGTGATACCGCTATGCGCGAGCGACTGCATAACCTGTAGTACCTCGCCGATCATCTCCGGATCCAGCGCCGATGTGGGTTCATCAAATAGAATGATTTGCGGCGATGAGGCCAGCGCCCGGGCTATCGCCACGCGCTGCTGTTGACCGCCGGAAAGCTGGGAAGGCATGGCGTCTGCTTTTTCAGCAAGCCCAACCCTGGCCAGTAATTCCAGCGCCCGTTTATGCGCATCATCACGCTTCCAGCCGTGTACCGACTCCAGCGCCAGCATAATGTTCTGCGATGCCGTCAGATGGGCGTAGAGGTTGAACTGCTGGAAAACAAATCCAATCCGGCTGCGCAACTGGCGTAATGCTTTGCCGCCGAGTTGCCTTGTCGGTTTGCCATCCACCAGAATCTCTCCGCCGCTGAGGGTTTCAAGTTGGTTAATCAGGCGAATCAACGTTGATTTCCCCGAGCCGGAAGGCCCGAGGATCGCCACCACTTCGCCGGGGTTAATCGTCAAATTGATACCATTGAGTACCCGATGACTGCCATATTCTTTCACACTCTGACGGAACTCCACTCTGGCATTCTCTAGATGTGAAAAATCCGCGGCCTTTGCCGCGGAGTGTGAGCGTAAAGCCGACAACATATTATTTTGCTTCTATGGTAAAGGAACGGGGTTGTGGGGCTTTGGTGGATGGACTAAACCAGACGTCGTAAATCTTCGCCGCGTCACCGGATTTCTCCAGCGCCACCAGCTCATCATTGACCGCTTTCAACAGCGAAGCTTCGCCTTTCTTCACGCCCACGCCGATCTCTTCTTTACTCAGCAATTCCGGCAGGATTTTGAATTTGGCTTTATCCGGTGCTTCGCCCAGCAGACCCGCCAGAATGGTGCTGTCCTGAGTGATTGCCTGCACATTACCGTTACGCAGCGCAGTCAGCGCCAGCGGAATATCATCATAAGAGAGCACGCGCGATTGCGGGAAACGCTGGTGTAGCGTCTGCTCGCCGGTGGTGCCTTTCACCGCGCCAATACGGGCTTTGCTGTAGTCATCCAGCTTGTCGCCGCTTGCAACCGGCACCAGGAATTGCTGTCCGGTCACAAAATACGGCGTTGAGAAATCAATCACCTGCGCGCGTTCTGGGGTGATGGTGATATCCGCCACAATCAAATCAGCCTTGCCGGACTGTAATAAGGGGATACGGTTTGCCGGATTCGTCGCCACCAGTTCCAGCTTCACACCCAGTGATTTCGCCAGCGCTTTGGCAAAATCGACGTCGTAGCCCACCAGTTCATGGGTTTTAGCATCGACGGAGCCAAACGGAGGATTCGCGTCAAAGGTCGCGACTTTCACCACGCCTTTAGCTTTAATATCCGCCAGTTGGTCGGCCTGTGCTGAGAAGGTGGTCAGGCCGGTAGCCGTCAGGCCAACGATCAGTGCAATTTTTGTGAGTGTGCGTTGCGTCTTTGCCATAAGTTTTCTCGATACCCTGTTTTTGTATTGTCCTTTTACGCTCCCACACCGCCCTCACCGGTACAAATAACAATTCGTTATTCCTTATATCTAAAAAGGTTATAGGTAAAGTGATTGTTATTTAAAGGTAAAATAGAATCAAAACTGGCTACGCATGTGCAAAAATCGCATTTGCTTTGGCGTATTTTGCATTTCCACTGAGGCTATTTGACTGCTTAAATAAGGCGAGGAAGAGGTCAATAAATATGATTCCGGAGGGTGCTTGTTTCTCATCGTTACCCGCTGACACAACAATCTGCGAGCATCCATCACCACAGGCAACCTATTATAAATCCGACAATAAACGTAGGGTTTACCCTGTAATTTGACCGCTTTATGGATGACTATAATGATTAAATTTACCCGCACTGCTTTGCTTATCGCCACATTGGCTGGCACCACCTTTGCCGCCCAGGCCGCCACCACGACAACTCCTGCACCCGCACAAGATCCGATTGTTCAGCACCTGAAGCTCAGCGATGCCCAGGTGTCAAAAATCAAAACGCTGCACCAGCAGCTGGAAAAGAACGTTGAAGGCATCTCAATGAAAGAGGTGAAAGACGGGATGATTATCGATATGTTCCAGTCCGGAAAATGGAATGAGGCAGGCGTCCAGAAACAGCTTTCTGCATTCAGCAAAGTTGACCAGCAGGTACGTTATTACAAAGTGAAATACTACTTTGACCTGAGCCAGGTTTTGACCGCTGAGCAGCGTCAGCAGGTGCAGAAAGATTTGGCGCAGGCTGCGTCAGAGTAAGATTACGTGTGGCGCGGTGGAACCCTCCACCGCGTTCATTGGTCAGGCGATACCAGCGTGTAGGGATACAGGTGAACGAGGTTACCCGCCAAAGGGAAAAAGCCTAAGCTTTCCGTCCTTTTCTTTAATTCATCCAGCGCAAGACCGGCAATCGGTTCGCGCCCTCCCCAAACCAGCAGGCCGTTGTGTTGGTAATCTTCCATCACCTCAAGGGTTTTCCCATTGCTTAAGGCAATGACGAGTCTTTTCTCATTAACCGGTTGCAGATGCTGTTCGTCCTCTGCAATAAAGAGGTTCATCCCACCTGATTCGGCACTCTTTTTATCCCGTGGCGAAATAATCACGCCATTCGATGCTACCGGGGTAATCGTTAATTGCGCGGATTGGGGTTCTACCAATGAATGCGATGGCACTCTACCACCCCAGACATGGAGGCCGTCTGGGATACCCGGCGGCAGCGGATTGGGGCTTGCCGCCAGTTCGAGCGTTTTGCCATTAGCGAACTTAGCGACAATGCGGTCGGCTTTTTGCAATAACACATCGCCATTCTTATCCACGGTATAGATTTTCATGCTCTCTCCCAAAATAGTCGCTAGGCAATGACCAGGATCCCAAGACGTTCCATAAGTAAGAATGCCTGATGGCTATCAAGCTTAACGCCTTCTAAATCAACACCACGTATATCCAAATCACCTATTTCGGAATTTGTCAGATCACAGTGGGTCACGTTCGCCGCACGCCAATCGAAGGAGGTAAATTCGCCACCGGAGAGATCGGAACCACTGAAGGTGGCCCCGAGAACCTGCGTACCTATCCAGCGGTTTTCCCACAACTCGCACTTTTCGAGCACCACCTTCGAAAAGTTGGCATAGCTTAAGTTGCTATTGGTGATATAGGCGCTGCAAAACCAGGTGCGGGTGGTAATCATATTCATGAAACTTGCCCCGCGAAAATCCGCGCCCTGAGCACGGCAGCCGCGAATTTCGATGCCCAGCGCGCTGGTGTTTCTGAAGTCTGCCATCGATAAATCACAATTTTTGAAAATGGCGTCTTTCAGCGTTGCCCGGCTAAAAGTGCATCCTCTCTGGCTTTCACGGTCATAAAACTGACAGTCGATAAATTCCGTTTCACTGAGATCTGCCGCAGAGAAATCACAGTGGTAGAACGTACCGTTCTCAATTTTTGCCCCGGTAAAACGGTTTTTCTCAATTTTTTCGCCAGTGAGCGCTAGAGCTGTCATAACACACCTGTTTTTTTATACAGTCAATTTATCCATGTTATGCGGTCTCGCAGGCAAGCGTCAAACGGTTCGTCCGCTATTAGGTATTTATTCAGAACCTATTTTCTGGTCAATCCGTTTAATCATATACGGGAAGAATGGGTTGGATGAGACACGCATTAATGTATCGAGATCAACCACCAGCACAGAGCGCTCACCCCGGGCGGCAAAGGTGCCCAGACTGATGCCATATTGATTGCGGGGCTCGGGATAGCGTCCGTATAAGGAATCGTTTAGCGGGAAAGGTAACGCAATATGAGAAAGAGAAAAAATATCGGCTGGATAATCGATCCCTAACGGCTCAACGTTCTCATTCACCCCACGTGCAGGAACGGTTCGAGCTTCCGTCCTCGTCGTTTCTGCCGTGATATTCGATACCACCGTCACACTGTAATTTCGCGGTGCAGGCGATAACATCTTTGGCAGCGCACCGGATGCCGACGCCCGGATTAACGGCGTCACGGTCGCCGCCTGGTTCAGGTCGAATAACACCACTTCACTGCCATTTGCCGGGAGCTTATCGTATAAGGCGGTGATCACCGCACGGCTGCTGACCGTAGAATCCACTACCGATTGGAAGGTCAGAACGGGCGGCAGTGCATCCAGCTTATGACGCTGGGAATCAGCCTGAATCTGCTTTTGCAGCGCCTGCGTTAATGCATAAGACTGACGCGCGGCATTCACCGGGAAAGAGTTATATTTAAACGGATTAAACTCGGGAACAATACCGAGCCATGCGGCTTTGGCAAAAGCGGGAAATATCGCAGGCCATCCGGCAATACCGGTAAATCGCGCAAAGGACGTGATACCAATCATTGGCGAAATTAAAATGACGCGCTGAGGTTTTTCTAAAGCAGGATTATCCAGCGCATCCAGCGCGTATTTCAGTGCCAGCGCACCACCGTTGGAAAACCCCACAATATGTAACGGCAGATTCTTCTGCGTCAGCACTTTGGCTTCGCGTACCGCAAGGCGTGCCGCCGCCAACCAGTCTTGCCATTCCACATCAGTTAACGCGCCGGGTACCGTGCCGTGCGCAGGTAAACGAATACCGATCGCAACATAGCCATGTTGTTGATAATTTTCTGCAATATTATGCAGGCTGTATGGCCCGTCGGTAAGGCCATGAAGTAAAACAACGGCACCTTTCGGTTTCCCCTGCGGTTTCAGAATAAAGGAGCGATTCCAGTTTACTGAAAAATGGTCGGGATAGAGCGGGCTTTTGGCGTAATAACGATTAAGCGGCGTTTGTTGGCTGGGGTCTAACTTATCGGTGACATTCAGGCGAACAGCGTCAAAAATGCGGTCTTCAGCCGCGATATAGTCATTCCAGGTGGCTTTATCTATCTCACTCGCCTGCATTTCCTGCGGAACAAAGGTATGCCAGGGCTCCAGGTCCGGCTTGCGCTGGATATCATAAATCCGCGTCGCCACCACGCCAAGCAGGATGAAAATTGCGAAGTAAAAACACCGTTTAGCCCATTTTTTCAACATCAGTCTTTCTCCGCCCTTTCCGTTTTTCCATGTTAGCGTGCAAGGGAAGCCATGTAATAAACTCCCCCTAGCGCAATCACATTCAATATCACACTGATTATAAAATAGGTTTTAAACGGCTGCTTTTGGGTTTTATGGCGAAAGAGTTGTTGGCCGACAATCGCACCGGGCCAGCCTCCGACAATGCCAAAGACCAGCAAGGTGGATTCAGGCACTCTGCGCCAGGCCTTGCGCGCCGCCATCTTATCAGCGCCATAAATGATCAGAGTCAGGAGGTTGGCGAGCAGGAACCACATCAACGTGGAATGCAATGTCAACAGGCTGCTAATGGCCGCCAAAGCCAGAAGCAGATAACAAAAACGATTAAGATTCATACCCATAACCACAATTTTTTAGCGCACGTGAAAAACAAATTATACCCATGAAAAGCGACAATTACCCCAGATGCCCTTTGATGGCATCAAGAAACAGGCCAAGCGCGGCATGCTGATGATCGCGTGACTGATAAAGCCCATAAATACCGAGCGGTTCAGGCTCGAGTTGCGGCAATACCCGTACTAGTCTGCCGCTGGCTAAAGCAACTCGCGCCTCGATTTCAGGCACCATCGCCAGACCAACATCCGCCTCAGCCATATCGCATAGCAGTGACGATATTCCAGCGCTGAAATTGCCGCGCACGGCCACCGATATCGCCCCTTTATCTTTATCGCGAAAAGACCACGACTGCCCGGAAAAACGGCTGTAATGCAAGCAATTATGCAATGTGAGATCTTCCACGGTGGTAGGCACTCCCGCACGTCGAAGATAGTCCGGTGACGCGCATAACACCGATTGGCATGTTCCGAGATAACGTGCAATTGCGCCCGGTTCTGGATCATTGGTGATACGAATCGCCAGATCGATTCGCTCCCCAACAAGGCTAACCGGATGATTATTAATATCAACCTCGATACGCAATGCCGGATATTGCGCCAGAAAAGAAGGGATAACCGGCCCAAGCAAGTGCGAGGCCGTAAAGTGTGCGCTGGCGATACGTAATGTCCCTGACGGCGTGATTCTGGTGGTATCCCCTTCTATGCCCTGTGATAACAAGGCCAGTTGCCGGGTTTTTTCCAGCGTTTTCTCGCCCGCTGGCGTGATGGTTAATCGTCGGGTTGACCGGTGAATCAGCCGCGCCCCGGCCCACTTTTCCATCTCATCAAGATAGCGGCTCACCATAGGGCGGGAGATACCCAGCGCACGCGCTGCTGCACTCAGGCTACCAAGTTCACAGATACGATTGTACGTGATTGCCGCCATAATCCTGTCCATTGCATCCCCATCTGATCGTTTTACGAAACTCAGCATGTATTGTTTCAGGAATTCTAGCAGAAGCGCAAATCGGTAGAATACTGATGACACGAAACACACAAAACATTCAGGATTTCCCATGAACATAAAATCTCTCTCACTGGTCTTATCCCTGGCCGCCGCACCGGTATTTGCTGCCCCGCTCCACCTTGAGGTTTACAACCCTCAGGAAAAGGGGATTTTCCCGGTATCATCCACGCTGGTTTCCGGGCCTAAAGAGGCCGTCTTGTTCGATGCCCAGTTCAGCGTCAAAGATGGCGAGAAGCTGGTGCAGATGGTTAAAGCCAGCGGTAAAACGCTCAAAGAGATTGTGATAACCTCCGGCGATCCCGATTTTTATTTCGGTCTTGAGCCGCTGGTGAAAGCTTTCCCGCAGGCAAAAGTCGTAGCATCCCAGGCCGTGGTTGATCATATTAAGGCGACAAAAGACGCCAAGCTGGCCTTCTGGGGGCCGCAAATGAAAGACGGCGCACCAAGTAAAATCATCGTGCCGCAGGCGACAAATGCCACACGCTTTACCGTCGATGGTGAGCCGCTGGAGCTAAAACACGCGGGGGAATATGCCGCGTATGTGTGGATCCCAGCAAACAAAGCGATTCTGGGCGGTACCGGTATTGCGTCCGGTATCCATGTCTGGACGGCAGATACGCAAACGCCGGCGATTCGTCAGGGCTGGATGACGGTGCTGGGCGAAATGCAGTCTCTGAAACCGCAGCAGGTCATTCCGGGTCATTATTTAGGTGAGCGCCCAGCGCAAGATGCAGCCATCACTTTTACTCATCGCTATCTGCAAACGTTTGAGCAGGCACTCAAGAGCACCAAAGGGTCGGCAGACGTTATCCAGACCATGAAAAAGGCCTACCCGGGTCTTGCGGATGAGAGTTCGCTGGAATTGAGCGCAAAGGTCAATACCGGCGAGATGAAGTGGTAAAGCGGGGGCTGTCCTTTTAGTCAGCTTAGCTAAACAATAAGGGGAGATAATCTCTTGCGGTATCCCCAGAAATAAGCTCAGGCACGGTGTGCTCCCTCTCCCTTTTTAAGGGAGAGGGCTGGGGTGAGGGTTAAGGCACGGTTATTAAAGTGAATTTTATTTCCTTAGTCAGATCCAGCCAGCCCCTCACCCTAACCCTCTCCCCAAAGGGGCGAGGGAACCGAACTGTGCGAATTTCCCTTTCAGAGCAATACATTAACCTATTCGTTAACTATAAAAATTTCCAAGGATGCCTCAGAGATACCCCCACTTGTTGATGCGTAAAGAATGAGTCTGGAGATATCGTCTTATATATGCCCCTAGATAGGGTACGTAAAATCCGTATTTGACGCAAAAGATGCCGACTGAAGTGCCACAAGGCCCGATCAGCGTGAAGGTCGGAAGTTTGCTGTACCGTATCAAATGGATACATCTGCAACTTTTGAGCATCTTGCAGCATGGGGATCGTTGTGATAATGCTTAAGAACACTTCGCAACTCGAGATTTAAGGTGAAAGAAGAAGATCATCCCTTTGACACAATTATTAATCGGGCAGATTCGCCGTCGATCAAATGGGGAAGATATCAGCGACACGATATTATTTCCTTCGGAACTGCCGATATGGATTTTAAGTCCCCACCCTGTGTGCGAGATGCACTCGTCAAGAAAGCAGAGAGTGGGCTTTATGCATACGAATACAAAACTGATGATTACTATCAGGCGATAACAGACTGGTTCAGTGAGAATCACCACTGGAATATACAAAGAAACTGGCTGACCAACTGCCCAGGGATGTGGGCTATGCTTTCTTTATGTCTGCGCGCGTTTACAAAGCCGGGTGATAATATCCTTGTTCACGCGCCACATTTTCATCCTGCCATCAGCGCCATTGAAGGTGCTGAGCGTAACGTCGTTACGCAAGCACTAACCTTTAATGGGATTCGCTACCTTTTCGATGCAAACAGTTTTGAGGAAATCCTTGTTAGAGAAAATGTCAGACTCTTTTTTCTGATTAACCCTCATAACCCTACCGGGCTGTTATTTACGCGCGAAGAGTTATCCCTCATCGCTGATATTTGTGACAGACATGATGTATTAGTGGTTAGTGATGAGATCAACAGCTATATAACCTATGACAAAGCAACATTTGTACCCTATGGCAGCGTATCAACTCGCAGCAGCCTGAACTCGGTAACCTTAACCTCACCATCTAAAGCTTTTAATCTCCAGGGACTGACTTATGCCATTGGTATTATCCCGAATGAGGAATTATGGCAGCGTCTGGAAAAAGTTCGGGTTAGTATGGATTTTGATTTCGCGACCAACATTTTCAGCCTGACTGCCGTTACTGCTGCTTATCAAAAGGGGCTGCCGTGGCTCAAGCACCTTAACGACTATCTGCAGGCTAACCTCAATTATATGGATGTTTTTTTAAAGCTAAATTTGCCGCAGATAAAACTGATTAGACCCGATGGTGGATATATCGCCTGGTTGGATTTCCGGGCTCTGGGTCTCACGTCAGACGAACTGAGACAGGTCATTCTTGATAAGGCCCGAGTAGGATTGACATGGGGAGAAACTTTTGGGAAGGAAGGCGAGGGATTCGAACGGTTAAATTTTGCCTGCCCGAGAGAAATTTTGCATCAGGGGCTTGAACAACTGAAGGCGGCCTTTTCCTGATTTTTATCCGACAGTGATAGCTTGAAAATTAATACTTTCCGCTTCCGGCACAGAGACGCCAGTAAACGATCTTAGCGTAGACCTGAGCAAGAAGCGGATATCCTATGTCAATTATTGACAGAAAAACACTCGAAGATTGCGCAATCTATTTTTACCATCTGATAAAATAAATAGCCCCCTTCCCTCCCGTATAAAGATACGCTACTCTCAAACAAGCATTCGCAACCAAAATGGTTTGCATCCTATCTGTTTTCTTACTTAATAAAAAACGCAGACCAACATCTAACGTGTAATTTATAACCAAAGGTTAAAAAATGAAAGAAACGCCCCTGGAATATACACCTGTTGACTTATCTCGCTGGGCAAGGAAAGAGCATTTTGAAGTATTTCAGTCATTTGCCCAATGCACATTTAACCAAACTGTCCTGTTAGATATTACCACACTGCAAAAACATATTAAGGAAGTTGGCTGGAAATTTTATCCTACAATTATTTCCCTGATTTCTAAAGCCATAAACAATCATGCGGAATTCCGCATGGCGATAAAAAACGATGAACTTGTCACATGGAATGAAGTTCACCCGAGCTATACAATTTTCCATAATGAAACGGAGACGTTTTCATCATTATGGAGTCACTTCGATGGTAATATTCATCACTTCCAGGAGGTTTATTCAGAAGACGTTGCGCGCTATGGTCATAACCTGTCTTATTGGCCTAAGGGACAGTCTCGGGAAAACATATTTTTTATATCGGCTATCCCCTGGGTAAGTTTTACCAGTTTTAATATCAACGTTGCTAACATGCAGAATTTTTTTGCCCCCATGTTCACACTGGGTAAATACTACAATCAGGATGGAAAAATCTTATTGCCCCTTGCCGTTCAGGTACATCATTCCGTGTGCGATGGTTTCCATGTGGCAAGACTGATCAATGAGTTACAAGAGATGAGTGATGACATACAGCGTCTTTCAGAGGAGGAGTATCGATAAGGGGAAATGTTTCGGTGTATGCCCCGTCAGAATACACCGCAACGCTTAACTCGCGGGCAGGAGGATTACTTTCCTTTTAACCGTATCTGATTTTCCCATCAATATAAGGCTGAGGTTTACCAAAAAGATAACCTTGAATGAAATCACAACCCAGCATCTGAAGATTTTCCAACTGCTCCTGTGTTTCAACACCTTCCGCAATGGCCTTCATATTGAGGGATTTTGCCATGCCGGTAATGAGCTTGATGATATTAAGCGCATCTTCCTGTGTTGATATCGAATGCACGAAGGACTTGTCGATTTTGATTTTATCAAAGGCAAGTCTGCTGAGACGCGAAAGAGAAGAATAACCGGTACCAAAATCATCAATGGAGATTTTCACCCCCAGAGCCCGCAGCCTGTTAAGGGTATTCATCGGCGTATCATTCTCATTAAAGAGAGAGGACTCCGTCACTTCCAGTTCAAGACGCTCAGCGGGAAGTCCCGTTTCGTGCAGAATGGACAGCACGATTTCGGCAAAGGCATTGCTGCTAAGCTGCACAGGAGAGACATTGACTGAAATTTTTGCCGGAATCACCCATGAAGCGGCTTCCCGACAGGCAATTTCAAGCACCGATTTCCCCATCTCGTTAATCATTCCTGTTTTTTCAGCCACGGATATAAAGCTGTCTGGCGACAGAAGCCCCTTCAGAGGATGTATCCAACGAATGAGAGCTTCATAGCTGTAAATTTCCTGGCTGAATGAATCGACAATAGGCTGATAATAAACCACAAATTCTTTATTCACTAACGCCTGAGCCATATCATGCTCAAGCGTTCGGCTTTCCTGCAACTTTTCTAACATCCATTGCCGGAACACTTTTATCTTACCCGCACCTTCATTTTTGGCTTCATAAAGGGCCAGATCGGCAAATTTATAGAGATAGTCGGAGCGGCGTTCAGTGTCTGAGATGACAATGCCGACACTGGTGGTGATATGGATAATCGTATTATAAATCGTGTAGGGCTGGTTAATCGCATCGCATATATTTTGAGCTCGCAAAACAGCACAGTTCTCCGTCAGACCACTTGAGAGAAACGCAAACTCATCCCCGCCTAAACGATAAAGGGTATCGTAAATCAGGCCCATCGAAATCAGACGCTGTGATATCTGGCGTAATAACATATCACCGGCATCATGACCGTACGTATCATTGACCTCCTTGAATCGATCTAAATCAAATAACATCACAGTCACAGCAGAATTGTTTTTTGCTGCGTCTTCGATAGTTTCATTTAAATTACCCCAAAAAAAATGGCGGTTATTCATCTCTGTCAGAGAGTCATGATAGACGTCATACTCCAGCTTTGCATTCTGGTCTTGCAGCTGTTCTTTAGATTCCTGCAGCGCTTCAGCAAGGCTTTTTACCTGAAGGTGTGCCTTCAAAATATTTCTGTTTTGAAAAAATATCAGCACCCCAAGTATCGCACTCATGATGATCAGCAATACAGACGTTGCTGAGTAAATATAAAACAAGGTTTTAATTTTGAGATTGGCGTCATTAATCGAGTTGATATCCCTATCCAAAGCACCGGACGACAAACGCCCCAGTTGAGCATCAAGCGACTGCATTTCCTTCAGATATGACTGAAGTTCCGAGCGGTTCATTTTCTCAAGATGGACATCCAGATACTCAAGTGTCTTTGCAAGCTGTTGAGCCAGTGCATGGTGGGTTTTACTACTTTCAATGAAATTCTTCAGATCACCTTCTTTCATGAGATCGCTCTGGCTGAGCATAATGTCGAGACGCATGCGTACATCATCCAGCGTGATCGTCTCATCAATAGTGTAAAGACCCAGTAACGCTTCAAACCGGTAATATTCTGAGACCATCTGTGCAGCTGACCACGAAGCAGTGTAGTGAGTCAGTTTCTGTAACTCTTGTTGCCTTTCATGCACGAGGAAAGAGATATATGCGGTAGATATAAAAAGAGAAAAAATGATGCCAGCCAGAATTCTGTTCATGTTGGTCTTGTGACCCCTTACTCAATATTCATTCTGCTGACCTGCCAGGCTGACCTTGAATAATAAATCTGGTTATTCAACTCCGGCAGGCTGTCATAGGGGTAAACAACAAACAATGGGCCTTTATCACGGATACGCATATATTCTCCGTTGATTTTTAAAGCAAGGATAACGTTGTATTTCTTAAAATCACTGAGAGGGATTTCGGTGGTGTAGTCATTGAGCGCAGTAACCTTAACAACAGAACCTTTTGCCCCAACATAATCCATCAGTTTTTGCAGTGGAACCCCCGTAAAAGTCGTGCGCCCGTCATACCAGGGAGAGGTGGTCTGAAAGCTGACCATACCGAGTTTCTCAAGGCTCGCGACATCAAAAACGGCTTTACCACCACCATTTGTATTTTCGATATTACCCGACAGCGTTAAAAGGACTTTACCGGCAGGTCTTGAAAGTTCACCCGCACAGACCAGTGTGGAGAGCGTAAAGCTTAACAGCATGACAATTAACCGCATTCTGACCTCGTATATCAACCGGATGTTAAAGAATTATAATTTAGTTACTGTGCTATTTACATATGCGTCAGAATTATTGTTGACTCCATCACTCCACAACTCAGGAACCCCCTTAAAATCAACAAGTTAAAAACTTATTTTCTTTTAATATTGGCGAGATAAAGTCGATAACGATATTTGATATCTACAAAATAACGTTGCATCTGTGCAAAAATAAAGCCATCGATTGCCTCGACTAAAATAAACACACAGTAATATAAAGGTTTATTTTTTCGTAACCCAGCTGGGATTTACGCAAAAAAGTCTGCTTCTGACATGAAGTGAACCGCCTTAGCCTATTAAGAAAGAACTGCGCATATGCTGAGGATAGAGAACGCTCTTTGCATATGGGCTGTTGATTTTCCATATCATTTATTAGTTTCTCAGCAACAGTTTTGTTAACCTTCCATGTTTATCATCAGAATGGATGTCAGGAAATGAGCGACCAGATAAAGATAGATATTCCTCCGCAAGAAGGTGGCGGCTTTTGGGTGGCAAAAGGGCAAACGTTCAGTGTTATTGATCCTGAAGGGCAGCAGGTTGCGGACTTATGGGCAATTTCTATCAATGCCGATGAGATTGACTGGCTAAGCACATCACAGACGCGAGACATAACAGAGCGGTTATTCCCTACAATAGGTGAGTCTTTTTACAGTGAGAATGCCAAACCCTTACTCACATTAGTGCAGGATAACTCACCCTGCCCGCATGATATGCTTTTCCCAGCCTGTAACCGTGGGCTTTACGAACGAGCAGGACTGCCTGACCATCCAAACTGTCGCGACAACATGCTTGGGGCACTTTTGAAGGCAGACATAACTCTTCCCATCGTTCCTGATCCGGTTAATTTTTTCCAACGCTCGGAACCGCAGGCTGACGGTAAGCTTGAGGTATTAGCCTCAAATAATCCACCCGGCGGGAATGTCGTATTACTGGCTGAAACAGACCTCTACGTGGTGGTTACAGCGTGTTCCGTTGACTTCCATCCGACCAATGGAGGCCATTGTACTGGCATCCAGATCATTATCGGCTGACATTTTGACGGTTCGGTGTGGAGTATTCGCCTGCTTACAGGGTAATAGAGAATGGCGGGCGAAATAGAATTATCCTCATCGCCTGCCTATCTTGCTAGATATATTTTATAACAAATATATAATTTGAAAAATCTGCCATAACGACAGATTCTTTTAATTTATAATTAGAGATTCGCAACGTTATGATATACTTTTTGAACATCATCGTCATCTTCAAGGGCATCAACAAGACCTTCAAAGATTTCTAAATCTTCTGGCGAAAGTTCAATTTCCGCTTGCGCAATCATTTCTAATTCTGTGGTTGAGAACTCAGTAATTCCAGCTGCTTTTAACGCTGCAATTCCTTTATGAAGATCGGTTGATTCAGTATAAATAATGATGCTTCCTTCTTCTTCGGTAACATCACGAACATCAACTTCAGCCTCAAGCAAAGTTTCGAAAACCTGGTCAGGGTCAGTACCTTTAAATACAATCACACCGGTATTGTCAAACATATAGCTGACAGAACCTGCCGCACCGATATTCCCGCCTTTTTTATTGAAAATCATGCGGACGTTAGCAATCGTACGGTTAACATTGGATGTCAATGTTTCAGCGATAAGCATTGAGCCATTTGGACCAAATCCTTCATAACGCCCCTGTACGAACGTTTCATCGCCGCCGCCTTTGGCTTTATCAATGGCTTTATCAATAACGTGCTTTGGAACCTGTGCTTGTTTCGCACGTTCAATAACGAATTTTAAAGCTGAGTTTGATTCTGGGTCTGGTTCGCCTTGTTTAGCCGCAGCATAGATCTCTACACCGAACTTTGCATAAACATTAGACGTTGCACCGTCTTTAGCCGTTTTTTTAGCAACAATATTGGCCCATTTACGTCCCACTGGAATGATCTCCTGGCAAATTCATTTACATTAATGGCAGATGAATAATCCGCACAATTTTCCGCCATATTATATCATGGTATATAAAATCTCGTCTATGAAAATAAAAATCAACCTTTTTATAAAATGTTACTTTAATTTTACCAACAGTTAATATTTTGGATATGTTATCTAAGGTATTTATTCTGATTCTTTTATTTCTATTGTTAATAATTGAACGACAGTAACAATCAGGGTATCGCCTTTCCGCGATACCCGGTGCCCTTTAAATTAACGGCGCATTATGCAAGTACACCCCAGCATGGGGGTACTTTTCGCGGTGAATGGGTTATCAATAGGGTATTCACTCCCGCTAAGCATAAAAATACGTGGATATCCATTATCCTTTCCTCAACGGTTATCACACTGAGCGCGGACATTGTTCAACCCTGTGGTGTTAATACGGTAGGGCTGCCCGTTAACGGACTTAATCAGTTTTTTAGTTTTGAGTTTTTTAAACACGGCGAGCGTGCAATCGGAAAGTAACAGCCCTTCGCGGCTGAAGCATTCAACGGAAGTGACGCGGCCTGAAGTATCGCGAACGTGCGCAATACGTCCACCTTTGGCGAGAACGTGTAAGGTACGTTGTTCCTGACGGGATAAATTCATACTAGAAAACCTGTGTAATCATCATGAGCAAAACGTGCAAACACACAGCGGTGTCCGCATTCGATTTCGGCGCATTGATAATCAGTCCAGCCTGAAAAGGTCGGTAAGCTGATTATCGGATGATTACATTCTCCAGCATCAAAGCCTCGGGTAGAGTTGAAAGGTATTTATGAGGTTGATAGTAACACACAGTTTTTACCTGTGTATTTGAGAGGGAAAAAATGTGACCGGCCTCCAGAATTTGTTCCTGACCGTACGCCGCCTACACCGATGCCCGTTTGTCCCACAGAGGGCCACGCGTCATCAAATTGTCTGCTTATCACAGCATCGCTCGCTGCTCTAAGCAGACATCATTCCAAATCGTCTAGCGCAACAGCACTTTGCCAATAAGATAGGTTGTCGCCTGCCCGCCGATACGCACCCGATCACCCACTAACTGACAGCGCAAATCACCGCCACGAGCGGACACCTGACGCGCCAGCATCTGCGTTTTATTCAGTTTATCCGCCCAATAGGGAATGAGCATACTGTGTGCAGAACCGGTAACCGGGTCTTCCGCAACCGCTTCGCCTGGACAGAAGAAACGGCTCACAAAGTCGTACTCCCCTTCCCCCGGCGCCGTAACACAGACCATTTTACCCAAAGGGATCATGGCATGAATGTCCGGGCGTAAGGCTTCAACCTGCTGCTGACTTTCCAGAACAACCATATAATCACGCGCCACCCGGACTTGCTGATAGTCGCTGATGCCCAGCCCCTCAAGGAGCAACGGCGGCGGCAAGACGGGTTCGCTATCCCAGCCGGGGAAATCCAGCGTTAGCCAATCACCGCTGCGTGTCACCGCCAGCGGCCCTACGAAACGGGTCTCGAAGCGGATGGTCGTATCCGGATAATCAAGGTATTCAAAAATGACGTGTGCGGCTGCAAGCGTTGCGTGGCCACAGAGATTAATTTCACCCTGCGTGGTAAACCAACGTAGTTCAAAGCCGCTATCAGTCGTGACAAAAAACGCGGTTTCTGACTGATTATGCTGCTGAGACATTTTCAATAAAGTCTCGTCGGGCAACCATTCGATGAGGGGGCAAACCGCAGCGGCGTTCCCGCCAAAAGTCTCGGTGCTAAAAGCATCCACCATGTAAAAATCAATTTCTTTCATCACATAACCTTCGCATTTTTCTCGGGATAGCCCTCGCTCTACCATGACATGACAACGCGCAAAGTCGAATGCTTTTATGCACGAATTCCCCACACTCATTCCACAAACCCTCGAACAGACTTCGTACTGCCGTCTCCATAGTCCATCCCACTCTCCTATTCATACGACGAATTGTGACCCCACACGCATTACCCACATTCACTTTGCGGACATCCCGTCGCATTTGATCGCTATCAAAAATGAACATACCGTCTGGTCGGTATGATCCCCTTATGAACATGGAAGCCCAACACCGCAAAAAAGATCCGGTTCGGTTGCATCAGCAACTGCTGGAGTCGGCCGCAATGATTGCCGGTCGGGATGGTATTGCCGCCCTGTCGCTGAACGCCGTGGCCCGTGAGGCGGGCGTCAGTAAAGGAGGGTTGATACACCACTTCCCCAATAAGCAGGCGCTTATCTTCGCGCTGTTTGCTCGCTTGCTGGCGATTATGGAAGAAGCCATCACCGCATTGATGCGAGATGACGGCGTCAGTTACGGTCGATTCACCCGCGCTTATCTGAACTATCTTGCCGACCTGACGGATACACATGAAAGCCGTCAACTGATGGTGTTGTCGCTGGCGATGCCCGATGAACCGGTGTTACGCCAATGCTGGCGCGACTGGATGCTGGATCATCTGGCGCGGGGAGATGCGCTGGACAACAGCCCAACCGGTACGCTGGTGCGCTATACCGCTGACGGTATCTGGCTATCTGAGTTGACGGAAGGGATAACCATGAGCGCCGAACATCGACAAGCGTTGGTGGTCTCCCTTAATAAGATGACGCTTCCCGCGTGAAGCACACAGGCTGAGGCCGCGATGCGCTACAACATCAATGCCCGTTTTATTTATGACGCCACCGATGGCACGCTGACGCTCCCGGAAAGCACCGAGCCGGATAGCCAACTGTCCATCACCGCCAGCACCCTGCTCTACTTCTTCCTGCGCAATACGGGCATCATCAGCCGGGAGGAAGTATTAAAAAAAGTCTGGGATGACAACGGATTAACATCATCCAACAGCAACCTGAATCAGTATCTGAGCATGCTGCGTAAGACCTTCCGGCATTACGGCATCGATAATATTATCGTCACCGTTTCACGCGGTTATTTACAGCTTAACCCAGACGTAAGTATTGAGGCGGTTGATGAATCCCCGCTGCCGGAAGCCCCGGAGCCCACGCCCGTGGAGACCATTACCGAACCGCTACCGGTAGAGGAGAAACAACGCCTCCCACACACGGCGCATGCTCGCGGTATGTGCTGGTACATTGCCGGAGCCTGTTTGCTCACCATCTCGCTGCTGTTGGTCGCTTTCAGTGTGGTGGGTATTAGCGAATCACACCCAATCGCGCTCACCCAGATAACACACAGCCAGTGTGAACTGCTGGCAAGTGACGACATGCTGCGTTCGGTTAACGCCAGCGCCTACGGTAAAAACTTCGACGAGGTACGCCAACGGTTAAACGTCGCCTGTAAACCGGGCGAACGCTTCCTGTTCTTCTACGGTGATAAGCTGGAAACCAACGGATTGGGGCGCGTGTTCCTCGCTCACTGCGCGATGCATGAGGACAATCCGTTTAGCTACTGCGACAACTACTTTTACTACTCCTGGAAGCCGTAATGAGACTCGCACCGCGTCCGTTTTTTGCCCTTTGTGTTCTGGTATTCATTGCTGCCGTCGGATTCTGCGCCTGGCATTTGCTGCCAGCGGAAAACGACGGCGTGATGAGTTGCTCGACCAAAGGCATCATGCGTTTTGAAAACATGGATAAAGAGAACGTCAACGGCACCATCCACTTTACCTTTGGTAGCCAGGGTAAAGGGTCGATGGTAGTTGAAGGCTACACCGACTCCGCCGCTGGCTGGCTGTATCTCCAACGCTACGTCAAATTCACCTACAACAGCAAACGCATCTCTGCCACCGAACGCCACTACCTCATCAATAAATGGGAGTCGAGTGCCTCATCCATTGATGAGTCGCCGAACGTCATTTTCGATTACTTTATGCGTGAGATGTCCGATAGCCACGACGGGCTGTTCTTAAACGCCCAGAAGCTTAACGAAAAAGCGATCTTACTCAGCTCAATCAATTCGCCGCTGTGGATCTGTACGCTGAAGTCAGGCAGCAAGCTGGATTAACCCATCACCCATCCTAAAAAATACATCCCCGGATAAGGCCGCTCTCGACGGGCGGCTAACCGCTGAGCAAACCTGCCCGCGTGCAGTTCGATGTGATGACCGCACCACGCACGGTGCTGGTTCGCCGACGACAAAGTAAGATGGTTGAGTCCGTTAACCTTTCAACGTCAGAAGCTAACGCTCCAGAGTGTGATCTCCCACACACCACCTTTTCCCTCTCCACAAACCCCGCTCAAAAACCGCATCTTTTGCGTTTAGCCTTCACGACAAAACCTGCGCTTGCCCACAGTTAGCGCATCCTCTTGTTACCCGCATTTTGTAATATTTTAGCAATTAAGCAACATTTCAAACCTGCACTGACATCGCCAGAAAAACCACCTTATACAAGTCAAAATCACGCCCGCCACCTCAGCATAAAGAGATAAAAACCAAGTTAAAAAAGGCTAAATCACAGAGTAATAATCTAATTAAGCATCTCTTTCAGATTTAAATTCCACTCAAATTACCACGTCTTATAGTGACCTTCGAACGCCGCTGCCGTGGGTTAACGCCGTGACGCGGACGGTTTTCCTCAAATCCCACAACCTGTCCAAAGGAGAGAACCATGGGTGATGCATTAGGACTTATCGAAACCAAAGGTCTGGTGGCCTGTATTGAAGCCGCGGATGCGATGTGTAAATCCGCCAACGTCGAGCTTATCAGCTACGAGAACATCGGCTCCGGCCTCGTCACCGTGATGGTGAAAGGTGACGTCGGCGCGGTGAAGGCGGCGGTCGATTCCGGCGTTGAATCCGCGCAGCGCATCGGGGAAGTGGTGACGTCGCTGGTGATTGCACGTCCACATAACGACATCAACAAAATCGTCATTAAACACAAGGCGTAAAGGCCAGGAGAACGCAAATGGGTGATGCATTAGGTCTGATTGAAACCAAAGGTCTGGTGGCCTGTATCGAAGCGGCAGATGCGATGTGTAAAGCCGCCAACGTCGAGCTTATCGGTTATGAAAACGTCGGTTCTGGCCTTGTGACCGCAATGGTTAAGGGTGATGTCGGCGCGGTAAAAGCGGCGGTCGATTCCGGCGTCGAATCTGCGCAGCGCATTGGTGAAGTGGTGACGTCGCTGGTGATTGCGCGTCCGCATAACGACATCAGCAAGATTATCTCGCACTACAAAATTATCGAATAACTGGAGAGAACATGATGAAAGAAGCGCTTGGTCTGATTGAAACCAAAGGTCTGGTGGCCTGTATCGAAGCGGCAGATGCGATGTGCAAAGCGGCAAACGTCGAGCTGATTGGCTATGAAAACGTCGGTTCTGGCCTCGTAACCGCGATGGTTAAGGGCGATGTCGGCGCAGTGAATGCGGCGGTGGACTCCGGCGTGGAAGCGGCAAAACGTATCGGTGAAGTGGTGACCTCTCGCGTGATTGCGCGTCCACATAACGACATCGAAAAAATCGCGTCGCAGCACAAAGCATGACTGACCGGGTACGCCCCGTCTGCACTCTTTTAGTCTGATGAAGGATAGACTCATGATTGAACTGGATACCGATTTGCTCTCCCGCCAGAACGCGAGAGAACGGGTGCGCAACGCCAAAAAGGCGCAGGCAATTTTCGCCACCTTTTCGCAGCAGCAAATCGACGCCATCGTGAAGAACGTGGCCCAGGAAGCGGCGCACCACGCCGAATCGCTGGCGAAAATGGCCGCGGAAGAAACCGGCTTTGGCAACTGGCAGGATAAAGTCCTGAAAAACCGTTTTGCCTCGCTGCGCGTTTACGACGCCATCAAAGATATGAAGACCGTCGGCATCATTCATGACGATCAGGAAAAAAAAGTGATGGACGTGGGCGTGCCGCTGGGCGTGATTTGCGCACTGGTACCGTCAACTAACCCGACCTCAACCGTCATCTACAAAACGCTGATTGCGCTAAAAGCCGGTAATGCCATTATTTTCTCGCCGCATCCTGGCGCCCGTCAGTGCAGCTGGAAAGCGATTGAGATTGTTAAACGTGCGGCTGAAGCCGCGGGCGCACCGGCAGGGATTGTCGATGGCCTTACCGAACTGACGCTGGAAGCCACTTCTGAACTGATGCACAGCAAAGATGTGTCGCTGATTCTGGCGACTGGCGGTGAAGGTATGGTGCGCGCAGCCTATGCCTCCGGCACGCCAACTATCAGCGGCGGCCCGGGTAACGGCCCGGCGTTTATTGAACGCAGTGCTGATATCCACCACGCGGTGAAAGACATCATTACCAGCAAAACCTTCGATAATGGCGTCATTTGCGCATCTGAACAGTCGATCATCGTCGAACGTTGCATTTACGATGAAGTCTATCGCGAGCTCGAAGCCCAGGGCGCGCACTTTATGAGTGAAGGTGAAGCGGCGAAGATGGCGGCGTTGTTGCTGCGTCCAAACGGCACCATCAACCCAAAAGTGGTGGGCAAAACCGCGCTTTATTTAAGTCAGATGGCAGGTTTTTGTGTCCCAGCCAGCACCCGTGTGCTGATTGCGGAGCAGACCACCGTGTCATCGAAAAACCCCTACTCCCGCGAAAAACTGTGTCCAATCCTTGGCCTGTATGTCGAGGAAGACTGGAAAGCCGCCTGCCACCGCGTGGTGGAGCTGCTGACCAACGAAGGCCTTGGCCATACGCTGGTGATCCACACCCGTAACCAGGACGTTATCCGCCAGTTCTGCCTCGAAAAACCAGTTAACCGCATTCTGATTAATACCCCCGCAGCCCTTGGCGGCATTGGTGCCACCACCAATATCACGCCTGCGTTAACGCTCGGTTGCGGCGCGGTGGGCGGCGGTTCTAGCTCCGATAACGTCGGGCCGATGAACCTGCTGAATATCCGCAAGGTGGGTTACGGCGTGCGTTCCATTGACGAACTGCGGGCGCCAGGCAGCCGCGTAGAGCCGCAGCCTGTTATCACCGTACCCGCCGCCGATCCGCATCGCAGCATTCTTGAAGATGCCCGTTTCAACTCCCCAACACCGGCAAGCCACGCTGACGACCGCTTTGCAGCAACCGCCGAGGCCTGCGCAGAAGGTGAGATTAGCGAGCAGAACGTGGAGCGCGTCATCCGTCAGGTGCTGGAACGTCTTGGTAAGTAACACATTGATATAAGGCGATAAAAACAATGATTCTCGCAAAGGTAGTCGGACATGTCGTCGCCACGCAAAAGTGCGATGAGCTACGCGGAAGCAACCTGCTGCTTATCTGCAAGTTAGATGATAACCAGCAGCCGATGCAAAACCAGACCTGGGTCGCCGTCGATAGCGTGGGTGCGGGCATGCACGACATCGTCCTGGCCGAGGAGTATCTGGCGCTCAACAAAGACCGCTACAAGGCGATGTCGGTGGTTGCCATTGTCGAGAACGTGTTTCGGGACGCTTAGGAGTGAATAACCCAATGAGTGAATTTTTACTAAAACCGCGGATCCGCTTTGGTCAGGATGCCCTGTCAGTGCTTGCCGAGGTGCCCGCTCAAAACGTACTGCTGGTGACCGATCAGGCGATGGTCAAATTCGGCCTCGCCTCTCGTGTCACGCAGATCCTGCGCCAGCGCGGTGTCGCTTTTCAGGTCTGGGACGATGTGGTTGCTGACCCGGATATCGCCACCGTGGTGCGCGGAATGAAGCAGATGGATAGCCACTATCCCGATCTGGTGATCGCACTCGGCGGCGGTTCGGTGATTGATGCCGCCAAAGCAGTTATTTTCGCCCTGGCGCAAACCCGTCCGGACGATAGCCGCAAGCGCCCTTGCTTTGTGGCTATTCCGACCACCAGCGGCACCGGTTCCGAAGTGACCAGTTTCTCAGTGGTGAAAGCCCACGCCGAAAAACTGGTGCTGGTTGACCCGTCGCTGCTGCCGGATATCGCCATTCTCGACCCTACGCTGGTGGCCTCTGTGCCACCCGCGATTACCGCAGACACCGGGATGGATGTGCTGTGCCATGCGCTGGAAGCCTACGTTTCCCGTGCCGCCAGCGATTTTTCCGATGCGCTGGCTGAAAAGGTGGTGCAGCAGGTATTTCGCTATCTGCCGACCTGCTGGCGCGACGGTCAGGATCTGCTGGCGCGCGAAAAAATGCACAACGCGTCCTGTATGGCAGGCATGGCCTTCACCAACGCGTCACTCGGTATCACCCACAGTCTGGCCCACGCACTCGGCGGCGTGTTCCGCGTCCCACACGGTCGCGCTAACGCCTTGCTGATGGCGGATGTGGTGGCGTGGAATGCGGATTATCAAGGGCTGTGCGATACCGACGCGGCACGCAAATATGCCCGCTTAGCCCATCTGCTGGATTTGCCGGCGCACACCCCGCGTGAAGGCGTCGCTAGCCTGCTAGTCGCCATTGTGACGTTAAAAGATGAAATGCAGATGCCTGGGGGAATTATCGATACCGGCGTAGACGCCGCCGATTTTGACCGCCGACTGCCGGAAATGGTGGGCCAGGCGCTACGCGACGGCTGTACCCCAACCAACCCACGCACACCGGACGCACAGTCATTAACCGAACTCTATCGCCAGGCATGGAGCGGCAGCGCCGCACACCGCCACGGATAACAAGAACTGGAGAAACCTTACCTATGGCACACTACAGCTTAACGCCGCGCGTCAAAGTGTTGGCAGAACGTTTACTCTCACAAAAAAGCACCCTGTGTACTGAGCACGCGACGGTATTGAGCGCCCTTGATGGCGATATCGCGGGCATTCCCGCCGCCGTCAAACCGGCGCGCCGTTTCTATGAGCTGATGCGCCAGTTGCCGCTGACCATCAGCGCTGACGAACTGATCGTCGGCAACCAGACCCGCAAACCACACGGGGCGATTTTCCACGACGAAAGCGCCGCCCTGCGTCCGTCCGCATTCCAGTTCCTTAACCTCAATAGCGCTCTCGATTCACCGGACTACAAACTGGTGGTCGAAAAAGGCGTACTGGCGATTAAACACCAGCTTGAAGAGAAAACCCGCGCTCTGGGCAGCGCCGTCAGCCGCAGCGGCATGGACGAAGTCAACGGCTGCCGCGCCGCCATTTACGCCTGCGACGCGCTGATGGCGCTAGCGCAGAATCTGGCAAACAGTGCCGAAACCCTTGCCGCTGCTGAAACCAATGCTTACCGCAAAACCGAACTGCTAGACAGTGCAGCGATCTTACACCAAGTTCCGGCGCACCCGGCGCGCAGCTTTAAAGAAGCCTGCCAGGCATTCTACCTGTTCCAGCTGGCACTCCAGTTGGATAACGGCAGCTACGCGGTGAACCCGGAAGGGGCAGATAAAGCGCTGCTGCCTTACTACCAGCACGATATCGCCAACGGCACATTGACCGATGCACAGGCCTATGAAATCGTCGAGTGCCTGTGGTTCAAACTGGCAGAACTGAGCGAAGTCCGCGCCGCCTGCACCATCGACGGCTACCCGATGTTCGATGCCCTGCTCCACGGTACAAGCCTTGAGAACGCCCGCATCAACGAACTCTCTAACATGTTCCTCTGCGCCCAGCAAAATCTCAGCGCCCTGCACCTGCCAGTCCGTCTGTTCAGCGGGGCAAAACCCGTTTCCGCCGCACCGTTCGCCGCCTGTAGCGAAACGCCTGCCGCAGAAGGTCTAACCCCGCGTATGCAGCGCCTGCGCAACCACTATCTGACCGTACGCCCAAGCGTCTCCATCTACCGCGCGCTGGCCTTTACCGAAGTGGTGAAAGCCAACCCAGGGATGCCAACCATTCTGCTGCGCGCCAAAGCGTTCCGCCACGCCTGCGAAACCGCACCAATTCTGATTCAGGATGATGAGCTGATCGTCGGCCATCCGTGCGGCAAACCGCGTGCGGGTGCGTTCTCACCGGATATCGCCTGGCGCTGGGTCCGCGACGAACTCGACACCATGAGCACCCGTCCACAGGATCCGTTTGAAATCAGCGAAGCCGATAAAAAAACCATCCGCGAAGAGATCGTCCCGTTCTGGGAAGGCCGCTCGCTGGATGAGATCTGTGAAGCGCAGTACCGTGAAGCAGGCGTGTGGGCATTTAGCGGCGAAACCTTCGTCAGCGACCTCTCCTATCACCAGATCAACGGCGGCGGCGACACCTGCCCGGGCTACGACGTGTTGCTGTTCACCAAAGGGATGAATGGGATTAAGGCCGACGCCGAGGCGCATCTCGCCAGCCTGAGCATGGAAAACCCGGAAGATATCGACCGCATTTACTACTACAAAGCGGCGATTGAAACCTGCGAAGGCGTGGTGAGCTACGCGCACCGCATCGCCGCACACGCCCGTGAACTGGCAGCCCTTGAGCAGAACGCCCAGCGTCGCGCCGAACTGCTGACCATCGCCGAAGTGAACCAGAACGTTCCAGCGAACCCACCGAAGACTTTGCAGGAAGCACTGCAAAGTATCTGGACCGTCGAATCACTGTTTGAAATTGAAGAGAACCAGACCGGCCTGTCGCTGGGTCGCGTTGACCAGTACTGCTACCCGATGTTTGAAGCCGATATCCGCGAAGGCCGTCTGACGCACGACGCCGCACTGGAGATGATGCAGGCCTTCATCATCAAATGTGCCGAACTGATGTGGATGTCCAGCGAACTGGGCGCAAAATATTTCGCTGGTTATCAGCCATTTATCAACCTGACCGTCGGCGGCCAGAAGCGTTCCGGCGGCGATGCCTGTAACGATCTGACCTACCTGATTATGGACGCCGTGCGCTTTGTGAAGGTTTACCAGCCGTCGCTGGCCTGCCGTATTCACAACCAGTCGCCGCAGAAGTACATGGAAAAAATCGTCGATGTGGTGAAAGCGGGTATGGGCTTCCCAGCCTGTCACTTCGATGACTCGCATATCAAGATGATGCTGCGCAAAGGCTTTGATTTCGAAGACGCGCGCGACTACTGCCTGATGGGCTGCGTGGAGCCACAGAAATCCGGCCGCATCTACCAGTGGACTTCTACCGGTTATACCCAGTGGCCGATTGCCATCGAGTTCGTCTTAAACCGTGGTCGCATGGTGCTGTTTGACAGCTATCAGGGGCTGGATACCGGCGACCTGCGCGACCTGCATACCTTCGAAGAGTTCGATGCGGCGGTGAAAAAGCAGATTGCCCATATTGTTCGCCTGTCGGCTATCGGTACGGTGATAAGCCAACGCGTGCACCGCGACGTCGCGCCAAAACCGCTGATGTCGCTGCTGGTGGAAGGCTGTATGGAGCAAGGTAAAGACGTCGCTGCCGGTGGCGCGATGGTCAACCACGGGCCGGGGCTGATCTTCTCCGGGCTGGCAACCTACGTCGACTCCCTGGCTGCCATCCGTAAACTGGTGTTTGAAGATAAAAAATACACCCTTGAGCAGATGCGCGATGCGATGCTGGCCAACTTCGAAGGCTTTGAAGGTCTGCGTCGCGACTGCCTGAACGCGCCGAAATACGGTAACGATGATAACTACGTTGACCAGTACGCGCTGGATATCACCGAGTGGACCGAGCGCGAGTGCCGCAAGTACAAGATGCTCTACTCCACCTTAAGCCACGGCACCCTGTCTATCTCCAACAACACGCCAATCGGTGAGCTGACCAACGCCACGCCGAACGGTCGTCTGGCGTGGATGCCGCTTTCTGACGGTATCAGCCCAACCCAGGGTGCAGATAAACAAGGCCCAACCGCCATCATCAAGTCAGTGAGCAAGATGAACGTGGAGACCATGAACATCGGCATGGTGCACAACTTCAAGTTCCTCAAAGGGCTGCTGGATACCCCGGAAGGACGCTACGGCCTGATTACCTTACTGCGCACCGCCTCGATTCTCGGCAACGGCCAGATGCAGTTCAGCTATGTCGATAACGAAGTGCTGAAAAAAGCGCAGCAGGAGCCGGAAAAATACCGCGACCTGATCGTTCGCGTGGCGGGCTACAGCGCCTACTTCGTGGAACTGTGCAAAGAAGTTCAGGACGAAATCATCAGCCGTACGGTGATTGAGAAGTTCTGATAGACGGACCGCAATGGGACAAGGACGTCCGCAGTTTTCAGGAGGCAGCGTGATAAGCAACACACAAGAATTAACCGGACGCATTTTCAATATTCAGAAGTACTCGATCTACGACGGTGATGGCATTCGCACACTGGTATTTTTCAAAGGCTGCAATATTCGCTGCCCGTGGTGCGCCAACCCGGAAGGGCTAAATAGCCAGTTTCAGGTGATGTTCTCGCAGGATAAATGCATTAACTGTGGCGATTGCGTCAACGTCTGTCCGGCGGGTATTCATTATCGCGCAGAAGAAAACGGCGAAATGAAGCACTTCGTTAACCGCAATAAAGACTGCATTGGCTGCCGCAAGTGCGAAGAAATCTGTACCCAGAGCGCCCTGGATATTATGGGTAAAGACGTCACCGTCAGCGAGCTGATGGAGATCATCATGCAGGATTATGATTTTTACATTTCCTCCGGCGGCGGCGTGACCATCGGCGGCGGCGAAATGAGCCTGCAAACCGATTTTGCCGTCGCGTTATTTAGTGAATGCAAAAAGATGATGCTCAACACCGCCGTGGAAACTCAGGGCACCACCCCACTGGCGAACTACCAGAAGCTGGCGCCGGTCACCGACACCTTCTTATTCGATATCAAACAGATCGACAGCGACCACCATAAAGGACTGTTTGGTATCGGTAATGAAGGCGTTCGCCGCAATCTGGAATGGCTGGTGGATTCAGGCGCTAACGTGATTGTGCGTATGCCGCTGGTACGCGGTTACAACGATTCGTGGGAAGCCATTACCGGAGCCATTGACTACGTCCAGAAGCTGGCGAAGCGCGGCAATATTCGCCGCATCGACATGCTGCCGTATCACCAGTTAGGGCGTAAGAAATATGAGCGACTGGAAATGCCTTATCCGATCTTAAAAGACCCGACCTACAGCGTGGAAGAGCTGGACAAGCTGGAAACCTTTTTCACGCAATTTGATTTTGATATTCGCTTAGTTCGTCACTAAAGGAGCCGATTATGAAAAGTTTAGGCGTCATTGAAACGCGAGGGTTAGTCGCCGCCATTCAGGCCGTGGATGCAGCTTGTAAAGCCGCGGGCGTCACCTGCATCGGCTATCGTAAGGTCGGTTCGGGGCTGGTCAGCGTCTGTTTTGAAGGGGAAATTAGCGCCATTCACACCGCCATTGAACGCGGTGTTGCAGTCGCCTCAGCTACCGACACGCAGGTTCACTCGCTGGTGATTGCCCGCCCGGAACGCTGCATCGTCGATGCACTCAGTAATCTGAAGGGGCATCCACCACGGGCAAAAGCGCCGGTCGACGTCGCGGTGGAGACCGTTGTCGACGCACCGATTGTCGAACCCGCTCTCGCACCGCTGCCCCCCGCCCCGGTCAGCGATGACAAAAACGCCGCGCACAAAAAAGGGAAAAAGGCATGATTGACACCCTGCTACAGGAAAAAATCACCGCCCGACTGAGCGAAGCGGCACCGGCGATCCCGGTCGGCATCTCTAACCGCCACGTACATCTGGCACAGCAGGACGTGGAAGCGCTGTTTGGCAAAGGCTACACCTTAACGCCGCTGAAGCCGTTGCGTCAGCCGGGGCAGTTTGCCGCCGAGGAGTGCGTGACCATCGTCGGGCCCAAAGGCTCGCTGAAAAACGTCCGCGTACTGGGGCCAACCCGGCCTGTTACGCAGCTTGAGGTGTCGCGCGCCGACTGCTTTACGCTGGGGATCAAGGCACCGGTTCGCGAATCAGGACAGTTAGAAAAAGCCGGCGATGCGCTGCTGGTCGGCCCGAAAGGTCATGTCGATTTGCATTCGCAGGTGATCTGCGCCTGGCGGCATATTCATCTGTCGCCGCAGGACGCCCGCCGGTTAAACGTCATCAATGGGCAAAAGGTGAGCGTTCGCAGCACCGGCGAGCGTCAGCTCACCTTTGATGAAGTGGTGGTGCGGGTTCGCGATGATTTCGCCCTCGAGTTCCATATCGATACCGAAGAAGCGAACGCCGCCGGGCTGAAAAATGGCGCGCAGGTGACGCTCGTTCGCTAAGGGAGGCCAGCATGACCGATGCACAGACAGACCGCCTGGTCACATTGATTCTTGCGCGTTTACAGCCGCCGGTACTGGTAATGGTGACGCCCGCAACGGGGTATCGCCATGCCATTCGCCAACGGCTGGCAGGCTGCGGCGAGCGGCTGCATCTGGCGCTGGATAGCGGTATTGATGACGGTGAACAGTGGCAAGCTCTCGGTGATACGCAGCCTGACTGGCAGCACGCGCTACCGCAAGCCCCCTATAAAGCGCTGCTGCTGCCGTTTCTTGATTACCCGCTGGCGGCAGAGGTGGTGAACGGTACGCTGCAAAGCCCGGTGGCATGTCGGCTACACGATGCGCTGCTGGCCGGTATTCCGGTACTGGCTTTGCGCTATCACGCTGACCCGCACAGCGAGTTAAACCAGCTGTGCGGTACAGTTGGCGACAGCCAGTATGCTGCGCATGTTAAGGCCACGCTTGTGCGGCTTGCGGATCTGGGCGTAACACTTTGCACCATGAATGAAATGCTGGAAAAACTGGCGCTGGGCGCAGGCATAAGTCCCCCGCACGCCTCCACGGCGCCTCGTCGTTATCTGACTGTCACAGATATCGTCAATAATCCGTCGCTGGCCGGGGCGCCCGACGCCGTATTGACCGATGCCGCCGTCGATTTTATCAAAGCACAGAAAAAGAACTGACCTCGATAATTAACCCTGGAGTTTAGATTATGTCTTCTAAAACAAAATGCTGGCTATGGATGCTGCTGGTTATCGTCTCTGAAACCTCTGCGACGTCCACTCTCAAGATGTTTGGTAGCAGTGAAGGAATGACCAAAATGCTGCTGTTGGCGTTGTTGGTTGTCCTGTATTGCACTTGCTACTACTCGCTTTCACGCGCGGTAAAAGATATTCCGGTCGGTCTGGCGTACGCCACCTGGTCTGGTACCGGTATTCTGGTTGTCTCGACGTTAGGTATGGCTTTTTACGATCAACATCCTGACACCGCCGCCGTTATCGGCATGGTCATTATTGCCAGCGGCATCGTCATCATGAACCTGTTCTCAAAAATGGGCAGCGAAGAGGCGGAAGAAACCCCGCCGACGCCGGTTTCCACCCTCGATAAAAAAATCGCCAACTAACGGACAAGGAATAGCATATGTTTAATCTCGGATTTTTATGGCTGGCGCTGTCTATCGGTTCCGAAATCACCGGCACATCAATGATTAAAAAAACCAACGGTTTTAGCCGACTGTGGCCATCGGTGCTGGTGGTGTGCGCCTATTCGCTGTGCTACTTCGCGCTAACCCGCGCCATGAGCACCATTCCGGTGGGCGTCGCCTACTCGCTGTGGTGCGGCTTTGGCATCGTTGGAGTGACGATCTGTTCAATGATCCTCTACAAGCAAAAGCCAGACTTACCGGCTATTTTTGCGATGGTTTTGATTATTAGCGGCGGCATTATCATGAACGTCTTCTCAGGGATGTAAGCCTGACGCCCCCTTTCTCATCGTTCAAGGGAGAGGGGGTAATTAGCATGAATACACTGTTTTAAAAGGCCATTTCCTCACTTCATTCCCCCGTCAACTTCCATCACCAACATTTATATTAACGTTACTAATAAATATTATGATTAATGCATAACTGATTATTTTTGTTTTATTTTTAATGAAACAAAAATAAGTGACACCACTCACATCACCGACCATTCCATTTGCTTTTTTTTATCAAAAACCCGAACCCAACAACACTTTTGAAACACCGTGCCATTTTTAAAGTTATCATTTCTTTTTTTGTGAAGAACATCATCGTAATAACTTGTTACACCTATTAACCTAGCCCGGTAACATCGTTAAAGTCACTGTTCGCCGTCTTCTCACCCGGGCGGTTATTACTCTGAATATGATTTTCATTAATGGATATTAATAAGTGTCTGGAGACGGAAAAATGAAATTGACGAAGACCCTGTTAAGCTTGTGTATTGGTACCACCCTATTAGTGAGTGCCCAGGCAACCGTGGCACAAACGCTTCGCGCCGCCGACGTCCATCCTGCTGATTACCCTAACGTTGTCGCCGTCAAACATATGGGTGAAAAACTCAACACCGCCACCGAAGGTCGTCTGGATATCAAAACCTTCCCCGGGGGCGTGCTGGGTGATGAAAAACAGATGATCGAGCAGGCCCAGCTTGGCGCTATCGACATCATTCGCGTTTCAATGGCCCCGGTGGCGGCGATTTTGCCGGAGATCAACGTCTTTACCCTGCCCTATATCTTCCGCGATGAAACACATATGCACCACGTGCTGGACGGTATGATTGGCCAGGAAATCGGTGACCGACTGACCGGTAACAGCAAGTCCCGCTTGGTCTTCCTCGGCTGGATGGATGCCGGTACCCGTAACCTCATTACCAAACAACCGGTGATAAAACCTGAAGACCTGAAGGGCATGAAAATTCGCGTCCAGACCAGCCCGGTTGCGCTAGATACCCTAAAAGCAATGGGCGCAAATGCTATCGCCATGGGCACCAGTGAAGTGTTCAGCGGCATGCAAACCGGCGTCATTGACGGCACCGAAAATAACCCGCCAACCTTTGTTGCCCACAACTATTTACCGGTGGCAAAAAACTTTACCTGGAGTAAACACTTCATCATGCCTGAACTGTTCCTGTTTTCTAAACCAAAATGGGACAAGTTGAAAAAAGAAGATCAGCAGTTAATTCTAAAACTGGCTAAAGAAGCACAGGTTGAACAGCGTACATTATGGGAAGCCTATAACGCTAAAGCCCTCGAAACCATGAAGGCCAACGGCGTTCAGTTCCATGATATCGATACCAAACCTTATTATGATGCCACCCAATCCGTGCGTGATAAATACGGCAAAGACCACCAGGACTTAATTAAAAAAATTCAGGATGTGAAATAATACTTTAGTTGGGCGAATTAATTCGCCCAACCAAGTCTTCGTATTAATTCGAGGTCATTATTATGGATGAACGCTATTCGTCAGTCATGGATATTATCTACCGGTTCTCCATGTGGATTGCCGGAATTGCATTGTTAGTGATGGTGGCGGTTATTCCCGTCGGTATTTTCGCCCGTTATGTGATGAACAGCGCGCTCTCCTGGCCCGAGCCGGTGGCTATTTTATGTATGGTGACATTCACCTTTATCGGTGCCGCCGTCAGCTACCGCGCGGGTTCCCATATCGCGGTCAGCATGGTGACCGACCGCCTAAGCGAAGGTTCTCGCCGCCTTTGTTTAATTCTGGCTGACATCACGATGATGGCCATCAGCCTGTTTATTCTCTGGTACGGCAGTCTGCTGTGCTATGAGCTGTGGGAGCAACCGGTCGCCGAATTTCCGCTGTTAACCGCCGGAGAAAACTACCTTCCGCTGCCTATCGGTTCTGCTATCACCGTACTTTTCATCATCGAAAAGCTCTGGCGTGGTCCGCAGTACCAACGTCCTGTCGTGATGCTGGGTTCCACCAGTTAACCCCCTATTTTTGAGAAAAGGAAAGCAGATGGACGCATTTATTCTCGTCTTTACGCTGGCAATTATGCTGGCGATTGGGGTGCCGGTGGCCTTCGCGGTCGGCATTAGCGCCATTGTCGGCGCCTGGTATATTGATATCCCGCTGGAAGCGGTCATGATCCAGCTCACCAACGGGGTCAACAAATTCTCACTGCTCGCTATTCCGTTCTTTATTCTGGCTGGGGCAATTATGGCGGAGGGCGGTATTGCCCGCAGATTGGTGAACTTTGCCTATATCTTTGTCGGGTTTATTCGCGGCGGGCTATCACTGGTCAATATCGTGGCCTCCACCTTTTTTGGCGCCATTTCCGGGTCGTCGGTCGCCGATACCGCGTCCATTGGCTCGGTGATGATCCCGGAGATGGATAAAAAAGGCTATCCACGCGATTTTGCCGCCGCCGTCACCGCCAGCGGTTCCGTCCAGGCCATCCTCACTCCACCTAGCCATAACTCGGTGATTTACTCGCTGGCGACCGGCGGTACGGTTTCCATCGCCGCGCTGTTTATTGCCGGAATTCTGCCAGGATTGCTGCTGAGTTTTTCACTGATGGTGATGTGCGTATGTTTCGCCCACAAACGCGGCTATCCGAAAGGTGAACGCGTGCCATTCCGTCAGGCGCTGAAGATTTTCGTCGATACCCTGTGGGGGCTGATGACCGTGGTCATCATCATGGGCGGGATCTTATCCGGCATCTTTACCGCCACCGAATCGGCTGCCATCGCCTGTCTGTGGTCGTTCTTTGTCACCATGTTTATCTATCGCGATTACAAATGGTCTGAACTGCCGAAACTGATGTACCGCACGGTAAAAACCGTCACCATCGTGATGATTCTGATCGGCTTTGCCGCCGCGTTTGGCGCCATCATGACCTACATGCAGTTGCCGATGCGTATCACCGAAGCCTTCACCAGCATCTCCGATAATAAGTATGTGATCCTGATGTGCATTAACATCATGCTGCTGCTTATCGGCACGCTGATGGATATGGCTCCGCTTATTCTGATCCTCACCCCGGTACTGCTGCCCGTCACCAACGCGTTGGGTATCGACCCGGTACACTTCGGCATGATTATGCTGGTTAACCTCGGCATTGGTTTGATTACCCCGCCGGTCGGTTCCGTGCTGTTTGTCGCCAGTGCCGTCAGTAAGCAGAAAATTGAGCAGGTGGTGAAGGCGATGCTGCCGTTCTACGCCGTGCTGTTCCTGGTATTGTTGCTGGTTACCTATATCCCTGCTATCTCGCTGTTCCTGCCGAAATTCTTCGGCGTGCTCTAACAGCCCTCATCGCCCCTTTAGTTAATTCTGAAGGGGCGTTTTTTTTGCGCAATGACAATTCGAAAAGTCTGATAATAGGTATAATCTTTATGTTGATATAGCCTGAGGGTTTACTCAGGGATATAATTTGTTTCCCAGTTTTTCCCACCCTGCTCAATGCTTTTGTTAAGGATTATTGATGACGACACAGCGCCTGGTGAGACTTATCACATGCGTGCTGATTGTCTCGATCCTTCTGCCTATTCTTCTCAGCCTGTGGCTGGCTCACCGCCAGGCCAATCAGCTCTTCAATCAGGAAATGGACGGCTATGCCGAACGGGTGCTGGCACGCACGCAGCGTGTCAAAGATCAAACCCGTACCGCGCTTGATGAGGTAAACCGTTTTAACGGGGAACCCTGTAGTGTGGAACATCTGCGGCAGATCCAGAAAGTGTCTTATATTCATCCGTATATTCAGGGCATCTTTTATCTGGATAACGCCAACACGTCCTGCGACTTGTTAAGAAATACGCTATCGAAGAAAGTCCCTGACTCAGAATTCGTCACCCCCGGCGGCTACCGCGTGTGGTTAACATCACGCTACGATCTCCAGACCGATGACAATAAGATTGCCGTAAGCCACGGTAATTATATGGTGATGATTGATCCAGACTCGATGATTGACGTGCTCCCCCACCCCGCTTACCCCATTTATGCGGCCATTATCAGCACCCGTAGCCATCAGGTGATTGCCACTAATCATGACATTGACCGGGACATCTGGCACAACGTCCTGCAAACCTTCAAGCCCACTCTGGAGCGTGATGGCGTGGTGTATAAACAGCAGCTTTTGCCACCGGTTGGCGGCATCCTGTTAACCTGGTCTACGACGAAACCGATTGATGACAGTTGGTTTCACCAATTGCTCATTTGGCTGCCGGTAGGACTGGCTCTTAGCGTGCTGGCGACATTCCTGATGCTACGGATTTTGCGCCAGCTCCGGTCGTCCCACTACCGTATTCTGGACGCAATAAAGGCCGGTGAAATTACCGTTCACTATCAACCTATCGTGACGCTGGAAAATGGTCGAATTATCGGTGCCGAGGCGCTGGCCCGCTGGCAACAACCCGATGGACACTGGCTGCCACCAGATATTTTCATCCCTCTCGCGGAACAGACAGGGGTTATTACCCAACTTACCGAATATATTGTCAGAAGCGTCTTTGATGAGATGGGGCGCTGGCTGGCGCAAAATCCAGAGCAACATATTTCCATTAATATTGCCGCAAGCGACCTTTATTCACCTACATTGCCGACATTAATTAAACAGCAGTGCGCACACTGGGGAGTGGAACCCAAACAAATTGCTATTGAGTTAACCGAACGCGTTCTGGTCGCCCCCGAAAAAGCGATGCCGGTACTCCAGGCTTACCGCCAATTAGGTCATTCCATTTATATTGATGACTTTGGTGTCGGTTATTCCAGCCTGAGTTACCTGCAAGAGCTGGAGGTGGATACGCTCAAAATCGACAAATCCTTCGTTGATTCACTGGCGTGTAATCCGGTGACCGCCCATATTATTGAGATTGCCAAATCGCTTAATTTGTCGATGGTGGCTGAAGGCATTGAAACCGAGTGCCAGCGCGACTGGCTGCTCGCGCACGGCGTGCAATCGGGGCAAGGCTGGCTGTTTAGCCAGTCATTGCCGAAAAAAGCGTTTATTGCCTGGGCCCAGGATAATTTGCGTCAGACAGAGGTCGAACGATAGTAAGGTATGGACCGCACATTGACCGGGTTTTCCGACAGTTTTTGGCAGTGCCGTAGGTTTTTCTCACCAACATAACGGAACAGAAACTCATCGGAACTGCTTTGATGAATAAGCAGATCGCCGTTAATAAATTTCACCAGTTCCATGCCATTATGTGAGCGATGTCCAGCGCCCACTTCAAAGTGACCGTTCCACAACTCAGAAACATGGCCATAGACATGCAGGGTGATTTCCACGATGCCCCGCGATGGGCAATTTAAGCGCAAATACGTTGAGGTAAAGTTCAATGCCCAACCGGGCGCAGAAAGAAAAGCTAGCAGGAGTAGTGCGTATTTCATTATTTCAGGTAAATCCGTCATTCAACTTTGACGATGACTATACCAGATTGAGACATATTTTTTTTGCGTCAACACAATAATAATAAATGATGTTCAGATAGTGTACTCTCAACCCGGAATAACAACTTCCGCATCGAAGCGCCAGCAAGGTAAATAAGGGAAACGATACTCCCCTCCTGTCAACTTATAAGGCGCTGCGCTACCGCTATAATGTCGCGACACGTCAGGAAAATCGCAGTTTCATTTATCGTATATTTTTTCCGCCAGCCAAATGGTATGACCGGCACACTCAGGGTCTTCTGGCTTCATCTCTAGCACCGCAAAACCGTGTGTCGCCAGTAACGCCCGGTACTCCTGCGGCGCAAGGCTTGCGTGAAACAGCGGTTCGCCTTCAAACTGCCCCATGGCAATGCCATCTGCGGGACCACTGGTGAACATCAACGCACTGCCGACTTTACTGTGGCGAGCAAAAATCCCAAACATGCTGCGCTGGTCGTCCTGAGTAAGGTGAAAAAAACTGTCCCAGGCAATCAGGCCCTCAAAGGTTTCGTCCAGCGCCAGTTGGCGCATGTCCTGTTGGATCCAGCGCTGATCTGGCAAATGCGCCCGGGCATACTCGAGCATCGCAGGCGTGCCATCCACACCCGTCACCTGAAGCCCCTGGTCAATAAAATACGCCGCTATTGGCTGACCGGTACCGCAGCCGATATCCAGAATATGCCCCGGCTTGCCGGCGATTCGTATGAATTTGTCGAGCCACGCTTTTTCGAATAATGAGCAGGAGCGCAGGCGGGCAAAAGCCTCGGTATGACGCTGGTAGAGCGACAAAATCTGCTGGGCAGCTGGGTTATCCATAGGGCCTCACGATTGCGTACTTATCTCAGTGAATGAAAAGGTTAGGGTAATTTAGCCCCAGGCACCACTCTGCGAAAATTGTATGTTTTCTGTCACGGCGGGCGACCAGTCACTGTAGGCCGGATAAGGCGCAACCGCCATCCGGCAATCAGCACCGTTGTGCCTGACGCGCGCAGCGTTAAGGCCTACACGTAAAAGCGTCTACGCCAATGTCTCACTTAAACAATCAATCAATGGAACGCTAATAGTTTCAGTATTGAATTGATAAGCATTATCACTTTTTATATCGTCGCCAGCTCTCTCCAGGATATTGGATATCTTGCAGTTTTCGCCACGGAACGGGCGGGAGGTCTTTTGACTTTACCGTGTTCCATAAGGTTATCCAATGAATTCCAGCCTTGACTCCAGCGTGCAATCTGATGCGCTGACTATTACGAGTCGCTATCGCCAGATAGTCGTGCAGCGTTATCTGCTGGCCGCTGCGGTGCTGTTTTGCATTCTCTGCTCGCTGCTGCTCGATTTTACCCTCGGCCCCTCTGGTCTTTCCGTCCAGACGCTATGGCATACCCTGTTCCACGCGGCCTCAGCGGATGCAGGCACTCGGGTGATCGTCTGGGATCTGCGCCTGCCCTTTGCCCTGATGGCTATCATGGTCGGTATGGCGCTGGGACTGGCGGGAGCAGAAATGCAAACAATCCTCAATAACCCGCTCGCCAGCCCGTTTACGCTGGGTGTTTCGTCTGCCGCATCATTTGGTGCTGCGCTGGCGATTATCCTCGGGTTAGGCATCCCCGGCGTGCCAGACCAATGGTTTATCTCGGTCAACGCCTTCGTCTTTGCCCTGATGGCCTGTTTTGTTCTCGACGGTATCAGCCGCTGGACGCGCGTCGCCACCTCCGGGGTGGTGCTATTTGGCATCGCACTGGTCTTCACGTTCAACGCGCTGATTTCCATTTTGCAGTTTGTCGCCAGCGAAGACACCTTGCAGGGGCTGGTATTCTGGACCATGGGCAGCCTGGCGCGCGCATCGTGGGACAAGCTGGCTATTCTGGCGGTGGCGCTGCTGATTATCGTGCCGCTCTCGCTAAAAAATGCCTGGAAACTCACCGCCTTGCGTCTGGGTGAAGACCGCGCCGTTAGCTTCGGTATTAACGTGCGCAAGCTGAGGCTGACATCTCTGTTGCGGATTAGCATTATCTCGGCGCTGACCGTGGCGTTCGTCGGCCCTATCGGCTTTATCGGTCTTGTGGCCCCCCATATTTCACGCATGATGTTTGGCGAAGATCACCGCTTTTACCTGCCGGGCAGTATGTTGATTGGCGCGCTGGTGCTGTCACTGGCTTCGGTGGTCTCCAAAAATATCGTGCCCGGCGTCATCATTCCTGTGGGCATTGTCACCTCGCTGGTCGGCGTGCCGTTCTTCCTGAGCATTATTATTCGCCATCGGGGGACGCTGTAATGGACGGGCTGGTCATTCGCGATCTCCACACCGGTTATCGCCACAAGAAGATCATTGACGGCTTAACCACGCCTCAGCTGCCTCGCGGCCAAATTACCGCCCTGCTCGGGCCAAACGGTTCGGGAAAATCCACGCTGCTACGCGCGTTGGCAGACCTTAACCCCGCGCAGGGTTCCATCAGGTTAAACGGTGAAGAACTGACGACGCTGCCCTCAGTCAAGCGCGCACAAAAGGTGGTTTATCTGCCGCAGTCACTGCCTGCTGGTGTCCATTTACATGCGCTGGAATCGGTGATTGTCGCCCGCCGCGCCAGCGGTAACAGCCACGGTGATGCCCATACGGAGGCTTTGGCGATACTTGAAAAACTCGGCGTCGGCCATCTGGCGATGCACTACCTCGATCAGCTCTCCGGCGGCCAGAAACAGCTGATTGGCCTCGCCCAGTCTCTGATTCGCCAGCCTGACCTGCTGCTACTCGATGAACCGCTAAGCGCCCTCGACCTCAACTACCAGTTCCACGTGATGGATATCGTCGCCCGCGAAACCCGGCTGCGCAATATCGTCACCGTGGTGGTGATCCACGATATCAACATCGCCCTGCGCCATGCGCAGTACGCCGTCATGTTAAAAACAGGCGCGCTGATTGCCAGCGGTATACCTGACGAGGTGGTAACCCCGCCAAATCTAGCGACGGTCTACGGCGTGCGCGGGCGTGTCGAGCGCTGTTCACAAGGGCTGCCCCACGTGGTGGTCGATGGTTTAACAACATAACGATAAAAGGTAAGACGGGGAAAAATGACGATGAAGAAGGCAATACTGGGCGCGGCTTTGCTGCTGTCACCGCTGCTGGCACTGGCGCAGAACTGGCCGGTGACGGTGAAAGATCTGGATAATCGCACCATCACCATTGAACAAGAGCCACAGCGCATTATCTTGCAGGACGGGCGCGATATTCTCACTCTGGCGGTGCTGGAACGTGAAAATCCGTTCGCCAAAGTGGTGGCGTGGAATAACCTGCCGAAGAGACAGGACACGCAAACCTGGAACGTGTTGAAAAAGAAATGGCCCGAGGCGGATAAGATCCTCGACATGAAGTTTTCCGACCAGGGTAATGTCGACCTGGAGACGGTGCTCTCACGCCATCCCGATTTAATGATAGCCCAACTGCGTGCCAAACCTTCTTTGGTGCAAAGTGGCGTACTCGCTCAGCTTGAAGCATTGCATATCCCGGTGGTTTTTGTTGATTACGAACTGCATCCGGTAGAAAACACGCGGCCAAGCATCGCCCTGTTGGGCAAAGTGCTGGGCCAAAACCAACGCGCGCAGGCTTACCTCGACTTTTATCAGCAGCGCCTGGATACCCTCCACCAGCGTCTGGCAAACGAGAAGAAAAAACCACTGGTGTTTATTGAACCGATTGCCGGGGTCGCCGGTCTGGATAACGGTTGCTGCTTTACCCATGCGCGTAACGGTTGGGGCGGGCTGGTGGAAGCCGCAGGCGGCGTGAATATCGGTTCACAACTGCTGCCGGGCGCCACCGGGAATATTGCAGTCGAGAAGATAATCTCGATGAACCCGGATTACTACCTGATGACCGGCTCAAAACGTCCGGGCAAAGGCACGGCGATCATTCCGTTTGGTTATAACGTCGAGGAGCATGAGGTGGCGAGCGCCTTTAATGCTTTACTGGGCCGCCAGGGTGTGAGCAGTATTCCGGCAGTGGTCGCGGGACATACGGGCGCGCTCTACCACCACTTTTACAATAATCCGTATAATATTATCGCGATTGAAACGTTGAGTAAGATGTTCTATCCAAACGCGTTTAAAGACGTTAATCCATTGGCGGATTACCATACTTTAATTACCCGCTTTACCGATATTCCGGATGATAAGGTGATTCTTAGCTATACCCCATCCAAGTAGAGTCTGACACTCGCCGGGTCATGCTTTGACCCGGCAAATCCACGTAATTTCTCCTGCTATTCGCCAGCCCCTTCACAAAAAGGTATGATGTCCGGAAAATATCGGATAACAGGCGATAGATAGCCCTGGGCATCACGCTAGAATGATGACCATGCTCTACTTTTGTTTTATGAAATTAATATTGAACTTACCATGGCTACATTGTTGAGTCGCTCCCTGACCAATGTCAGGGATATACACATTATGGCTAATATGCCGTGCGTATTTAATTCATATATCATTATAAAAAAGACGCCATAACACGCCATGGCTTTCACCAGTAGATGACAGACCTTCGTTGATGAAATTTACAATTAACATTATCGACTGGCAGGCGATGGCCCCAGGATTGAGCGATACAACCCAATGGCTGGCATGGGCCCAGCAACCGTATGCTATCGCTCCTTCCGCTCCACAGGCGAAGCTTACCGAGCTTCCAATGATGACCGCTCGCCGTCTGAGTTCCGGCAGTAAACTTGCCGTCGAATGCGGGCTAGCGTTGTTGCGTCGCCATGAGATTGATGCCGTCCTCTACACCAGCCGCCACGGTGAGCTGGAGCGTAATTTCCGTATTTTGCAGGCGCTGGCAACCGAGCAAGCCGTTTCGCCCACCGATTTCGCTTTATCCGTACACAATGCCGCCGTCGGGAACCTGACCATCGCCGCTAAACAGCCGATAGTCTCCTCCTCCTTGTCCGCTGGCAGAGATAGCTTCCAGCAGGGTTTATGTGAAGTGATGGGTATGCTGCAAGCAGGTTTTCAGCGGGTGTTAATGGTGGATTTCGACGGCGCACTGCCTGCGTTTTATCATCCGCACCTTCCCCCTGAAATGCCGGTCTGGCCCTATGCTGTCGCGCTGGTGATTGAGCGCGGCTTTACGTTGTGCTGCGAAACCCAGCCGCTGCCCTCCCAACAGGAAACCGCACTGCCGCAAAGCCTGCTGTTTTTACAGCACTACCTGCAAGGTGCCGCGACGTTTACCCTGCCCGGTGAGCGCGTTGCATGGCAGTGGAGCCAGCCATGAATACCGTATTCTCAAAGCTGAACCGCTTATGGCGAGGGGCCATGACCGGTTTTTGCTTCTCCCTGTTTGGCTTAGGCGGACTCTTTCTGTCGGTTGTCTGGTTTAACCTGTTACTTTTGGTGATACGCGATAAACCCCGTCGCCGTCGCATGGCACGCCGCTCGATTTCGGCCAGTTTTCGTCTTTTTCTGAGCGTAGTAAGACGCGTCGGTGTGCTCGATTACCATATTGATAATCAAGATATTTTACGTCAGGAACGCGGATGTCTGGTGGTCGCCAATCATCCCAGCCTGATTGATTACGTGATGCTGGCTTCGGTGATGCCTGAAACCGACTGCATGGTGAAAAGCGCACTGCTGAAAAATCCTTTTCTCAGCGGTGTTATCCGCGCCGCTGACTACTTAATAAACGACAGTGCCGATGCCCTGCTCTCAACCTGTCGGCAACGTTTACAACAAGGTGACACCGTCTTGATTTTCCCCGAGGGCACCCGTAGTGTTCCCGGCGAAAAAATGACGCTTCAGCGCGGCGCGGCAAATATTGCGGTGCGCTGCGGCAGCGATTTGCGGATCGTGGTGATTCGCTGTACCGAACATATGCTGGGTAAACACAGTCAATGGTACAACCCGCCCCTCACCAAACCTCATTTCACCGTCACGGTGGGTGAACGGGTCAAAATAGCCCCCTTTTACGATGCAAAGACACAAGAACCGGCGCTGGCTGCTCGCCAATTAAACCGGCATCTTTTACATCAATTACAATCAGGTTCTACCCCTGGCACAGGAATTAATGATGCAAGCGCTCTGCCTTGAAATAAAAAATCTCATCATCTCGACATTGAATCTGGATGAACTGTCTGCGGATGATATTGATACCGACGCGCCGCTGTTTGGCGACGGTTTAGGACTGGACTCCATTGATGCGCTGGAACTTGGGCTGGCGGTAAAAAATCAGTATGGCATTGTACTGTCGGCTGAAAGCGAAGAGATGCGCCAGCACTTCTTTTCCGTCGCCACATTAGCCGCCTATATCCAATCTCAGCGCGCCTGAGGGAGTCCGTTATGAACGAAAATGCCATTTATCAAGAAGTCTCTGCCCTGCTGGTGAAGTTGTTTGAACTCGACCCGCAGGATATTCATCCCCAGGCGCGTCTGTATGAAGACCTGGAGCTGGACAGCATCGATGCCATCGACATGATTGTGCATCTGCAAAAGAAAACCGGCACCAAGATAAAGCCTGAGGAATTTAAAGCCGTGCGCACCGTGCAGGATGTCGTTGATGCCGTTGAACGCCTGATCAAAGAGGCCTGATTCGGCGTGTCGGGCATTCGCTCACGACCCTTAATCCCCCTGTTAACAGGGCTGTTACTGCTGACCTGGCCGATTCTGATTTGGTTTGGTCTGCGGCATAACGGCTTGCAGGTGTTGTTACCGCTGCTGGCTCTGGTGCTGGTGCTGCGCTTACAGCAGACCCGGCGACTGGCAGGGCCGCTGCGTGGCGTGACCCAAGTGGTGGCGGCGGTAGGCATCACGCTATGTACTGCCAGCTACTTGCTTAAAACGCATCAACTGCTGCTGTTTTATCCGGTGGTGATTAACATCGTGATGCTGGCCGTGTTTGGCGGTTCGCTGTGGTCAGCGATGCCGATTGTCGAACGTCTGGCACGTTTGCAAGAACCCGATCTCAACGACGCCGCCATACGCTACACCCGACGGGTGACGCAGATCTGGTGCGCCTTTTTCATCGTCAACGGCAGCATTGCGTTATTGACCTCACTGTATGGCGACATGGCGCTTTGGACACTGTGGAACGGAATGGTGGCTTATCTGCTGATGGGCACATTAATGGCCGTCGAATGGCTGGTACGCCAACGGGTAAAGAGACAACATAACCGATGACTCCACCGCTCACGCTCGCCAGGTGGCTAACTGCCCCACGCCCCGCCTCTACGCCCATTGCGTGGCAGGATGACTGCATCTGGACACTGGGCCACCTGCGCCATGATGTCGCCCGGTTGATTCCTCAGTTACAGCAGCACGAAGGCTCGCGCTGGGCGCTGTGCCTTGAGAGCAGCTATCTGTTTCTCGTCGCGCTGCTGGCAACGCTGCATGCGGGCAAAACGCCGGTACTCCCGGGACACAGCCGTCAATCCTTGCTCAGTGAGCAGCGTGCGCTGTTCGACGGAGTCATCAGCGATAGCGCACTAGACGGGTCATGGCCGCAGCTGATTATCACCTCCGCCATGACGATAGCCCCCCACACTCCCCCGCTGCTTGCACTTCGCGATGATGCAACGATTGAACTCTACACCTCCGGCACCACCGGTCAGCCTAAGCGGGTGATAAAAACCGTGCGCCATCTGGACTGCGAAGCCGCCCTGTTGGCCGACCGTTTTGCCACGCAGCTGGCAGGAACCCGCGTGGTGAGTTCCGTGACGCATCAGCATTTGTATGGTCTGACGTTTCGCATCATCCTGCCGATGGCGCTAGGGTTACCGCTGCATGCCGGGATGCTCTGGTACAGCGAACAGTTGGCGGCGTTAGCAGCTGAGGAACGTTATACCTTTATCAGCAGTCCGGCGTTTTTAAAACGCCTCGATCTGCAGTTGCCTGCCCCGCCGATGGCGATGATCGTCTCCGCCGGTGGCGAGTTAAGCTTGCAGAGCGCGGCGCAAACTGCCGCATGGCTGAAAGTCTGGCCGGATGAGATCTATGGCAGCAGCGAAACCGGCATTGTCGCCTGGCGACAGCGGCAGTCTGAAGAGACTCACTGGCAACCGTTTCCCGGGATCTCATTTCGTGAGGAAGAGGCGGAAGTTCGCGTCTTTTCTCCGCTGTTCGCCGATGATAATGGCCTGCTGCTTGATGACACGCTCGAGTTTGACACCAACGGTCACTTCCGTTTGCGAGGACGCCGTGACCGGGTGGTCAAAATTGAAGAGAAGCGAATTTCACTGCGCGAAGTCGAACAGCGTCTGCTGGCGCTCACCGGCGTTCGCGAAGTCGCCGCCGTGCCGCTGTTACGCGGCGACAGAACGGCAATAGGCGTGCTACTGGTTCTCGATGACGCAGCGCGTGCCAGTTGGGGGAAAAACCAGGAGCGGACGTGGCGACGGACGCTGCGCACATGGCTTGAACCCGTTGCTATTCCTCGCTACTGGCGCGTGGTGGATGCCATCCCGGTCAACAGCATGAACAAGCGTATTGATGCACAATTACAGGAGTTGTTCGATGAAACCCCGCGAAACTGAGCGCCGGCATACCGAGTCTCAGCAGCTTGACGTGGTGCTCTGCCTGGATCCTGACTTGCTGTGGTTTCGCGGACATTTTGCCGTGCAACCCCTGCTGCCCGGCGTCGCGCAGATCGATTGGGTGATGCACTATGCCACCACCATCCTGCTCCCCGGCTGGCATTTTCAGCAGCTTCAGAACGTAAAATTTCAGTCGCCGCTGTTACCCGGCGCAACGGTTACGCTGACGCTGAACTGGCACGCAGAACGCCAAATACTCAGCTTCAGCTATCATCGCCACGACGGCGATGCCCGGCATATTGCCAGCAGTGGAAAAATCCGTCTATGTCGCTGACCTTTGCCCCTTGCGTACTGATCCCCTGCTACAACCACGGTGCAATGATGGCGGGCGTGCTGGCACGCCTCCAGCCGTTTGGCCTGCCCTGTATTGTGGTGGACGATGGCAGCGACACCGCCACGCGAGCGGCGCTGGCCTCTCTGGCCGCAGAACATTCGCATCTGACCTTAATTCGCCTGCCGGAGAATATGGGCAAAGGGGCGGCGGTGATCGCGGGTTTACAGGCCGCAGCAGAGGCCGGTTTTAGTCATGCCGTACAGGTGGATGCCGACGGGCAGCACGCCATTGAAGATATCCCGGCGCTGCTTGCGCTTTCGCAAAAACATCCGGATGCGCTGATTTCCGGACAGCCGATTTATGATAACTCCATTCCCCGTTCGCGTCTTTACGGACGCTGGGTCACTCACGTCTGGGTATGGATTGAAACGCTTTCACTACAGCTTAAAGACAGCATGTGCGGTTTTCGCGTCTATCCCGTTGCGCCCACGCGACAACTGGCGGAGCGCGTGGCGCTTGGCAAACGGATGGATTTTGATACCGAAGTGATGGTGCGCCTCTACTGGCAGGGCAATAACAGCTATTTTGTGCCAACCCGCGTCACCTATCCGCCCGACGGACTCTCGCACTTTGATGCGCTAAAAGACAATCTGCGAATTTCATGGATGCACACACGGCTATTTATGGGAATGCTGCCACGCATTCCGTCGCTGCTGTTGCGCCGTACCTCATCGCACTGGGCTCGTCAGCGGGAAGTCAAAGGGTTGTGGGGGATGCGTCTGATGCTGTGGGTGTGGCGGTTACTTGGCCGCCGGGCCTTTTCCCTGCTGCTCTACCCCGTGGTGGGCGTTTACTGGCTGACGGCGGCTACCGCCCGCAAAGCTTCGCAAAACTGGATCGCCCGGGTACGTGCGCAACTCAACGCCCGCCATCAGCCGGTGCCGGAAAACCTGACCAGCTATCAGCACTTCCTGCGTTTTGGTCATGCCATGCTGGATAAAATCGCCGGTTGGCGCGGTGAGCTACGCTTAGGTCGCGAGGTGATGTTCGCCCCTGGTGCTGAGGCAGCGCTTAACGTCAACTCGCCACGCGGCAAGCTGCTGCTGGCCTCACACCTGGGCGATGTTGAAACCTGCCGGGCGCTGGCTCAGTTGCAAGGCAGTAAAACCATCAACGCGCTGGTGTTTAGCGACAATGCCCAGCGCTTTAAACAAATTATGCAGGAGATGGCTCCGCAGGCGGGATTAAACCTGCTGCCGGTGACCGATATCGGCCCGGATACTGCCATCTTACTAAAAGAGAAGCTGGATCGCGGCGAGTGGATCGCCATCGTCGGCGACCGAATTGCCGTGAATCCGCAGCGCGGCGGCGAATGGCGCGTCTGCTGGAGCCGCTTTATGGGTCAACCCGCGCCGTTCCCGCAGGGGCCGTTTATTCTCGCCTCAATTTTACGCTGCCCGGTGGATCTCCTTTTCGCTCTACGCCAACAGGGAAAGCTGCATATTCACTGCGAGCCGTTCGCAGAAGTGCTGCTGCTGCCACGCGCTGAGCGGCAACAAGCGTTACAGCAAACCATCGACCGTTATGCCGAACGTCTGGAGCACTACGCGCTACAGTCACCGCTCGACTGGTTTAATTTTTTCGATTTCTGGCAACTGCCGGATACCAAAGACAAGGAGTAAGGGTGCTTAACGATCCCCGCTTTACGGCTGAAGTCGAGCTAACCATTGCGTTCCACGACGTCGATATGATGGGCGTGGTGTGGCACGGAAACTACTTCCGCTATTTCGAGATTGCGCGTGAAGCGCTGTTGAATCAGTTTGACTACGGTTATCGCCAGATGAAGGAATCCGGCTATCTGTGGCCGGTGGTCGATACCCGCGTGAAGTACCGTCACGCCCTGACTTTTGAGCAGCGTATTCGCGTGCGCGCCCGCATTGAGGAATTCGAAAATCGCTTGCGTATAGGCTACGAAATCTTCGACGCGGAAAGCGGCAAGCGCGCCACCACCGGCTATACCATCCAGGTGGCGGTGGAAGAAAAAAGCCGCGAAATGTGCTTTGTCAGCCCGGATATTTTGTTTACCCGTATGGGGGTGACGCCATGAGATGGCTGCCGCTCCTGATGCTGCTGTTAAGTCCACTGGTCAGCGCGCTAACGCTCGACGACGTCCAGCAGCGTTTTACCGAACAACCGGTGGTTCGCGCCCACTTCGCGCAAAGCCGCACGATCAAGGATCTGCCGCAGCCGCTGCTGTCTCAGGGCAACATGTTGATCGCCCGCGATCGAGGTTTGCTGTGGGATCAAACCGCCCCTTTCCCGATGCAGTTACTGCTCGACGACAAGCGGATGGTACAGGCCGTCAATGGTCAGCCACCGCAAACCATCACCGCGGATAACAACCCGCAGATGTTCCAGTTTAATCATTTGCTGCGCGCGCTCTTTCAGGCTGACCGTAAAGTGCTGGAACAGAACTTCCGCGTGGAGTTTGCCGACAAAGGCGAAGGTCGCTGGACGCTGCGTCTGACGCCGACCACCACGCCGCTGGATAAAATTTTTGCCACCATTGATCTGGCGGGAAAAACCTATCTGGAGACGATTCAACTCAACGATAAACAGGGCGACCGCACCGATATCACCCTTTCCCAACACCAATTGACGCCCGCACAGCTGACCGATGACGAACGCCAACGTTTTGCCGCCCAGTAAGCGCCCCGCGCTGTTATGGGCTATTGCCTGCCTGCTGATGCTGGGCGTGTTGCTGACGCTGCTGCCACAGGCGCGGCTGAACAGTAGCGTGCTGGCGATGCTGCCTAAACAAACGTTGGGCGCCATTCCGCCGAGCCTTAACGACGGATTTATGCAGCGCCTCGACCGTCAGATGGTCTGGCTGGTCAGCCCGGGGAAACAGCCGGATCCGACGGTCGCCCGCGACTGGCTGACGCTACTGCAAAAATCGCAGGCGCTGGCAGAAGTGAAAGGCCCAATGGATGCGGAAAGCCAACAGGCCTGGGGCACTTTCTTCTGGCAGCACCGCAACGGGTTAGTTGACGATGTCACCCGCACCCGTCTGCAAAACGGCGGCGAGGCACAGGCGCAGTGGATCCTCTCCCAGCTTTATTCTGCCTTCTCCGGGGTAAGCGGCAAGGAGTTGCAAAACGATCCGCTGATGCTGATGCGGGGATCGCAGTTGGCGATGGCGAAAAATGGTCAGCGTCTGCGCTTGATGGACGGCTGGCTGGTAACCCAGGACCAGCAGGGTAACTACTGGTATCTGCTGCACGGCGAGCTAGCCGGTTCGTCGTTTGATATGCAGCAAACGCACACGCTGGTGACCACCCTCGCCACCCTTGAAAAGACGCTCAAATCGCACTATCCGCACGCTCAGCTACTCTCTCGCGGTACGGCGTTCTATAGCGATTACGCCAGCCAGCAGGCCAAACGGGATATCTCCACCCTCGGCGTTGCCACCCTGCTGGGGGTGATTTTGCTGATTGTGGCAGTGTTCCGCTCGCTGCGCCCGCTGCTGCTGTGCGTGCTGTCGATTGGCACCGGCGCGCTGGCGGGTACGGTGGTGACGCTGTTGGTATTTGGCGAACTGCATCTGATGACGCTGGTGATGAGCATGAGCATTATCGGCATTTCCGCCGACTATACGCTCTACTATCTGACGGAACGAATGGTGCATGGCGAGGCAACATCACCATGGCAAAGCCTGACGAAAGTGCGCAATGCCCTACTGCTGGCGCTGCTCACCACCGTGGCCGCGTACCTGATTTTGATGCTCGCGCCCTTCCCCAGCATCCGCCAAATGGCGCTGTTCGCCGCCGTTGGACTGAGCGCCTCCTGCCTGACGGTGATTTTCTGGCATCCGTGGCTGTGTCGTGGCCTGCCGGTGCGCCCGGTTCCAGCGATGGTGCTGATGCTGCGCTGGCTTGCCGCCTGGCGACGCAATAAAAAGCTTTCCGTGGGTCTACCGCTGGCGCTGGCGCTGTTCTCACTGGCAGGGCTTGCTACGCTGCGGGTGGACGATGATATTTCGCAGCTCCAGGCACTGCCTCAGCACATTCTGGCGCAGGAAAAAGCGATTACTGCATTGACCGGGCAAAGCGTCGATCAGAAGTGGTTTGTGGTGTACGGCAAGTCTGCACAGCAAACGCTGGCGCGGCTGGAACGGTTTACCCCCGCGCTGGAACAGGCGAAAAAAGAGGGATGGCTCGGCGGGTATCGCACCATTCCATTGAATTCACTCGCCCGCCAGCAGCAAGATTTAGCGTTACTGAAAAATGCTGCTCCTGCGGTGGCTAAAGCGTTACAAAACGCCGGAATAACGACGATAAATCCTGACCTCAGCGCCATGCCAGTAACGGTTGATGACTGGCTTGCCAGCCCGGCCAGCGAAGGCTGGCGGCTGCTGTGGCTCACCCTGGCCGATGGCGAAAGCGGCGTGCTGGTACCGGCTGAAGCGGTGAAAAACAGTGCTGCATTAAACGCGCTCAGCACGAAATACACCGGCGTCGCGTGGGTGGATCGTAAGAGCAGCTTCGACGAACTGTTTGCGCTGTATCGCCATATCCTCACCGGCCTGCTGTTGGTAGCGCTGGCGGTGATTGCCTGCGGCGCAGTAGTGCGTCTGGGCTGGCGCAAAGGATTAATCAGCCTGGTTCCTTCAGTGTTATCGCTAGGCTGCGGGCTGGCGGTACTGTCACTTGGCGGTCATACGGTCAACCTGTTCTCGCTGCTGGCGTTGGTGCTGGTGCTTGGGATTGGCATTAACTACACGCTATTTTTCAGCAATCCGCGCGGGACGCCATTAACCTCATTTTTAGCGATTACGCTGGCAATGCTGACCACCTTGTTGACCCTCGGCATGCTGGTTTTCAGCGCCACCCAGGCCATCAGCAGTTTTGGCATTGTGCTGGTCAGCGGCATTTTCACCGCCTTCCTGCTGTCACCGCTGGCGATGCCCGGTAAAAAGAGAAAAAAACGATGAGTAAATCGATACTTCGTGGATTGAGAGGCCTTTTGCCGGATGGCGGCGTTGCCTTATCCGGCCTACGTCAGCACATCAATTGTAGGCCGGATAAGCGCAGCGCCATCCGGCGGTGTCTGCTGGTTGCCACGTTGCTGCTAGCCGGTTGTAGCCATTCGCAGCCGGAACAAAAAGGTCGCCCACAGGCGTGGCTGGAGCCAGGCGCACGGGTCACGCTACCGGCGCCGGGCATCTCTCCGACGGTCAGTTCCCAGCAGCTTCTTACCGGCAGTTTTAACGGCAAAACGCAGTCGCTGCTGGTGATGCTCAATGCCGACGATAAGAAACTCACCCTGGCCGGGCTGTCATCCGTCGGTATCCGCCTGTTCCTTGTGACCTACGATGAAAAAGGGCTGCACGCCGAACAATCGATCGTGGTGCCACAACTGCCGCCAGCCAGCCAGGTGCTGGCAGACGTGATGCTCAGCCACTGGCCGATTAGCGCCTGGCAGCCACAGTTACCGAAGGGCTGGACGCTCACCGACCGTGGCGACAAGCGCGAACTGCGCAATGCCCGTGGCAAACTGGTCACCGAAATCACCTATCTGAACCGTAAAGGCAAGCGCGAGCCCATCAGCATCGAACAGCACGTGTTTAATTACCACATCACCATTCAATATCTGAGTGACTGAGATGATCTACATTTCTGCCGTTGGCATGATTAACGCGCTGGGCAACAACCAGGATGAGATTGCCGCCAACCTGACGCGCGGCGAAGCCCCCGGAATGCGTCCGCGCACCGGCTGGCTTCAGGGCCATCCACACGCGGTATTAGCCGGTGTTGATGGCGAACTGCCGACAATCCCCGATGAACTTAGCGCCCACCGTTCACGCAATAATCAACTGCTGCTGGCGGCACTGGCGCAAATCCAGCCGCAGGTGGATGACGCTATTGCACAATTTGGTCGCGATCGCGTTGCGATCGTGCTCGGCACCAGCACTTCCGGGCTGGACGAAGGTGACGTGCATGTTGATCTCACGCTTAACGGCAAAGCGAGCAGCGCCTGGCAATATCCGCAGCAGGAGCTGGGCGACCCGTCGCGCTTTCTCAGCCACTGGCTGGCATTAGACGGCCCGGCGTTTACGCTCTCTACTGCCTGCTCCTCCAGCGCACGCGCGATCATGAGCGGACGCCGCCTGATTGAATCCGGGCTGGCGGACGTGGCGATTGTCGGCGGGGCGGACACGCTCAGCCGGATGCCCATCAACGGCTTTCACAGCCTGGAGTCGCTCTCGCTGACGCGCTGCCAGCCATTCGGCCGCGACCGCTGCGGCATTACCATCGGCGAAGGGGCTGCGCTGATGCTGCTGACCCGCGAGCCGCAGCCAATTGCGCTGCTGGGCGTCGGTGAATCCAGCGATGCGTACCATATTTCGGCCCCGCATCCGCAGGGTGAAGGGGCGATTCGCGCCATTCAGCAGGCGCTGAACGACGCAGGAGTCACCCCGGATCAGGTGGGCTATATCAATCTGCACGGCACCGCCACGCCGTTGAATGACCAGATCGAATCCCATGTGGTGAGCGAGCTGTTTGGCGAGCGCGTGCCATGCAGCTCTACCAAGCACTTGACCGGACACACGCTGGGTGCCGCGGGGATTACTGAAGCCGCCATCAGCATGCTGATTTTGCAGCGAAACCTGCCGCTGCCGCCGCAGGATTTTAGCACCTCGCCGCGCGATGAAACGCTGCCCGCCTGCGGGATCATCGCGTGCCCGCAGCCGTTGGCGCGCCCGGTTATCCTGTCCAACTCATTTGCCTTTGGCGGCAATAACGCCAGCATCCTGCTCGGGAGAATGTCATGAGCTGTTATTTAACACCCGGTGATTATCTGCCGCACGATGCGCCGATGCTGCTGCTGGAAGAGGTGATAAGCGTGACGGACGACACCACCACCTGTCGCGTCACGGTATCGCCCGACGGCGTATTGGCTCCGTTTCTCGATGCCCAGGGCAATCTGCCCGCTTGGTTCGCCCTTGAACTGATGGCGCAAACCGTGGGCGTGTGGTCGGGCTGGCACCGCGTTGCACATCAACAAGAGAGCCTTTCCCTAGGCATGGTGCTTGGTGCGCGTGAATTAGTCTGCGCGACAGGCATGCTGGCTTGCGGGCTGACGCTGTCGATTACCGTCACATTGCTGATGCAGGACTCACGCTTCGGCAGCTTTGAATGCATCATCGAGGCCAACGGCGAGACGGTATCAAGCGGTCGCATAAACACTTTCCAACCCACATCGGAAGAACTTAACACCCTATTTCAACAAGGAGCGTCTGCATGAGTCGTTCAGTTTTAGTGACCGGTGCCAGTAAGGGCATCGGTCGTGCTATCGCCTGCCAGCTGGCAGCGGATGGTTTTGTGGTCGGCGTCCATTATCATCAGGATGCCCAAGGGGCGCAGCAGACGTTAGATTCCATCGTTGCCGCGGGCGGCGCGGGACGTTTACTGACGTTTGACGTCGGCAACCGCGAACAATGCCGTGAGGTGCTGGCGCAAGATAACGATGCACACGGCGCGTGGTACGGTATCGTCAGCAACGCCGGGATCACCCGCGACGCGGCCTTTCCGGCACTCAGCGACAACGACTGGGATGCGGTGATCCACACCAATCTCGACAGCTTCTACAATGTGATTCAGCCCTGCATGATGCCGATGATTAGCGCCCGCCAGGGTGGGCGAATTATCACCTTATCATCGGTTTCCGGCGTGATGGGTAATCGTGGCCAGGTCAACTACAGCGCCGCCAAGGCGGGCATTATCGGTGCCACCAAAGCGCTGGCAATTGAGCTGGCAAAACGCAAAATCACCGTCAACTGTATCGCACCGGGGCTTATCGACACCGGGATGATTGAGATGGAAGAGACTGCGCTCAAAGAAGCGATGTCGATAATCCCGATGAAACGAATGGGCCAGGCCGAGGAAGTGGCCGGGCTTGCCAGCTATTTGATGTCTGATATTGCAGGCTATGTCACCCGTCAGGTGATCTCTATCAATGGAGGAATGCTATGACTCGCCGCGTAGTCATCACCGGCATGGGCGGCGTGACCGCTTTTGGTGAAAATTGGCAGGCGGTGTCTGCTCGGCTTCTGGCGTATGAAAATGCGGTGCGCCAGATGCCAGAATGGCAGGTTTATGCGGGGCTGCACACGCTGCTCGGGGCTCCCATCGACGATTTTACCCTCCCGGAACACTATACCCGCAAGCGTATTCGCGCCATGGGCCGCGTCTCACGGCTGTCGACCCGCGCCACCGAACTGGCGCTGGAACAGGCCGGGCTTATCGGCGATGCGGTGCTGACCAACGGGGAAACCGGTATTGCCTACGGTTCGTCAACCGGCAGCACCGATTCGGTGAGCGAGTTCGCCACCATGCTAACCGAGAAGCACACCAATAATATTACCGGCACCACTTATGTTCAGATGATGCCGCACACTGCCGCCGTCAATACTGGCCTGTTCTTTGGTCTGCGGGGGCGAGTTATCCCTACCTCCAGCGCCTGCACCTCAGGCAGCCAGGCGATCGGTTACGCGTGGGAAGCCATTCGCCATGGTTATCAAACGGTGATGGTCGCAGGTGGTGCAGAAGAACTCTGCCCATCGGAGGCAGCGGTGTTTGATACCCTGTTCGCCACCAGCCAACGTAACGATGCTCCCAAAACCACCCCTGCCCCGTTCGATGTCAATCGTGACGGTTTGGTGATTGGTGAAGGTGCAGGCACGTTGATTCTGGAAGAGCTTGAGCACGCGAAAGCGCGCGGCGCGACCATTTACGGTGAGATTGTCGGTTTTGCGACCAACTGCGATGCGGCCCATATCACCCAACCACAGCGCGAGACGATGCAAATTTGCATGGAACAGTCGCTGAAAATGGCGGGAATAAGCGCGCGGGACATCAGCTACATCTCCGCCCACGGCACGGCGACCGAGCGCGGTGATATTGCGGAAAGTCAGGCTACCGCAGCGATTTACGGCGAAAACGTGCCGATCTCCTCGCTGAAAAGTTATTTTGGTCACACGCTCGGTGCCTGCGGTGCGCTGGAAGCGTGGATGAGTTTGCAGATGCTGCGGGAAGGCTGGTTTGCCCCGACGCTAAACCTGCAACAGCCGGATGGCAACTGCGGCGCGCTGGATTACATCATGGGTGAAGCGCGCAAAATTGAGGGTGAGTTCCTGCAAAGCAATAACTTTGCTTTTGGCGGAATCAACACTTCGATAATCATTAAGCGCTGGCCGTAGCATGTATCGGCTGCTTTTGGGGAAAGTGTCGGAATTAAGCGCGCAGCCGCTGCCCTGCGCCTTAATCAAGCACGCCCCAGAGGGTGCCCGACGCGCACGCTGGCTGGCCGGTCGCGTGCTGCTTTCTTATGCCCTGTCACCGCTGCCGAAGATCGTCTACAGCGCACAGGGCAAACCGGCTTTCGCCGCTGGCCTGTCGCTTTGGTTCAACCTAAGCCATAGCGGTGACCATATTGCGCTCCTGCTGAGCGACGAAGGTGAAGTGGGATGTGATATTGAAGTCATACGCCCGCGTAAAAACTGGCCCGCTTTGGTAGAGAAGATTTTCAGCGTGGGCGAACAGGCAGAGATCACCTGTGTCGGGGAAGAACAAAAACTAACGAGCTTTTGGCAAATCTGGACACGTAAAGAGGCTATCATCAAGCAACGTGGGGGTAACGTCTGGGAAATGGCCTCGGTTGATAGCACACACTTTACCGAAGGTTTTATCGCCCATTACCAGCGCGGTGCGCTGAGTCTTTCCCTCTGCACGCCCACGCCTTCTTCCCATATCGAGATTATTTTTGCGGCGGTAAACAATCGGGGCGAGTTGATGTTCACCCGCTCGCCCGATTAACCCCCTTTCCGCACGCTACGGCCGTGGGCCAAACATGTCTATTAGCTGTTTCTCATCCGGCATGCCCACCACCTGCTGTAGCTCATTACGTTCGTTCATGTAATAGATAGCTGGCGTGGCATTCGCCCCAAGAGAGTCCATCAGCGTTTGGTGATGTTGCAGGAGATTAAAGGTTTCCCGCGGCGTTGCACCATCAAAGCGCGGCAGTTTTTTCCCGCCCGATAACTCATATTCACGCCAGGCACTTACCGGATCAGGCGCATTAAGGATCGCCGTGGCATTGCGCCCACTTTTCGGGTTTAAAAATGCCACCATCAGAGTATTAAGCTGCACCTTACCCGCAGCAACCCACGGCTGGGCCTCCGACCAGAATGCTTTACAGTACGGGCAGAACGGGTCGGCGAAGACGAACACTTTGCGCGGTGCAGTATCAGCGCCCTCTTTAAGCGGTTTGGTCTTGTTCAGGGTCTGCCACATCTCCCGGCCAAGGGGGATGTAAATCTGCTGGGTGAAATAGCCTTCGCTGAGGTTTTTCCCTTTTTCGTCATATAAATAGCCCGAGATTACGTGTTTACCGTCCGGGGTTAAAAACAGATTTACCCCCATATCCTGGTACTGACCGACCCAGCTTTTCACGCCGCCGGGCGCCTCAACGGGTTTCAGATTGGTGATATTTTGCTGCTCGCCAAAGCGTTTAACGATATCGGGAAGCGTGTCCTGAGCGGAGGCCAGAACGGGTACCATCAATAGAGCAGATAAAAGAATACGTTTCATCGTCGCCTCTTGTTAGACGGGGGATCGCTCCCCCGAATGCCGGTTTACTGTTTTTTCAGCGCATCGCTGACCATAGCATCAAATTGTTCGAAGGGGACCCAGCCCGAAAGCATTTCGTTGCCGATAAGCGTTGCTGGAGTGCCCTGAATTCCTAGCTCTTGCGCCAGCGCGAGGCTCTTCTTCAGCGTCTGCATGCTCTGGTCATCCGGCTTGTTTACCGTCACTCCGGCTTTCTTTTTCGCCTCTGCAATGCTGGCATCATCGTGATAGCCCTTTTTTGCCATCAGGATATCGTTAAATTTCATAAATTGTTCCGGGTGTTCCCGCCAGATGGTCAGCGCGTCACGTGCGGACGTCACCGAACTTTCCGAACGGTACGGCAGGAATTTGAATTGCACCGCCACATCGGGATATTTGGCGACGATCTTTTCCAGGTACGGATCAAATTTCTTGCAGTACGGACAGTTGTAGTCGGTAAACACCACCAGCGTCAGCCGCGGATGTGTTGCGCCAATACGCGGGGAGTTGGGATCGCGAAACAGAAAATCGGCGTTTTGTGCAATCACTTTGTCCAGCTGTTGCTGGTTGGCTTGCGCATCCTGTTGATCAAGTTTTTCAGCTGCCGCCGCCAGGATTTCCGGGTGCTTTAGCAATGTCTCTTGTACCAATTCCTGCACGCGGGCTTCCTGTGCCGCCGTAAGGGCGGGCGCGGCTAACACCGGGGTACAAAGTGAAAGCAAAATCAGGGTGAGTAGTGTCTTTTTCATAGTGAGTTAACCTTTAGCATTCTTTAGGGCAGTCAGGACGGTGTGCTGAGTCAGTAGCGGCGGTAATATTTCGCCGTCAGTCAGTGCGGGGCCATAAACCTGATTAAAAGGGATCGCGTAGCTGTGACGTTTTTGCAAAAACGCGGTAATAAGATCGGACGGTTTACTCCAGTCGCCGCGCAGGCCGACAACGTCAGGCTGGTTAAGCGCCGCAATGATCTCTGGTTGATTTAACACCCGGTGCTCGTTCACCTTGCAGGTCACACACCAGTCGGCAGAGATATCAACGAACACCCGTTTGCCGTCCGCCAGCGCACGCGTGATGGCCTCTTCGCTGAGCGGTTGCCAGGCAATGTGCTGGCCGCTCTCGACGGTTGATGCCGCGGTATCGTCATCCTGCACAACGCCGCGTATCTGGTATCCGCCAAAGGCCGCAAGCGTAATCACCACTAGCCAGAATGCAGCTCCTGTACGCTTTCCGGTACGGATAAACGCGATCAGCGCGATGACCGTCAACACCAGCGTCACCAGACTACTGAGCATGTTCCCAAGGTGCTGATTAAGCAGTGTCGCCAACCATAGGCTGGAGGCCAGCATCATCAGGGCCAGAATCACTTTTAAGGTATTCATCCAGCGGCCGGGACGCGGCAGCAGCTGCGCTGTTTTCGGGATCAGCGCGACAAACAGCCAGGGTAGCGCCATACCCAGTCCTAATAGCATGAAGATGAGCCACAATTCCCCAAGCGGAGCCGCCAGCGCGAAGGCCACGGCGGTGCCGAGGAACGGCGCGGAGCACGGGGTGGCTAATAGCGTGGCAAACACACCTTCGCAGAAGCTCCCCACCAGCCCATTACCGCCAGCCGTTGCCATACGTCCGGTCATTGATGGCGGCAGCAACATCTCAAAAGCGCCAAGCAGATTGAGGGCGAAGATAAAGGTGACGACGACCATCAGGCCGATAAACCACGGATTCTGGAACTGAATTCCCCATCCTAAGGATGCGCCGGTCAGTTTCAGTACGGTTATCATCGCCGCTAACAGAGCAAACGAGGTCAGAATACCGGCGCTGGTGGCCAGAAAACGTAGCCGGATACGGGCACTGTCGGTACCGCAATGCAGCACCGAATTAAGCTTCATCCCCATCACCGGCAGGACGCACGGCATCAGGTTTAAGATAAGCCCGCCCAGCAGGGCAAACAGCAGCATTTGACCGACGTTGACCGGCGAGGCATCAGGCACGCTTGATGCCGTTTTATCAGCGCCAACCGTGAGCGTCGTTTGCTGCGCTTTACCGTGATTGGTGAGGACAAAGGAGAGTGTTTTCCCCGCCAGACTCGCGGGTTTTTCACCCCACTCATCGGTGACTGGCGTTGTGATAACCACCGTTTCCCCACGACTTTTGATCTGCGGATCGCCGGGGATGATGCCGCCTTCCAGCGGATCAAAGTAAATCTGCGCGTCGCGCCACTCGCCCGCCGTGGTGCCGGTCAGCACCAGATTGCTGCCGACAAGGTGCGCGGACAGATCGTCAGAAATGCCGCTATCAGCCGGGATAGCGCGCATTGCCTGCTCAAACGCATCCTGGAAACCGCTATCCACCGGCTGATTGAAATCCAGATGCAGCGGGTAATCCGTCAACAGACAGACGTTGCTACAGGTGGATAGCGTCAACGTCCCTTCAAGGACATCGCCCGGGTTCCCGGTGATAATCATCGGGATGACCACTTTTTTATGGTAGCCCTGAGTGGTCAGCCCTGAAATATCAAACCGCGAGGGAACCGGCCAGTACCACTGCGCCTTCTCACCATTTTTCCAGGTAATTTCCGGCGCAACGCCGCCTTCTCCTGGCGAGCGCCAGTAGGTTTTCCATCCCGATTGCAGCTCAACGGTGAGCAGCCCATAGAGATGATCCTGACTCTTTTCCGCCTGGAAGCGTATCCGGGCGTGATCGTTTTGCGGGGCAGTCAGCCATCCGCTATCTGCCGCATGAGCCACGCCCATGCACGACAGCAACAGGAGGACGAATCCCCTGAAGATTTTCAACATTTGTTTTCTCCGTAAATTGAATAATAAATCGTACTAACGACGATTATTCATTCACGGAAGACGCAGTTTTTGAGATGGATGCGAAGCGTGGGTGGCCTGACGGGAGTGTCCCGAAAGACGAAAGTACGTACCGCCGTCAGCAGTTGCAGCAGAGCCAGAAAGAGAATAACGGCGGGCAGCGCACCATCAAAGAAGACGGGTTGCGCACAGAGCAGTGAATTGGCGCTGAGCTGACACGGTGACGGGCCAACCGGCGCGTCATCGGGTGTTGGGGGGGAGAGAATCTGAACCGGGCTGGCAGCTTCTTGTAAAAAATGGTGCAGATAGACCGTCCGCTGAGCCAGGCAGATAACCATAGCAAAGCAGGCCAGTATCAAAAACCATTTCGCGAGAAGCTGACGATTACGCATAATTTACCAGACGATTCAGAACAGCCGAATCATAAACAATACAAATCATTGTGCAAGTCTTTGCATGTAATGATTTGTCTGCACGCATCGTGTGGAGAGAGCGTCGGCTTGAATCTATAGTTAGAGCATCTCCCACTTTGAGGCTGCACCTCCGATGATTGCAGCAATGCCCCGCCTCACCTGTCTGATTGTCGCCGCGTTAACGTTCAGCCTTGATGCCTGGGCGGCGGACGGCCATCGCATTAAACAACGCGCAGATGCCGTAATGACATTGATGAGCTTTATGATTGTGCCGGATATTACCGCCAGCGATCTGAATATTGGCTCCGGTACGGATGATAAAAGCGAGCTGGCGATCACCCAGTTTGGCGGCGGCGCGACAATGGGCGAATCATTCCCACTATATCTGGAGGGGGCGTTGGGGTATAGCCGCTACGATCCGCAATTTGTGATAAGCGATGGTGACCAGAGCCGACGTATTCCGACCAAGTGGAACAGCCTGACGACCACCGGCGGTATTGGTTGGGACTTTAGCCTTCACCGTGACCGCTGGGGCGGTAATCTGGTGCTGCGGCCTATCGCTAACGTCATGCTGGGTACGATGGCCAGCGACCTGCGCATCGGGGCATGGGCGTTGGAACGGCATAAGAATGCCGACTACGACTTTCTTGATGGCGGTAGACTCAACGCCTATGGGCTGGGAGGGTCGTTGATGCTCGATTATGAGCTGCTGTCTAAAAGTCAGGATATTGATATTGAGCTACGGTATACCGGCATGAGCCTGCAAACCTTCGGCAATACCTCAAGCGCCGTGGCCGGTAGCGCGACCGCGCAAAACCTGGGACTGTATCTGCGCCGCCGTGCGCCAATTTTTGACTGGACGCTCTTAAAAAGCCCGGTGCGCTATGTGCTGGAGGGCGCGCATACCGAATATCTTGGCAATCAACGCGGTAAACTCGGCTTCGACAGTCTGAGCTCGGTGGGCATGGGGATTGAAATGGACAGCAGCAAGTATCCGGTGTTTATCACTCGTACACGCCTGGTGGCGCGTTATATGTTTGGCAACGGCACCAGCGGGTATGGTGTGGGGTTAGCGATGAGCTTTTGAAATACTGGCAGCGAGGTGGGATGCCGGATGGCGGCGTAAACGCCTTATCCGGCCTACGTCTACGACAATTTTATGTAGCCCGGGCAAGGCGCTAGCCGCCCCCGGGGGAGTTCGGTGCCTATCCCGGCGGCGCTGCGCTTGGCCGGGCTACAGGGTTTACGGCGCGGTGCTCTGAATTTCAGCGACGCGTTTACGCACGCCATACCAGCCGGCCACCAGCAGGATGGCAATCAGCGGTAACGAGCCGATGGTGAAGGTGCCGTTCGGGTAATCAAATGCCATCAGCACCAGCACGCTCAGTAAGAACAGTAGCGTCAGCCACGAAGTAAACGGCGCGCCCGGCAGCTTGAAGCTGACGTCGGCAGCCTGTCCGGCTTTGATAGCCTTGCGCAGACGCAGCTGGCAAACCATGATAAATGCCCAAGACGCAATAATCCCCAGTGACGCAAAGTTGAGAACAATTTCAAACACCTGTGCAGGTACCAGATAGTTAAGGAACACCCCAACCACATACACCACTAGCGTCGCCATGATCCCCGCGTACGGGACGTGCTGACGGCTCATCTTGCTCATGAATTTCGGTGCAGAACCGCCCATTGCCATGGAGCGTAAAATACGTCCAGTACAATAGAGGCCCGAGTTCAGGCTGGAGAGCGCCGCGGTCAGTACCACGATATTCATAATGCTACCGATATACGGCATGCCCAGCTTCGAGAAGAAGGTGACAAACGGGCTCTGCCCTGCCTGGTAAGCATTCCACGGCAGCAGCAGTACCAGCAGTACCACGGAGCCCACGTAGAACAGGCCAATACGCCAGATAACGCTATTAATCGCTTTTGGCACCATAGTCTGCGGATCTTTACATTCCCCCGCCGCCGTGCCGACCAGTTCGATAGAAGCAAAAGCGAAGACCACCCCCTGAACCAGCACCAGCGCAGGCAGCAGGCCGTGCGGGAAGAAACCGCCGTTATCGGTGATCAGGTGGAAACCGGTGGCGTTACCATCCAGCGGTTTGCCGCTGCCCAGATAGACCGTCCCGACCACGAGGAAGACAACGATCGCCAGCACCTTGATAAGCGCAAACCAGAACTCCATTTCGGCAAACCATTTCACGCCGATCATGTTCATGGTGCCGACAATCGCCAGCGCCCCTAGCGCAAACACCCACTGTGGTACATCGCCAAAGGCGCCCCAGTAGTGCATATACAGCGCCACGGCGGTGATATCCACGATCCCGGTCATCGCCCAGTTGATGAAATACATCCAGCCCGCCACGTAGGCGGCTTTTTCACCGAGGAATTCACGAGCATAGGAGACAAAGCTGCCGCTGGAAGGCCGGTGTAAAACCAGCTCGCCAAGCGCGCGGAGGATAAAGAAGGAGAAGATACCGCAGACCAGATAGACCAGCGCCAGCGCCGGACCCGCCATCTGTAAGCGCGCACCGGCGCCTAAGAACAGCCCGGTACCAATAGCGCCACCAATGGCAATCATCTGTACCTGGCGGTTGCCCATCGCTTTGTGGTAACCCGATTCATGAGAGTTAAGCCAGCGTCGTTTAGCCGCGTGTTGCTCCGAGGCTTGTGTGTTTTGTGTTTCCATCGTTTCCCTGTTACCTGTCTGTTTAAAGGAAGACTTCCGGTTTCGCGAATCGAACGACGGTCCGCGACAACGTAGGCCATTTTTCCCGTCATTCTATGTAGGGATAAAATCGCCGCGAAGCATCCTACCTGCAATTAATAAACGGTGCAAAACATACGCTGATGATGCCAGGGTAACGCACGGAAAACGCATCACAAAAGGCCACCTGCTACCCCGGTTTCGGGGAAGGACAACAGGCATAAAAAAACGGCGCCCGAATGGACGCCGCTAAAATAATCTTATACTGCTGGTGTTTACCGCTACGTATTAACAAAAAGGGCTATATTGCCTGGAAAAATTAATTTCCTGTTCAGGCCGTTTGTTTGACGTGTAATAAATTGACCGTCGCGGCGAGGCACAGGATATAACCAAACAGCTCGACGCCCTCTTCCACCATATTTTTGACAACCCGGACGTAGCCATCCTGCAAAATATCGTGCCACAGAACAGACATGCCAAACAGTCGAGAGAAAATAAGTACCGTCGCAAGACCCGCAACCATCAGGCCATAGGAAGGCGTGCGGGCATAATCCGCCAATTGTTTAGCGACCAATGCGGGGTTTCGGAGCGCGTAAACGATCGTCACAATACTGCTCAGTAGCGCAAACCATACCCAACTACCGTGATGAAGCAGATCGAAAACGCCGTCTAGCTCGCGAATAAGCATGGCGAGGAAAAACCCAGCAATCAATACGTTACATTGTCTTTGAACACTGTTTCTTCGTGCCCGAATCAGGTGGATCAGCACGATAAGCAAGAGAATGGATTCTTGTACAATCTCAGTCAGTGAGACTTCAGACAAGCCATTTTTGATGATATTGACATCAACATGCAGACACAGAACAGCAGCAACGACCGCCAGAACCAAAAATATGATGCGCAAAAGAAGCTTAATTAATAGCATAAGTATCACTAGTTTTTATTAAAAAATTATTTTACATCACCACAATCTATTGAACTTATCGTTATGTGCCGCAATGCTAATAATAACCGTCATTATTGTGCCAGATGTTGAGCTAATTTTCGGGGTGGGGATTGTCGACGAAATACACAGAATTGGCGCACAGAAAGGCAATAAAAACGGGGATTACAGCAGGTTAAGTCTTGCATTCGGGGGCACTGCGAGAGTGCCCCCGCGCACTATTATTTCAGTTCTGGTAATTCAGCGTGAGCCGTTTGCTGCACTTCTACCGGCTGAGCCGCAGACGGTGCCTGAATGTTAAGCTGCTTTAACAAATCACCGATCCGTGCGTTGATGCGGTAAGTGGTAAACATCTCCGTAAACTGCATTTCGACATAACGGCGCTGGGCGTTGAATACTTCGTTTTCGCTGTCCAGCATATCCAGCAGGCTACGCTCGCCAATGCTGAACTGCTCCTGGTATGCGGTGCGTACCACGGCGCTGCGATCGGCGTAATCTTTGGCAATAGGAACCTGCTGTTTGGCGTTCTGCCAGGCGTTCCACGACAGACGCAGCTCTTCATCCAGTTGGCGAAGGGCGTTGCGTTTCACATCCTGCGCTTCCTGCATTTTATAGGCATAGGATGACAACTGGGCTTTATCACTGCCGCCGTTGAACAGGTTGTAGTTCATTCTCACCATGGCCTGCCATTCCTGATCGTGCCCACGGGTGCCATCGACGTTGTTATCCATTCGGCGTCCCAGGTCGAGATCGACGCTCGGATAGAAGCGTGATTTGGCCGCTTCATACTGCTGTCGAGTGGCTTCAACGTCGGAGTCTGCCTGTTTAAGCAGCGGGCTGTTTTCCAGCATCTGCTTACGCGCGTCGCTTACCGACGCTGGAATATGGGTGATCAGCGGCATTGACAGACCGTCCGCCTCTTTTCCCACCACGCTGTAGTAGTTCGCCTGAGCATCCTGCAGGTTGGTTTGTTCGGTCAGCAGATTGTTTCTGGCCTGAGCCAGACGCGCCTGCGCTTGTTCATAATCCGCTTTACGTCCGACGCCCTGTTCAGTACGCAGGCGAATCTGGTCGAATACGCGCTCATGGCTTTTCAGGTTATCTTCTGCCAGCTTCACCATCCGCTGGCGCATCAGCACATCCAGGTAACTTTGGATCGCATTGAGTGCGGTCACTTCACTGGTATTTAACACCGAGTATGCGCGGGAGTTAACCGTCGCCTTTTGGCGGGACACCTCACTGGTGGTAGCAAACCCATTGAAGACATTTTGACGCAGGTTGATGGAAGATTCGCTGCGGTGCAGATTGCGACGGTGGTCGTCAGCTGCACGCGTGCTGGCGTTATCGGTCTGTTCCCAGCCGGTGCCGGCCGACAGATCTAAGGTCGGTAAATAGCCCCCTTTCGCCGCACGCAGATCTTCATCAGCGGAATAGCGACTGTTGACTGAAGCACTGACCTGCGGGTGCCATAGCAAACTGTCTTTGACGGCTTGTTCAAGCGACGCGGCATTTGCCGCCTGAGAGAACAGTAATGGTAATGAAATGCCGGTCAGTGCCAGAATATGTTTGCTCATAATTTCGTCCTTTAATTAATTTCCCTAACTGCCTGGTGTTAGCTTTGCGCCCTGAATAGAGAGAAAAACTAAATCTTTATTTTTTCGGGTGCCTCATTTAAAAATCCGGGTGATTAGCCCTACGATTTTTACCGCTCGCGAAGTGCTTCCGCTTTAGCTCGTAAGATCGGTTTTAACAGATAACTGAGAACGGTCTTTTGCCCGGTCATAATATCGACAGAAACCGTCATCCCAGGGATAATCAACAGTGGTTTATCTTCACTGCCTAAATAATTACGATCCGTTCTTAAGCGGATTTGGTAAAAGCTGCGGCCTTCTTTATCGGTGATCGTATCAGCACTAATATGTTCCAAAGAGCCTTTTAAACCGCCGTAAATGGTGTAGTCATAGGCGGTAAATTTAATCATCGCTTTCTGCCCTGGGTGCAAAAAGGCAATATCCTGCGGACGTATTTTGGCTTCAACCAGCAGGCTGTCATCTAATGGCACAATCTCCACCAGTTCACTGCCCGGCTGGATAACGCCCCCGATGGTTGTGACCAGCATTTGCTGGATAATGCCGCGTACCGGCGATGTCACCAGCGTACGGTTGACCCGGTCTTCAATGGCTTTACCACTGGCTTCGATTTTGGACAGGCTGGTACGTGCTTCATTTAGCTGGCCAAGCATTTCACCGCGGTAGCGCCCGCGTGATTCAGCGATTTTATTTTCTATTTCCTTTATAGCCGAGCGAGCACGAGGAATAGAATGAACCACGGAATCCAGTTGCCCACGCGTTTCCACTTCTGAGCGCCGTAGTCGGAGAATTTCAACTTTTGAGATAGCTCCAGCTTTGACGAGTGGTTCAGACATTCTAACTTCCTGTTGGATAAGCCCCAGGCTGTTACTGAACTGCGTTTTCTTAGCTTCGAAATCCAGCAGTTCTTGTCTTTTTTGCGAGAGTTGTTCTTCCAGGCCAGCAATTTCACTATTAAATCTTGCGCGCTGGGTATTAAATAATTCTCGCTCACCATGGGCAATATTCGGCGCCTCGCGTTCAATGTCCTCGCTAATAACGAGTGGTTTATCGTCGATTTGCGCTTCCAGGCGTAAAATCTGCGCCATTAATGCATAGCGTTCAGCTTCACTTTCACCAACATTGGATTTGAAGCGGGTATCATCGAGCCTTAATAGCGGCTGCCCAGCCTCAACAACCTGCCCTTCATGAACGAAAACTTCAGAGACAATCCCCCCTTCCATATTCTGGATTTTTTGCAGCCGCGAGGAAGGAATCGCTTTGCCTTCACCGCGTGCCACTTCATCAATCGGTGCGTTGGCCGCCCAGACTATCAGGGCAACAAAGAATGCCAGACATGACCACAACGTGATACGTGTTGAACGGGGTGCATCGCCCATAATCAGGCCATTAATGCCGTTGACGGTCAGATCTTTTTCACCGCTCCCTATCCCTAATCCACGCAGCCATTTTTTTAACCCTTTATTGTGTCGCATGGATTTGCCCCTTTTTCAGTGCAGCCAGAACATTGTCCCGAGGGCCATCGGCAATAATGCGCCCACGGTCGATAATAATCAGCCGGTCAACCAGCGTCAGCATTGAGGCGCGGTGTGTGACCAGCAACAATGTGCGCCCGACGGTTGATTCCGTAAGTGCACGACGCACGGCGTCTTCCGTGGTGTTATCCATCGAACTGGTCGGTTCATCCAGAAGCAATATTGGCGGTTCAAGCAGTAATGCGCGCGCCAGCATAACGGCCTGGCGCTGCCCACCGGAGAGGTTTAGCCCGCGCTCGCCCACCTGCATGTTGTAACCATCCGGGTGTTTTCGGGCGAACTCATGAACGCCCGCCAACTGCGAGGCTTTGAGCATCACTTCGTTATCTGCATAGCTGGCGCCGCTGAGCAAATTATCACGCAGCGTGCCACTGAACAGGTGGATATCCTGCGGCCCGTAGCCGATGTTATGGCGCACGTCGTTTACATCAATTTGGTTGGAGTCCATGCCGTCAAGGAGGATTTCGCCAGAGTCCGGCTGGTAGAAACCGATGATGAGCTTGGCCAGCGAGCTTTTCCCCGATCCGCTGCGCCCAATAATGCCGACCCGCTCGCCCGGCTTTATCGTAAACGACACGCCGCTCAGTGACGGTCGTTTCTGATCCGGGTAGGTAAAGGTGACGTTCTGGAAGGTAATTCCACCCTGCAATTTTTCACGCGCTACCAATGGACGGTCGTCCTGGCGTTCCTGGGGTAAATCCATCATTTCTTCGGTGGTGTTCATCGTCATACGAGCCTGCTGATAGCGAGTCACCAGCCCGCTCAGTTGCCCCATGGGGACCAATGCACGACCGTTTAGCATGTAGCAGGCAATCAAGCCCCCCATACTGAGGTTGCCATCAATGATCAAATAGACGCCCGCCACGATCATCGCTACGCCAGAAAATTGCTGTAACCAGGAGGTGAAGTTCATCGCCAGCGTGGACAGCGTTTTAACGCGTAGCTCTTTTTTGCTGAGGGTGACCAGAGTGCTTTCCCACATGTGCTGTCGCTCGCTCTGAGCATTATTGACCTTGATGGCATCGAGACCACTGAGGGTTTCGATAAGTACCGCCTGACGTTCTGACGCCAGTTTCATGGTGTCGTTAATGGTCTGGTTTAACGGTTTCTGAATAGCCCAACTGATCAGCAGCGCTAAGGGGAAAGCGACCAGGGGGATGAAGACCAGCGGGCCGCCGATAATGCCAATCACCAGCAACATCAGCAGCGTAAACGGCATGTCGATGAGCGTGGCCATGGTTAACGATGAGAGAAAATCGCGTAGGGATTGGATCTCATGGATATTCTGCGCAAAGCTGCCCATCCGCGCCGGGCGTGCTTTCATTGCCATTCCGGTGATCCGCTCGAACAGTGATGCTGAGACGATCATGTCGGTTTTCTTTCCCGCAATATCCAGGCAGCGCGTACGTAAGGTTTTGAGTAACAGGTCGAATAAGAAAGCGACCGTGATGCCAATAGCCAGTACCCACAAGGTGGATGTGGCCTGGTTTGGCACTACCCGGTCATAGACATTCATCACGAATAACGGCGTGCAGAGCGCAATGACGTTAATCAGGAAGCTGGCGACAATCGCATCGATATAGAGAAAGCGTGACAGTTTCAGCGTGTCCCGGAACCACGTTCGGGTACGTGGGAGCAGCGTTGCTTTGGTGCGTTCACTTTGGTGAATGGGTTGGATAAACAGCGTGATGCCGGAATATTCTTCAGCCAGTACCGTAGGATCCCGCTCAATCTCGCCGCCGTGGGTATCTCCAGACAGCAGGCGCGCTTGCCCGTTTTCAGTCCATCCACACAGTACCGCAGTGCGGTTATTTTTCAGGATCAGGATTGCGGGCAATGATAAGGCGGTAATTTTGCCCAACTCTCGTTTTAGCATTCGCACGCGTAGCCCAGCTCGTGCGGCGGCACGCGGGAACACCGGCAGGGTTAAACGGTTATTTTTTAGCGGTAAACCCGCGGTGAGTGAAACGCGGCTTGACGCTTTTCCATATAGCGTGCAGACGGTCATCAGACTATCAAGAAGCGGATCATCGCAAAGCTCGCGCTGATCAAATTTGGCCTCTTCATACAGTTCTGTGACGTCTTGTTCACCTGAAGTGGGTGAATGTAGTGTCATAGTTATATCCTTAATAACAAACCCGGCTAAAGTCGTTAGTATTTTCTCATCCTGAAATTCCGGGCAATGACTCCGAAGATATTACAATACCTGAATACCCTATTAACTTACCAGAGATACAAGCAGGAATCATTGAGAATATCCTTCAATAATTCTTTATAATCATCACTAATGATAATAACGTAGAAAGCTTAAGCAAAACCAATCGAACTATTAATATAAGATGATAAAAAAGCACACAGGATTTTGTTAATTCACAGAATTAAAAAACAAAACACATTACAAAACAGACAGATACAAGAGCAACCAACCAAACCAAATAACCGTATTTTTCTATGAAAACCATTGTAGCATTAATCTTAACAGTTAATTAACCCTAATAACAAAGAAAGAAAATGCAATAAAAATAACGACAAAGAAAATAAAACAAAAAATAACACATGAATATTATTACTAATGCGACAATGGATATATATATTTAGGGGATAAAAAACTAAGCTCATTCTTGAAACCAACAACTAATACGTAATTTACATTATAAATATGATTAATAAGTGGATTATCTCCACTTTCTACTACGTAATTTGCACTCTAAGGAGAGACCGCTATGTCGACAATTATAGGAACGATAAAGGCAGTTATGGGACAAGTGTGGATCGTCGCGTCTGACGGTTCTCGTCGTCTGGCAACAGAAGGCGAACAAATCATGCGCGGTGAATTAGTCGTAACCGACCAAGGGGCAGCCACCGTGACGTTGCCCAATGGCAAAAATATGGATCTCGGCCGTGAAAGTGAATGGGGAGATGGGGCAGTAGCGGCCTCTGCATCCGGGGAAACCGATGAGCAGGCGATAGCCGCCGCACAGCAAGCGATTGCCGAAGGCGCTGACCCAACACAAATTCTGGAAGCGACAGCCGCGGGTAACAGCACCATTATTGATTCGTTCGCCGAGCCGACCGGAGCCCATAACGGACATAGCCACGTTATTCTCGATCTGACCGGCGAAATCCTCGACCCCACGGCCGGCTACCCAACCCAAGGGCTCGACGCCGCAACGATTGTGCCAGTGGAAGAAGTCACGTTGTTAAGACCAGAACTGGATAACAGCAGCGATGATCCCATCACCCCACCTACCCCTCAGCCATTACCAGAAGCCAGTATCACTATCGATGTGATTGCGGGTGATAACGTCATCAATATGAATGAGGCCGCTCAGGAGAAAACCGTGATTAGCGGGACAACCGGGCTGGATGTTCATCCCGGTGATATCGTCACCGTGACGGTCAACGGCAACTCGTATCAGACGCAGGTTGCTGCGGATGGGCGTTGGTCGGTCGAGGTCAATACCCATGATTTGGTCGCGTCTGGCGAAGTACATGCTAGCGTGACGACGTTTGATCAGTACGGTAACCAGGCAAGTGCAAGCGCTGAGAGCGCTGTCGCACTGGATATCACAGCGCCAAATGTATCGCTGCATATTGATGTTATCAGCGGTGACGGGTTTATCAATACCGCCGAGGCCGCTAAGCCGACCACCACCATCAGCGGCACCGTCGGCGGGGATGCGAAAGCCGGGGATGTCGTCCATCTGGAGGTGAATGGTACTGATTACATCGCACAAGTGGTTGCCGGTGAGGGTGGCAAGCTGGTCTGGCAGACGGAGGTCGCGACCAGCGATCTGCTTGCCGATCCACAGGTGAATGGCTCGATCACTATCAGGGATGCCGCCGGGAATGAAGCCACTGCGGTTGATAGTGAGTCGGTGGTGATTGATACCACGGCACCAGCGGTGACGCTGCATATTGACGTGATCAGCGATGGCTATATCAACGCTAACGAATCTAAAGAATCGACCACTACCGTCAAAGGCATCGTCGGCGGTGACGCCAAAGCTGGGGACATTGTTCATCTTGAGGTGAACGGCACGAATTACACCGCTACCGTGGTTGCAGGTGAAAGCAGCGCGCTGGTCTGGCAGACCGAAGTAGCAACCAGTGACCTGCTCGCCGACCCGATCGTCAACGGGTCTATCACCATTAAAGATGCGGCGGGCAATGAGGCTACCGCTATCGACGATGAGTCCGTGGTGATTGATACCACCGCGCCGGTGGTGACCCTGCATATCGACGCCATCAGCGACGGTTATATCAACGCTGCCGAATCTAAAGAACTGACAACTACCGTTAAGGGTACCGTCGGCGGCGATGCAAAAGCCGGTGACGTCGTCCATCTGGAAGTTAATGGCACGGATTACTCCGCGCAGGTGGTCGCAGGCGACAATGGCACGCTGATCTGGCAGACCGAAGTGGCGACCAGCGATTTGCTTGCCGACCCGGAGGTTAACGGCTCGATTACGATTAAAGATGCGGCGGGAAACGAAGCCACGGCGATCGACGATGAATCCGTGGAGATTGATACCACCGCGCCGGTGGTGACCCTGCATATCGACGTCATCAGCGACGGTTACATCAACGCTGCCGAATCTAAAGAACCCACCACCATCGTCAAGGGTACCGTCGGCGGCGACGCAAAAGCCGGTGACGTTGTTCATCTGGAAGTAAATGGCGCGGACTACACTGCACAGGTGGTCGCAGGCGAAAATGGCACGCTGGTCTGGCAGACCGAAGTGACAACCAGCGACCTGCTCGCTGACCCGGAGGTTAACGGCTCGATCACCATTAAAGATGCGGCGGGCAACGAGGCTACTGCGATTGACGATGAATCGGTGATCGTCGATACCACCGCACCAGTGGTGACCCTGGATATTGATGTGATCAGCGGCGGCTATATCAACGCTGCCGAATTACAAGAACCGACCACCACTATCAGCGGTACCGTCGGCGGCGATGCAAAAGCCGGGGACGTCGTGCATCTGGAGGTGAACGGCAACGAGTACACCGCTGAAGTGTATGCGGATAAAGACGGCAAATTGGTCTGGCAGACCGAAGTCGCCACCAGCGACCTGCTCGCTGACCCGGAAGTTAACGGCTCGATCACCATTAAAGATGCGGCGGGCAATGAGGCTACCGACATCGACGATGAATCGGTGATCATTGATACCACCGCACCAGTGGTGACCCTGGATATTGATGTGATCAGCGGCGGCTATATCAACGCTGCCGAATCACAAGAACCGACCACCACTATCAGCGGTACCGTCGGCGGCGATGCAAAAGCCGGGGACGTCGTGCATCTGGAGGTGAACGGCAACGAGTACACCGCTGAAGTGTACACGGACAAAGACGGCAAATTGGTCTGGCAGACCGAAGTCGCCACCAGCGATCTGCTCGCTAACCCGGAAGTTAACGGCTCGATCACCATTAAAGATGCGGCGGGCAATGAGGCTACCGACATCGACGATGAATCGGTGATCATTGATACCACCCCGCCGGTCGTGGAGCTGGAAATCGACACCATCAGCGGCGACGGCTTTATCAACGCTGCCGAATCTAAAGAACCGACAACCACCGTGAAAGGCACCGTCGGCGGTGACGCCAAAGCCGGGGACGTCGTGCATCTGGAGGTGAACGGCAACGAGTACACCGCTGAAGTGTACACTGACAAAGACGGCAAACTGGTCTGGCAGACCGAAGTCGCCACCAGCGACCTGCTCGCTGACCCGGAAGTTAACGGCTCGATCACCATTAAAGATGCGGCGGGCAATGAGGCTACCGACATCGACGATGAATCGGTGATCGTCGATACCACCGCGCCGGTGGTGACCCTGCATATTGATGTGATCAGCGACGGTTATATCAATGCCGCCGAGGCTGAGAAACCTACGACCAATATCAGCGGTACCGTCGGCGGCGACGCGAAAGCCGGGGACGTTGTTCACCTCGAAATCAACGGCAAGGACTACCCTGCCACCGTGGTCGCCGGTGAAGACGGTGCGCTGGTCTGGCAGACCACGGTGGCGACCAGCGACCTGCTCGCCGACCCGATCGTCAACGGCACTATCACCATCAAAGATGCGGCGGGCAACGAGGCTACTGCCATCGACGACGAAACCGTGGTGATTGATACCACCGCACCGGTGGTGACCCTGCATATCGACGTCATCAGCGACGGTTATATCAACGCTGCCGAGTCGAAAGAACCGACCACCACCGTCAAAGGCACCGTCGGCGGTGACGCGAAAGCCGGGGACGTGGTCCATCTGGAAGTGAACGACAAAACCTATACTGCTGAAGTGTACGCGGACAAAGACGGCAAACTAGTCTGGCAGACCGAAGTGGCAACCAGCGACCTGCTCGCCGACCCGATCGTCAACGGCACTATCACCATCAAAGATGCGGCGGGCAACGAGGCCACAGCCATCGACAATGAATCAGTGGAGATTGATACCACCCCACCGGTGGTGACCCTGCATATCGACGTCATCAGCGACGGTTATATCAACGCTGCCGAGTCGAAAGAACCGACCACCACCGTCAAAGGCACCGTCGGCGGCGACGCCAAAGCCGGTGACGTCGTACATCTGGAAGTGAACGACAAAACCTATACCGCTGAAGTGTACGCAGACAAAGACGGCAAACTGGTCTGGCAGACAGACATCGCCACCAGCGATCTGATCGCCAAGCAGACGGTTAACGGCACCATCACCATCACAGATGAGGCTGGCAACAAGGCCACCGCTATCGATAAAGAGACGGTCATTATCGATACCGAGATCGACGTCACAGTCACCATCGACCCGGTAACCGGTGACGACTTCCTCAGCTTTGCCGAAACGAACCAACTGCCGGGCAAGAGCGAGCCGCTCATCAAAGTCACCGGCACCGTCACGGGAGAGGCTGAGGCTGGCGATATCGTCGATGTCAAAGTCGGAGACGTGACGCAGAAGGTTACGCTAACCGATGACGGTAAGGGAAACCTGGTCTGGGAGGCTGAGTTTACGGCCAGTAATATGATGAATAACCCGAAAGTCTCGGCATCCATCAGCATTAGCGATCCGGCAGGTAACACCGCCAGCGACTCCACGAGCCGCCCTGTCACCATCGAAACCGGCAATCTCATTACCGGTGATGAAAAAGACAATGTCATTAATGGCGGTGATACCAGCGATATTATTATCGCCGATACCCAGGGCTTCCAACAGCTACCGGGACAGGATTACAACATTGCCTTCGTGGTGGACAGCTCCGGTAGCGTGGGTGCAACCGATATTAAAAGCATTATCGCATCTCTCACCACGGTCTTTAATGCCCTGCATCAGAATGCCCAGTTGGTGAACTCTGGCGATGTCAAAATCTTGCTGGTCGATTTTGACGCCCAGGTGAACTTCGCCGTCTCGGTAAATCTTAAAGATTCAGGGGCCTTAAAAGCGCTGACCGATGCCTTGGCCAAAATGACCAGCGGCGGCGGTACTAACTATGAGGATGCGTTTAAAACTACCTCAAACTGGTTCCATGACGTCTCCTCTAGCAGTAGTGAGAACCTGACCTATTTCATTACGGATGGAAAGCCGACCTATTATCAGAGCGGAGAAAAAACCAGCGTTGATGTGGATGGGCGCAGCGGCAATAACAACGTCGTCATGCTTGATGTGACTAAACTCGATTATCATCCAGGCCAGGTTGTCTCCATGAATATTAATGGAACCAGCCGGGTGGTGATTGATGCGAGCGGTAACGTGTATAGCTGGAACGGCAGTACGCGGACAAGTGCGGGTATCATGCGAGCGGACGGTAAAGGTGGCTATGAGATCTCCGTTCGTGCGGGTAGTGGCAGTAGCACCACGACCGACACCACCACGAACTCTACCTACGCCTTCGGTTTATTAATGGCAATGTGCGGAAACGTCGAAGCCATCGGTATTAACAATGGTATTAAAGCTAGCGATCTCATCGCCTACGATTCTGATGGCAAAGTCACGGCGGGCATCTCCGCAAGCGAACTAGCCAATGCGATTCTCGGCGGTGACTACGTACAGATGGCGGGCGCGCAAGACACCGTTCACGGCAATGGCGGCAACGATGTTATTTTCGGCGATATGCTGCAGTTTGGCGATAAAACCGGATATGCCGCTATTCAGGAGTATGTCGCTGGTAAGCTGAATATCGCTGTGAATCAGCTGGAAGTCTCACATATCGCGCAATATATCAGCGAACACCCAGCCGAGTTCGACCAGTCCCAGGCCGATGGCGGTAGAGACGTACTGTTCGGCGGCGTCGGTAACGATATCCTCTACGGCGGCGGTGGTGACGATATTCTGGTGGGTGGCAGCGGTGATGATGTTCTCTTTGGCGGCAAAGGCGATGACATCTTGATCGGCGATGGCTTTGATAGCATGGCCGACATAGCCAGTCATTTGAATACCCCCGTCAATCAACTGACGTTCGACAAGGTTGTTGACTACGTTACTCAGCATAGCGAAGAACTCGGCGCAATAGGTTCGGGCAATGACAAGCTCTACGGCGGCGAAGGCAACGATCTCCTGATGGGCGGCGGCGGCAACGATATTCTCAACGGTGGAGAGGGTAACGACCTGCTGTTCGGCGGCACGGGCAATGATGTTCTGATCGGCGGAAAAGGCAATGACACTCTTTACGGCGGAACGGGCAGCGACACCTTCACCTGGCTTAAAGGTGACGATGGGCACGACGTCATTAAAGACTTCCGCGCTGACGAAGGCGACCGTATTGATTTAAGCGATCTGCTGGGCGATGTTGCCAATACCGATCTGGCATCTTACATCAAAGTCACGGATGACAATCACGGCAATACCGTGATTGAAATTAATACCAACGGGCAGATGCAAAGCGGGAGTTCAACGATGAGCATTACCGTTGAGAACTGCACGTCTGCGGATATTGATATTAACAGTCTGATTGCGAAGCCGGATGCCCCGGTGATTTAACCGTCAACAATGCGCCCCAACCTGTCGGTTGGGGCGTGTTTTGACAAACGTTTAAGATTAAAAAGCGTACTTTATCCCCACCATCCCCTGCGTATCGCTGTAGCCTTTATCCCCCACCTGCTGCGCGACGTTGCCCCAAAGGTGCAGGTTCTGATTCAGCTGGCCTTCTACACCGGCTTTTAATTCGCCAAGATTGCGCGTGCCTTGCTGGCGGCTGGTAACGCCGTTCATGCTGACGCCGTAGCTGCCGGAGTTGTGGATCCAGTTGGCTTCAACAAAGGGCTGAAACTCGCGCGTTTTATCATCATCGATAGCGTTATGCCCTTTGATGTAGGCTCTCATGCCCAGACGCGTTTGCAGGTTGCCGTTGTTTTTCCCCTTCACACGCGTACCGTTGGCTTCCGTATGGTTATCCGCCTGCACGCCCATCCAGGTGAGCTGCGCTTTAGGCTGTAACCACCAACTGGAACGCCCATCCTGACGCTGGCCCATCAGATAGCTGTAGCCGCCTTCCACCGAGGCCGTGAATCCGGCAGAGTTGTACTTCTCGCTGGCAAGTCCCTGACCAGTGACGCTGTTTTTAAACCAGTTATATAAAACCCACGAGTCCAGATAGCTGCCGGTTTTCTCCTCATCGTTAGCGTACCAGGTCCCGTAGACGCCCACGCTATAACCGTTGACCTGACCACGCGACCGGTAATGGCTCACATTCGATTCGGTATTACTCTGCGCGTTACCGTAGCCCGCCATCAGCCCCAGATGCCAGCGATCCAGACCATCATCACTCCACTGCGCAAGTTCGCCGCCCAGTTGTACAACATAACGGTTCGTTTGCGTCTGTAGCTGGCCTTGCGCCGTATCAAAGCGCGTATGACCACCAATCTGGCGCAGCCACAGGCTGGTCACTTTTTCCTCGCCGGTGAGCAGGTCGGTATACTGCGTATCACCGATACGGTCATGCAGACGAAGATTAAACATCGTGTTGGCTGCCGCCAGGTTGCCCAGATAAGAACCGGTTTCAGGGCGATATGTTGACGGGCCTATAGGGCCGACTGGCTTAGGTACAGGGACTATTGGATCTACCGGGTCAATCGGGTCAATCGGGTCAATCGGGTCGATGGGATCCGTTGGGTCGATCGGTGTCATGATGTTCGTTAGATACCAGTTATCCCTGCTGCTACTGTTGCCATTGCCCCGGCCGAGGAAATATTCATAACTTCCCGCTACAATACGCCCGGACTGGACAAACTCCCCGACTGATTGCCCGCCCACTTCAATGACTTCAATACCGTTAAGCGTCTTTGCCCCCGAACCACCGGCATTATGGATTAACACGTTGGTTATACCGGACGTGTCTCCGCTCACCACCAGCTTATCCGTCTGCGAATCGTCATCTCCAAGCGCCGTGTTCATCACCAGCGTGCTGTTATTCCCGGCATAGTTCCCCGCAACGGTCAGAGTGTTAAACTGACCGGAACCGCGGAGATCGACAAGTGAGTGATTGGCGGTCAGATGGGTAATATCACTGTTTGCCTTCATCGCCCAGGTTGAACGATTAAGGGTAACGGTAGAAGACGCGCCCGAGGCATGATCCGTCAACATCGCATTCGTCAAAGAGGAATCGGTGGCACTCAGCGTGCTGTGATGAGCATAAAACTGGGCCAGCGCCTTGCCATGCCCTTCAGCCACTGAGCCATCCAGAACAAACTGGGCCTTTTGCGTATCGCTATCGCTCCAGGTATAAAATAAGGCGTCGTTGTCGGTCGTAATCGTACTGTTCGCTAAGTGAATCAATCCGTCACGCTCAATTCCCGCCATTGACTGTGCTTGTGAATTGCCAGAGACCTTCATGCCAGAGATAGCGATATTGCCGCCATCTTTCGCCAACAGACCATAACGCCCATTCCCTTCAACATCGAGAGTATGGCCACCATTGCCCTGAATATTAATTTTGCCGCCTTCCGATAACACGCCATACGACCCGTTATGCTTCGCCTCAATATTCATCCCAACCACGTTTATCGTCGCAGCGGCGTTAGTCGTATCCTTTGAATCAAAAGCAAACAGACCCGCGCCTTCATTGTACTGAGTACCGTAGTTATCGTTATTGTTTGCTCGTAGGGTATTTGTCCCGGAATGGCTCACGATATTGACCAGCGCGCCGTTGCCCGCTTTGAGCCCTGCATCGGGGCTTTGGTCTATCAGAACATCCATATCCACGATATCCAGCCGTGACTGGATATCATCAACAATCCCGTTAACGTGAATACCCATACCTTCATTTTTGGCGCTATTTGCCGTTTGATTACCCGAAACGGTCAACGTATTACCGGTATCGCTGGCAATGGACATCTGACCACCGCTATTAATATCAATGCCGTATCGACCGTTATCATTGATAGTGACCTGCATATTATTAATTTCAACGGCGGCCGGTTTTTGAGATGTTCCGTCGGTAGTGAAGCCTTCAATGGCAACACCGGCATCGTAGGTATCGAAGTTGGTGGATTTATTGCCCTTGATATCCAGCTTTTGCGAACCATCGCCGGTGATGCTAATAACACCGCCATCACGCGCGTAGAGACCGTAAACACCATTATCATTAGCTTCAATATGCATATTTTTGATGATAATCGCGGCTTGTTTGTCCGGTGTATTGGCAGAAACGCCGTGAGCCAGCAGCCCTGCACCGTACGACCATTGATTCGGCGTTGCCGCCGCATACTGCCGATTGGCGTTGGCGATTAAGGTGTTCTTTCCAGATTGGCTCTCAATATGGATGACGCCGCTGTCGGCCACCACCACCCCCTCAAGCTCATTATTATTGGCAATGATATCCATATCTTTAATCACCAGAGTGGAAACCTCACCTGATGGGCTATCGGCCCCTTTCGCATGCAGGCCTTTACCTAAATCTTGCCCGTAATCGTTCGCCATTCTGGTGTTATACACTTCAAGCAAGTGCTTACCGCTGGTGCTACTGATATTTATGATCCCCCCGTCGCGGGCGGCAATACCCTGATAGGCCTGATCGTCCACCCGGAGGTTCATATCCTGAATATAGATAGCCGAACGATCGCCATTTGACGCTGCATGGTCGGCAATAATGCCATCGCCCATATTACCATCGGCGCTATTATTGGCAGCAACGTCGATGTTATTGTCTCCGCCCCCAACGATATTCAGCACGCCACCTTCCGTTGCGCGGATGCCGTAACGACCATTACCGTTTGCTTGCACATCCATATTTTGCACAACGAGTTGGGAAGCCACCCCCTGAACCGCCAGCCCCGCGCCTTCAGTCCATGCGGTGGCATGGTTTTTATTGCCATTTGCCGAGAGCGTGTTTTTGATATTATCAGCGCTGATAATATTGGCGGTGCTGCCTTCTGCAACCTGTAAACCATAGGTGCCATTGTCTTTTATCAAGACATCCATGCCCGTGATATTCAGTAATGAATTTCCTCTTACAATCATTCCGCCATCATTATTCAGGCCATTTTGGATGACATGTAAATATTGACGCCCATCCCCGAGGAAATCTACCCGCCCCCCCGATCTGGCCATAATCCCCGCTAATCCGTTCCCCTTAACCTCGGTGTTCATATTGGTAATGCTGACCAGAGCCTGATCCTCTGACCAGATACCACCACCCCACCCTGCTGTGGCGTTATTGCCATTCACAAAAAGGAATGAGCTGTGGTTATCTTTTCCACTAATGCTGACCACGCTATCAGCAGCAAAGGCAAAAATTCCTTTACCCGCGTTATTGTTGAATTCCACTTTATCAGCCCCTTCAATTGAGAGCTGACCTGCGGCATTGGCGCGGATGCCGTTATCTTTATTGCCATTTGAACTGACGTTCATCCCGCTTATGGTAAAATCAGCTTTCGATTCCACCAGAATCCCTTCCCAGCGGTTATTGTTAGACTGAAATTGATTGTCAGGTACGGAGCTGATTAAGGTTATCGAAGCGCCATCGGAAAAGAATACACCGGCATGGTTATTACTGACATCAACACCTTTAGCGGTTTTGATTATGGATGATATCGAATCTTCAGCACGCAGCGCGCTGACATAACCATCAGATAAGTTATTAAGCGTCAGACCATCATTCCATGCCAGGTTGTTCTCCGTTATATGATATGTCCCCTGTGCCCAGGCTCCCTGCCCAGCCACAGCCATAAATAGCATATGCGTGATGATAATATTTTTATATTTCATTGCTTACGTCTCCGTACGTATACAATTTAAAAGTATTAGAGGTTATTAATAAACTCTGCATGAGATATAATGTAAAAATCACATTATCATTCTGGGGATAAGAGAATTAATTGAGGAGTTCTTAGGGGCTTTTATTATTTACCAGTCTCAATCATTCAATTCATTTAAGAATTAGATATTTAACCAATTGTTTCCAATCGTTTTTTAAACACCAAACCACCTCATTGATAGATTTAAGCTATCAATAAAGTCAATGTAATTGCCCAAGGGAACCACTAGCAAACGTAATTAAAAAGATTGGTTAACGTTTTTCGCAGAAAAAACATATAACTCATTGTTTTTGATTTGAAATTCAGACCATGATAAAAATATAGCTTATAAATTAGCTTGCTAAATATTAATTTAATATTTTTGCTTAAAATAAAAATATTCATTTCTCTACACTTCAAGATGTTTAAAATGTAAAAAATTTGAGTCTTCCTTGATCAATATCAATAAGAAAGATCGCAGCAAATATAAGAACATTACCATTCTGCCCCGGTTATTTATCACCTTTTCTTCGGAGATAACCCTGAGACAAATAAATCCGATGTTACGCATACATCATTTTTTCACCCAACGATAATACGGCACACGTCGGGTCGTTTCGGTCAACGTATCCGAAACATCAGCCTCAGCAGTGCTAATGCTCATCCCCGTTTTACGTAATTGCTGTACCTCTGCGGCAAGTCGCTGGATCCCAAACCAGAACAGAGCATCCAGCGCTGTGACGTCAAGCCCGGCCTCCAGCGCCAGCTTAAGACGCTCTCGCGGCACTCGCGTCTGCTTGGCTATCTCCTGATAAGGTGCTGCCGTCGATTGCCCATTTTCCATTCGTCGGATACGGCTGGCTAGGCTGTACACAAAGGTATCAGGGATCGCATCCATGCTGGTTTTCAGACTGTATACGCAACCAAAGCGCTTGCCGTTAAACATCACGTTTTTCTGATTGAGCGCCAGTTCCTCACGCACGCTGGCAATAAATTGCGGCGCTCTGACTAACAGCAAGCGAAAAGGCAACTCGAAGCTTGTAACGTAGTCGACGTTCAGCAACGCAATGCGCAGGCGATCTTCTGCGCCCATCCGGCGGCACTCTTCCATCACCTCAGCCCACTGGCTAGTCAGTCGCGCAGGTTCCGAAGCTTCTTTAAAGCTGTATTTTTCAATCTGATAATCAACGATCCCAGCCACTGTGAGTTCCTTTCAATTGCTATCAGTGGATTACTTTAGCAACAGCCAGGCATTTTCGAAACGGCGGCCTTTAAAAAACGTCGTCACTCCTGATGTCGATGCTTAAACTGGCTCACATCAATATCAAACTGCTTGAGTTTACGCCACAGGGTGGTGCGACCAATGTTGAGCAAACTGGACATCTCCTGCACCCGGCCACTGGTCACTCTGGCGGCATGAATAATCGCTTCTTTTTCCATCGCCGAAATACTCAGGCTGGCGGGGATTAACCCACTGTTTACGCCGACAGCAGGATGATCGTGGAATAACCAACCAGGCAGATTGCTCAACCGGATATGCCCGTGTTCGCTGCTGATAGCGATATTTTCAACAATACTGTTCAGCTCAAAATCATTCCCCGGCCAGGAGTAAGCCACCAACTGTGCAAGGGCATCGTCATCCACCTTCAGCCGTGATGAAAAACGCCGTTCCAGGGTGCGTAACCGGCTGTGAACCAACGAAGGGATGCTGTTACGTCGCTCGCGCAGCGGGGGAATGCTGATCTCAAAAGAGTGCAGCGCATAGTAGAGCTGCCGACTAAAGCGGTTTTGTTCAACCAGATTTTCTAAATCCGTGGTGGTGGTCGCAATCACTTTTACATCCACCGGAACCAGCCTGCGCGCATCAAGGCGGGTGACGACACCCTGCTTTATCACCTGAAGCAAAATGGACTGTAGCTCGGGCGCCAGATACTCAACCTTCTCAAGAAAGAGTGTCCCACCGGAGGCCAGTTCAAGACGACTGAGGCGTCCGTTATCGTCTTCCGTCGCCGTGCTCCCCATAAAATCCAGCCCGAGGGCATTATCGGCATACAATTGGCAGTTGACGGCGATAAATGGCCCCGCAGCCCGCTCGCTTTCATTATGAATCGCTTGTGCAATCAGCTCCTTACCTACCCCCTCTTCACCGCACATCAACACCGGGAAGCTGCCGCGCGACGCCTGGCGGCCAAAATGAATCACCCGCCGGGTTTCTGCATCGTCCGCCGACATCTGCGCAAAGGTGTGGCTAACTTTTCCCAGTTGGCTGGTCATCAATTGACGCATCTGTTCTACGGGGTGAAGCAGCAGAATAAAGCTGGTGCCCTGAGCTTCCACTATCGGTTTAAGGGTGATCACCGCATCGACAAACTGATGCTGGCTTTCAAAAGTCACTTCCGCATGACTCAGCGGTCTGGCGTGTTTAATGGCTCGCCGGAGCAACGCCGGGAGCGTCACCAAATCGGCAATGTTTTTACCCTGGCAGGCTTGAGCATCCAGGTGTAGAAGTCGTGCCGCCTGAGGGTTGAGAAACTGCAATATGCCCGCTTCATTCCACGCCATCACGCCGTCATCCATACTTTCGAGCAGGCCGTACATCTGGTTAAGGTGGCGGTTAGACTCCGCCAGCAAACTGTCGGTCAGCAGCGAGTTCCCCACTTCCCTGGCCATGGCTAGCGTCAACGACAGATCGGCGCTCCCGGATTCTGGCGCCAGGCAAACCAGGGCGATGGAGCCCGAGAGCCGACCGTGGTTATCAAATATTGGCGTAGAACAGAAAGCCCATGGGAACAGCGCTTGTTTAAAATGCTTTTCGCCCAGCGTTTTTACCGGTTGCCCCACCAGCGAGGCCAGCGAGAGAGCACAGGTGCCGATGATACTTTCTGCGCAGTAACTCCCGGCATGGAAGCCTAGTTTATCCAGCTGTTCAAGCGTCTGAGGGTGGCCGCAGCGGGTGAGAATACAGGCGGACTCATCGAGAATGAACAGCGCACACGGGCGACCATCCATATACTCCCACGCATCTTCGAGTGCGGCTTGCCCAATGGTCAACAGCGCGGTCTTACGACGGCTGATAGACGCAAACGTCAGACCCTGTGCCTGATGCGGAGTGCTCCAGGTTTCGCGCTGCATCATCTTGCCGCAGCGGTGCCAGGATTGGGCAATAAATGTCACCTGAGCCTGTTCGGTCTGTTCATTCGGCGTGGTCATCTGTGTCATTCCTTCTTTCTGTGCATCCCGTATAAAAACAATAACCCCCGGCATCGTCTACGAGGACGCCGGGGGAAAACCACAACACGGTGGAGCGCAGATTACAGGAACGGTCAGCGCTAAAATTTAGTGTGTTGCCATCCACTGAGCGCCCAGACGGTCAGCGGCAAGAATCGCGCCATACACGCTTTGTGCCGTCACCGGGAACGGCATGTTGTGGATGGTTTCCCCTTCTGCGCAGGTGGCCTTCGCCACGGCGAGAATTTTCTCTTCAATGCCATCCTTCACGCCCATCTGAGAAAGCGTCATTGGCAGCCCGACTTTTTGACAGAAGCCAAGAACCGTTTCAATTTCTTCCATCGGGCTGTTTTGCAGCACCAGTTGGGACAGCGTACCGAAAGCGACTTTTTCGCCGTGGTATAAGTGGTGACACTCTTCGAGGATAGTGAAACCGTTATGGATAGCGTGCGCCGCCGCCAGGCCACTGCTTTCAAAGCCGATGCCGCTCAGATAGGTATTGGCTTCCACAATACGCTCCAGTGCCATGGTGACCACTCCGGCCTCGGCGGCCAGACGGGCTTTCTCCCCTTCCGCCAGCAAGGTGTCATAGCACAGGCGCGCCAGACTCAGCGCTGCCGCCGTAGACTGTCCACCCGCCATGCTGACGGCACGCGCATCGAAACAAGCTTTTGCTTCAAACCAGGTAGAAAGCGCATCCCCCATGCCGGCAACCAGTAAGCGAACCGGCGCTTTAGCGATAATCGCCGTATCCATCACCACCATGTCGGGGTTTTTCGGATAGACCAGATACTCTTCAAACTCACCGGCTTCGGTATAAATGACCGACAGCGCGCTGGTTGGCGCGTCAGTTGAGGCGATGGTTGGGATCACCACCACCGGCAGATGCTGGTAATAACCAATGGCCTTCGCGGTATCGAGGGTTTTCCCCCCACCAATGCCGACGACGCCTTTGCAGCCCTTTTGTTTCGCTATCGCGCCGAGGCGGTTAATCTCCGCATGGCTGCATTCACCATTAAAGCGTTCAGCATGACTGCTGATGCCATTTTCATGCAGGCCGTTCAACACTTTGTCACCGGCCAGTTTCATCACAAAATCGTCGGCAATCACAAAATAGTTATCCGCCAGGTTTTTGGCATACTGACCGAATAAGGCTGATGCATCAGGACCCTGAAGATATTTTGCTGGAGATTGAATAACTTGTAGCATTCTCTACACCCTCACATTGAACTCGTTTCCATGATGGCGTCGGGTATGTTTGACATGGCCGACGCGGTGACAATCACTTTAGAGCGGGTGCAGAACAAAAAAATTCTTCGTTATTTGGTTCCACTTCGGAACAGCATCATAAAAATTTCGTTCCATAACGAAACGCATTAGAGAGCAGCGAGTCAGGATTGCGATCCAGATCCGCAGCCCATTCACACTATTCATCAGTTTAATTAATCTGGATTTCGCTATTCTGACCTTGAATGACTAAAAATAATAGCGTCCCCCCGCCTGGCCGATGAATCCTGGCTCACCTGCACGATAATTAAGCTTGCACCAGCTCTCACTTTCATCATTGGCCGACAAATAACGTTCCATTGTGAAACATAAACGCGGGAATACGTTCCGGGATGAAACCTCCAGCAGCGGGGATTTTCTTTTTTCTCTACCAGGCGAGAATCACTTCATCGGTCACGGTATCGGAATTTACCTTATCGCCACCGGAACCCTACTCAGGAGGCAACCTTACCGTCGCCTCTTAAAACATCCAGCGGAGTACACAACATGAAAAAATTGATTAACCGTGTGGAAGATGTCCTGGCTGAACAGCTGGCCGGGCTGGCAAAGGCTCACCCGGAACTGAAACTTTTCCAGGACCCGGTTTACGTCACTCGTGCCGATGCGCCGGTCGCCGGTAAGGTTGCACTGCTCTCCGGCGGCGGTAGCGGGCATGAGCCGATGCACTGCGGATTTATTGGCACCGGGATGCTCAGCGGCGCCTGCCCGGGAGAGATTTTCACCTCACCCACGCCGGATAAAATTTTCGAGTGCGCCATGCATGTTGACGGTGGCGAAGGAGTGGTGCTGATTATCAAAAACTACACCGGCGATATTCTGAATTTCGAAACGGCGACCGAACTGCTGCATGAAAGCGGCATAAAAGTCACCACCGTGGTGGTCGACGATGATGTCGCCGTCAAAGATAGCTTGTACACCGCCGGGCGACGCGGCGTCGCCAATACGGTACTGATAGAAAAATTGATGGGCGCTGCCGCAGAGCGCGGCGACAGCCTGGAAGCCTGCGCCAGTCTCGGGCGCCAGCTCAATAACCAGGGCCACTCTATCGGTATTGCGCTGGGCGCCTGCACCGTGCCCGCCGCCGGAAAGCCGTCATTTGAACTCAATGATAATGAGATGGAGTTTGGCGTCGGTATTCACGGCGAACCCGGTATCGACCGCCGCGCGTTTACCTCACTGGATGACACCGTCGATGCGATGTTTGCCACCCTACTGGAAAACGGTCACTACAGCCGCACCCTGCGCCAATGGGATCCGCTGAAAGGATGCTGGCAGGAAGTCATGCAGACCAAACAGGCTCTGCAAAAAGGCGACCAGGTAATTGCGATGGTCAATAACCTCGGCGCGACACCGCTTTCAGAGCTTTACGGAGTCTATAACCGGTTAGATACGCTGTGCGCAGATGCCGGGCTGGTGATTGAGCGCTCTCTGGTCGGTTCCTGGTGTACCTCCCTGGATATGTCCGGTTTTTCAATAACGCTGCTGAAAGTGGATGCGGATACCCTCAGCCTGTGGGATGCCCCGGTTCACACGCCTGCCCTCAACTGGGGCCACTAAGGAGATCTGCTATGTCACTGAACAGAGATAACATTGTCGATTGGCTATACCGCTGTGGCGACACCTTCACCACCCAGTGCGATTTTCTGACGGGGCTCGACCGCGAAATCGGCGATGCCGATCACGGTCTCAACATGCACCGTGGTTTTAGCAAAGTGGTGGAAAAACTGCCCTCTATTGCCGACAAAGACATTGGTTTTATTTTAAAAAATACCGGCATGGTGCTGCTTTCCAACGTTGGAGGTGCCAGCGGTCCGTTATTTGGCACGTTCTTTATTCGCGCAGCCCAGGTCACCCAGGCGCGCCAGAATCTGACGCTCGAAGAGCTATATTTAATGATCCGCGAAGGCGCTGACGGCGTGGTGAGCCGGGGCAAAGCTGAACGCGGAGACAAAACCATGTGCGATGTCTGGCTGCCGGTAGTGGATTCCCTGCGCCAGTCCAGCGAGCAAAATCTCTCCTTAACCGCAGCGCTGGACGCCGCCTGTGAGGTTGCGCAGCAGGCCGTCCAGTCCACCATCACCATGCAGGCGCGTAAAGGCCGTGCCAGCTATCTGGGAGAACGCAGTATCGGTCATCAGGATCCTGGGGCCACCTCTGCACTGTTTATGATGCAAATGCTGGCAGCTTCGGCTCACGCGTAATAGGAAGGACAAGGCGATGGTAAACCTGGTAATTGTGTCTCACAGCGCCCAACTGGGCCAAGGGGTCGGGGAGCTGGCCCGTCAGATGTTAAGAGGGGATGGCTGCCGACTCGCCATCGCCGCCGGTATCGACGACCCCGAAAATCCTATTGGAACCGACCCTATCAAGGTGATGGAGGCGATCATCTCCGTCGCGGATACCGATGCCATCCTCGTGTTGATGGATATCGGTAGCGCGCTGCTCAGCGCCGAAACCGCGCTCGATTTGCTGGATCCCGAGATTGCTGCCCGGGTTCATTTATGCCCGGCACCACTGGTGGAGGGGGCACTGGCCGCGACAGTCAGTGCCGCCAGCGGTGCCGACATTCATAAAGTGATAAACGACGCCCAGTGTGCCCTTCAGGCCAAACGCGTGCAGCTCGGTTTTCCCGCCGAGACGGAATCAACGCCACTGCTCGCGCCAGTTGAAGATAGCTTCCAGGGACAGTCTGTGATTGTTGAAATTACCAATCCGAATGGCCTGCACGTGCGCCCCGCAGCACGCCTGGTCGAGGGGTTATCCGGATTTAACGCCGACCTGCTGCTGGAAAAAGACGGTAAGTGCGTTAAACCTGACAGCATCAACCAGATAGCGCTGTTAAAAGTGCGCTGCCATGACAGGCTACGTCTGATTGCCAATGGCCCCGACGCTGCTGCTGCGCTGGCCGCTTTCCAGGCGCTGGCAGAGGATCGCTTTGGCGAACGCCCTGTCACAAGCGTACCGCCGACCAAAGGCCAATCGGCCCCCGCAGCCATTAGCGGTCAGGTGCTGCATTACCAGCCGAGCATTTTTACCTTTGATCAGGCAGCAGAAGGTCTTCCACAAGCGGAGTTTCGCCGCGTGAAAATGGCGGTAAGTCATACCCTTGACGATCTGTTGGGCCTTGCCGCCCTGGCGGCAGAAAAATACTCAGAGGATATTGCCGCTATTTTCTTTGGTCAGCATACCCTGCTCGACGACCCGGAATTGCTAAACAGCGTCAATGACCTCTTACTCCAGCAGCAATGCCGTGCAGAGTGGGCCTGGTCTCAAGTAATGAGCGAGCTTAGTCAGCAGTATCAGGCCCTGGACGACGCCTATCTTCAGGCTCGTTATATTGATATTGAAGATATTCTGCACCGCACGCTGGGGCACCTGGCTGACGCCCCTGATAGCGCGCCCTGCTTGCAGCACCGGACTATCCTCATCGCTGACAATATTTACCCGTCGGTGGTTTTGCAGCTAGACGCGGCAAAAATGGCCGCTATTTGTTTACGCGGCGCAAGCCCGCTGGCGCATGGTGCCATCATCGCAAAAGCCGCTGGAATCCCCTGGCTTTGCCAGCAGGGCAACGCCTTCGATGCCTACCGCGACGGTGACCCGCTAACATTAAGCAGTGTGGCAACCAAACCGTAATCACTCTTCGTACTCTTTCTGACACGCTGCTATATCAGCGTGTCATACCTCAAGCTCAGGAAACCGTTATGTCGCAATTTTTCTACAATCAACGTGAAAACCTCGTTAATGACGCGATTGAAGGGGCGATTATTGCCAGCCCATGGAACAATCTCGCTCGTCTGGAAACCGATCCTGCCATCCGTATCGTGGTACGTCAGGATCTGGATAAATCCCGCGTGGCGGTGATTTCCGGCGGCGGCGCAGGCCACGAACCGGCCCACGTAGGCTTTGTCGGAAAAGGCATGTTAACGGCGGCCGTCTGTGGCGATTTGTTTGCCTCCCCGAGCGTCGATGCCGTACTGACCGCGATTGTGGCGGTCACCGGCGAGGCGGGCTGTCTGCTCATCGTTAAAAACTATACGGGTGACCGACTGAACTTCGGCCTGGCGGCGGAAAAAGCACGTCGTATGGGCTACAAGGTCGAGATGGTCATTGTCGGCGACGATATTTCTCTGCCGGATAACAAACATCCACGAGGGATCGCTGGCACTATCCTTATTCACAAAGTCGCCGGGTATTTTGCCGAAAACGGCAGCAATCTGGATACCGTCACCCGGGAGGCGAATTTAGCGATGGCCCGGGTATTCAGCCTTGGTGTGGCGCTTTCCAGCTGCCACCTTCCAGCCGATCCCGAGGACGGTGTCCGCCATCACCCAGGTAAGGCCGAATTGGGGATGGGGATCCACGGAGAGCCCGGTGCCAACGTGGTGGATACGCAGAACAGTCGCGAGGTTGTTCGACTGATGGTGGAAAAAATCGCGGCGGCATTACCCGCTAGCGGACGCCTGATGCTGATGCTCAACAATCTGGGCGGGGTTTCGGTGACCGAAATGGCGATCCTCACCCACGAATTGGCCGCCAGCACGCTGGCTGCTCGCACCGATTGGCTCATAGGCCCTGCGCCGTTGGTCAGTGCGCTTGATATGAAAGGGTTTTCCATTACCGCGATGGTGATGGAAGAGAGTATTGAAAAAGCGCTACTGGCTGAGGTCAGAACCTCAGGCTGGCTACCGCCGGTGAGTCTGCGCTCGCCGCAAACGATGCCCTGCACGCTTCAGAGCGCCCGCGTCGACTTTACGCCGTCTGAAAATACGCAGGTCCGCCAGATTGTGGAAACAGTGACCGCCACCTTGTCCGACCTCGAGAGCTATCTTAACGCCCTCGATGCTAAAGTCGGCGATGGGGATACCGGTTCCACCTTTGCCGCCGGTGCGCGCGAGATTGATCGCCTGTTAAAGGAACATCAACTGCCGTTGGATCAACTGGAAACGCTATGCGGGTTAATTGGCGAGCGTTTAACGGTGGTGATGGGCGGCTCCAGTGGTGTGCTAATGTCGATTTTCTTCACCGCCGCCGGACAAGCGATTCATGACGGTAAGTCCATCGTCAGCGCCCTTCAGGCGGGGCTTGCGCAGATGAAATTTTACGGTGGAGCCGACCTGGGTGACTGTACCTTGATTGACGCCCTGCAACCGGCGCTGGACGCGCTGGCGCAAAATCCAGGTAATCTGGATGCCGCATACCGTGCAGCACAGGCCGGTGCGGATGCCACAAGCCTCGCGACCAAAGCCAATGCCGGTCGTGCATCGTATCTGAACAGTGACAGTCTGGCGGGGAATATGGATCCGGGAGCGCATGCAGTAGCGATGGTGTTTAAGGCACTGGCAGACCAATAACAAAAAAGGGGTTACCTTGCGGTAACCCCTTTTCTTTAATTTGGCGGAAGCGTAGAGATTCGAACTCTAGAACCCTTTCGGGTCGCCGGTTTTCAAGACCGGTGCCTTCAACCGCTCGGCCACGCTTCCAATGCTGCGCACTATAAACATCCCAAACGGGCCTGTAAAGCACCAAAACGCGTTATTTGCGATGAAATTCACTTCTTACGTATCGCCTGGTTATTTCCTCTACAATTTTTGCTGCTAAAAACAAAAATAAGCGAGATGGCGGCGCAAAATGTGTTGCTTGATCGGAAATAGATCTTTGTCAGGGACGGAGCAAAAAAGGAGAGAGCACATTAAAACGATGGGTGTTATGCGGTATAAAAGCAAAAAGGGGTTACCTTTCGGTAACCCCTCTTCTTTATTTGGCGGAAGCGTAGAGATTCGAACTCTAGAACCCTTTCGGGTCGCCGGTTTTCAAGACCGGTGCCTTCAACCGCTCGGCCACGCTTCCAATGAGGCGCACTATAAACATCCCAATAGGACCTGTAAAGTGCCAAAACGAACGACTGCCCGAAAAACGAGCAAAACCGCGTTATTCGCCTGAAAAAACAACAAAATGACCGATTTTACTCGCCTCTAAGCAGTGCTCAGCGCATTCAGTGTTTTTTGATAAACATATCTTTGGTGTAATAGTAGCCCAGACGGTCAGGGGTAAATCCCCCCACCCATGGTTTCACCAGGTGCGTACGCACGTAGTGATAGACCGGGATCGCCGGAACATCGCGCCCCAGGAGATCCTCCGCTTTCTGATAATCGCTAGCGCGCTGAGCCGAATCCTGCACTTTGGCAGCATCACGCAACGCACCGTCATAGTCCGGGTTGCTGTACTTCGTGGTATTTTCGCTGTCGCCCGTGCGGAAGGTATTCAGGAACGTGGAGGCATCGTCATAGTCAGCAATCCAGGCGTAGCGCACCACATCGAAATTACCGGTATGCATCGCATCCAGCATGGTTTTCCACTCCTGGTTTTGCAATTTGGCTTCAACGCCAAGATTTTTCTTCCACATTGACGCGGCAGCAATGGCAATACGTTGATGCGACTCAGAGGTGTTATAGAGCAAGTTAAAAGCCAGCGGATGGCTTTCGCTGAATCCCGCTTCTGCCAGTAACTTCTTCGCCTCGGCAAGCCGTTTGTCGAGCGGCCATGAAGCATAGTCAGGCCCATGCAGTTTCACCCCACCGATTTCTGGTTGGCTAAACACCCACGCCGGACTCTGCCCCTGTCCCAGTACTTTTTCAGCAATGATGTCTTTATCCAGCGCCATATTCAGCGCCCGACGCACGCGAACATCATTGAACGGCGCACGGGTGGTGTTGAATTCGTAGTAATAGGTTGCCAATTGTGGAGAGACATTCACTTCAGAGCCCAGCGTCTTCTGCAATTGGCTGAATTGGTTTATCGGCAGCGTGTAGACAATATCAACTTCACCCGCCTTGTAGCGATTTACATCCGAGGCTTCTGAACGAATCGGCAGATAGGTCACCTTATTAATGACGGTCTTCGCGTTATCCCAATAATGTGGGTTACGCTCCGCCACAATGCGTTCGTTAACCACCCACTGCGACAGGCTATAGGCGCCACTGCCGACGAAATGTTCCGGTTTAACCCATTTATCACCATAGCGACCGATTAATACTTTATCGAGCGGCACCAGCGACGGGTGTGCGAGCATCGCGAGGAATGATGAGGTCGGCTGCGTCAGCGTGACTTCAAGCGTGGTATCGTCGAGGGCTTTTACCCCCAGCGTGTCGGGCGATTTTTTACCCTGCGCAATATCAGCGGCGTTCACCATATGCATATTGCCGGGATAACTTGCATACGGTGAACCGGTCGCGGGGCTCACCAGCCGCTGCCAGCTCCAGACGATATCCTGCGCGGTAATGGCTGAGCCATCGCTCCAGACAATCCCCGGTCGTAAATGGAACGTCCAGACTGTGTTGTCTTTATTCTCCCAGGATTGTGCTAGCCGAGGTTCGATACTGCCGTCCCCTTTCACCGCCACCAGCCCGTCAAACAAATCGCTGATAATATTAAATTCAACGTCACTCTCTACTTTGTGTGGGTCGAGTGAAGCCGGTTCGTTACCGTTGCTGCGTACTAGCTCCTGAGTCGCAGCAAGCGGTGTCCCTTCCGGGACGTTTGCGGCCTGTGCCGCCCCTGTTAGACCAATTGCCAGTAAAGCTATCGTGATGCCATTATATTTTTGTATTTTCATTTCCATTGCCTTGTTGTTTTTACCCTTTTCACTTTCGGCATGCACATTGAATTACGCAAGTTCTTTCAATAACCTATAAGATATCGATCTCGCTATTTCTGGCGCTGTGGTGTGAATTTGTGACTTGCCCGTAATCCTCTGATTCGGCAGAGTAAAGATGGGTAAAACCATTTGGGAATAAAGAAGACTTTTTTTATGCTTAGCCATTAATAACATCCGTCATAAAGAGAGTGACTCATGGATCGCATAATTACTTCATCGCGTGACCGCTCATCGCTACTGAGCACCCACAAAGTCCTGCGTAATACCTATTTCCTGCTGAGCCTGACGCTGGCGTTTTCCGCTATCACCGCCACGGCCAGCACCGTGTTGATGCTGCCATCTCCAGGGCTGATTCTGACCCTGGTCGGTATGTATGGTCTGATGTTCCTGACCCATAAGACGGCGGATAAGCCTGTCGGTATTCTGTCTGCTTTCGCCTTCACCGGCTTCCTGGGCTACATTCTGGGGCCGATTCTGAATGCCTACCTGTCAGCGGGCATGGGCGATGTCATCGGTATGGCGCTGGGCGGCACAGCTTTGGTGTTCTTTAGCTGCTCCGCCTACGTGTTAACTACCCGTAAAGATATGTCCTTCCTCGGCGGTATGCTGATGGCGGGTATCGTGGTGGTGCTGATTGGTATGGTTGCTAACATCTTCCTGCAGCTACCGGCCCTGCATCTGGCTATCAGCGCGGTGTTTATCCTGATTTCTTCAGGTGCCATCCTGTATGAAACCAGCAACATTATCCGCGGTGGTGAAACCAACTACATCCGCGCAACGGTGAGCCTGTACGTATCTCTGTACAACATCTTCGTTAGCCTGCTGAGCATCCTGGGCTTCGCAAGCCGCGACTAACCCGAAATCGCACACACCTTGAGGCCTCGCTTATGCGGGGCCTTTTTATTTGCTACACTTCCCGCCATCTGTATGTTGTGTGAAAAATTATGCTTATCTACGAAAATACCGAAATCGAGACGGATAACGACGGTTATCTCAAAGACTCCACGCTATGGAGTGAAGGTCTGGCAGTGGCCATTGCCGAAAAAGAAGGGATCACGTTAAGCCCGGAACATTGGGAAGTGGTTCGTTTTGTGCGCGAATTTTACCTGGAGTTCAACACCTCTCCCGCCATCCGTATGCTGGTAAAAGCGATGGCCAACACCTTTGGTGAAGAGAAAGGCAACAGCCGTTATCTGTATCGCCTGTTCCCGAAAGGCCCAGCCAAGCAAGCAACGAAAATCGCTGGCCTGCCTAAACCGGTGAAGTGCATTTAATAGCGAATACTGAAGTTGTTCCACGCTTTTTCGGGTTGATGAGGCTCGGCCAGAACTTTATCAACCCGGGCGCTCCGAGGCCCACCTGCTTTTAGCCACGCCAGCAGTTTCTCTACTGCCTCATCTTCGCCACAGGCCACCACTTCGACGCTACCGTCATCCAGATTCCGCGCATAGCCACGTAACCCAAGCCGTACCGCTTCCTGCTGAGTAAAGTAGCGAAAACCGACACCCTGCACCTGACCGTAAACCCAACAGATTACACATTTATCCACGTTAACTCCTCGCAAACGCTGGTGATGAACCATCTGACTTTAGCGTCAATTGTCCTGACATTCTTCCGTCGTTCGTTGCATTTATGCAGGGAAGTCGGGAAAATGCAGCCTTTCCCATCAAAACAGCCAGATTATAAAATTATGAGTGTACGTTTAGTGTTAGCCAAAGGGCGCGAAAAATCATTGTTGCGCCGTCATCCCTGGGTCTTTTCCGGTGCAGTCGCGCGCATGGAAGGCAAAGCCAGCCTCGGCGAGACCATTGATATTGTCGATAGCCAGGGGAAATGGCTAGCCCGCGGTGCGTATTCTCCATCATCGCAAATCCGCGCTCGCGTCTGGACGTTTGACGCCAATGAAACCATTGATATCGATTTCTTCGTTCGCCGTTTACAGCAGGCGCAACAGTGGCGTAATTGGCTGGCACAGAAAGACGGTCTGGACAGCTATCGCCTCATCGCTGGGGAGTCTGACGGTCTGCCGGGCGTCACCATCGACCGTTTTGGCTCCTTCCTGGTACTTCAGTTACTGAGCGCCGGGGCGGAATATCAGCGTGCCGCACTGATAAGCGCTCTGCAAACGCTCTACCCTGAGTGTGCTATCTACGATCGCAGTGATGTTGCGGTGCGTAAGAAAGAAGGCATGGAATTGACTCAGGGACCCGTAACTGGTGAACTGCCGCCAGCGCTAATGCCTATTGAAGAACACGGTATGAAACTGCTGGTGGATATTCAGGGCGGTCATAAAACGGGTTACTACCTCGATCAGCGCGACAGCCGTCTGGCGGTTCGCCGCTACGTGGAAGATAAGCGTGTATTGAACTGCTTCTCTTACACCGGTGGTTTTGCGGTCTCCGCACTGATGGGCGGTTGCCGCCAGGTCACCAGCGTCGACACGTCTCAGGAAGCGCTGGATATCGCACGTCAAAACGTTGAGCTGAATAAACTCGACCTCAGCAAAGCCGAATTTGTGCGCGACGACGTGTTCAAACTGCTGCGTAAATATCGCGATCAGGGCGAGAAGTTCGATGTCATCGTGATGGACCCGCCAAAATTCGTTGAGAACAAAAGCCAACTGATGGGGGCTTGCCGTGGTTATAAAGACATCAACATGCTGGCTATCCAGTTGCTCAATCCAGGCGGTGTGCTGCTGACCTTCTCCTGTTCTGGCCTGATGACCACCGATTTATTCCAGAAAATCATCGCCGACGCCGCAATAGATGCCGGTCGTGATGTACAATTTATAGAGCAGTTCCGTCAGGCAGCCGATCACCCGGTGATTGCGACTTACCCGGAAGGGCTGTATTTGAAAGGGTTTGCCTGCCGCGTTATGTAACTTGAAAAGCGAAATGGTGTCTATATATAGAGTAAAGGCGCTATTTCCCCCGGGAGGAAGAATGATGATTACCAGCAAATTCGGCATTGGCCAGCAGGTGCGTCACTCGCTGCTGGGCTACCTGGGCGTGGTGGTAGATATCGACCCGGTTTACTCGCTTGATGAACCTGAACCCGACGATCTTGCGGCTAACGACGAACTTCGCGCGTTGCCCTGGTATCATGTGGTAATGGAAGATGATGATGGCCAGCCGATGCATACCTATCTGGCCGAAGCACAGTTAAGCAGTGAGCCACGAGACGATCATCCGGAACAACCTACCATGGATGAACTGGCCCGCACCATTCGCCGACAGCTACAGGCGCCACGGCTGCGCAACTAACCGCCGTATAAACGAAACCCCGCTGCAATGAGCGGGGTTTTTTATTGTGACTGACTTTGGGTGAGGCTATTTTGCCAACCCTAAACGCGGTATCTCAATCGCAGGACAACGGTCCATCACCACCTGCAGCCCGGCGTTACGTGCCAATACGGCTGCCTGTTCATTGATCACCCCAAGCTGCAACCAGAGCGTTTTCGCACCAATGGCAATGGCTTCCTGGGCGACACCCCACGCGGCTTCCGAGTTGCGGAAAACATCGACCATATCGACCTTCTCCGGCACATCGGCAAGCGTGGCATAACCTTTCTGACCTAACAGCGTGCCACCTGCAACCTTCGGTGAAACCGGGATCACATGATATCCCTGATCCAAAAGGTATTTCATCACCCGATAGCTTGGGCGGTCAGGCTTATCGCTGGCTCCCACCAGCGCAATAGTGCGCGTTGTGGTCAAAATACTGGCAATCTCATTTTCTGTCATCATTATCCTCCTGGCCAATAGCTTAAGTGTAAGCTAGTCCGCTAATGTCGCGCGTCAAATTTTTGCCACTCAGGGCTTGCAGCCTGATTCGCTTGCAGTAATCTGTTGGGATCTCACACATTAGGGAATGTTTTATGGAACTGACTACTCGCACCCTGGCCGCCCGCAAAAATATTGCACTGGTTGCGCACGATCACTGCAAAGATATGCTGATGAAATGGGTGCAGCGCCATAAGGAATGTCTGGCGCAACATACGCTGTCAGCCACCGGGACCACCGGCAATCTGGTTCAGCGGGCTACAGGGCTTGAAGTGCAAGCGCTTTTAAGCGGCCCGATGGGTGGCGATCAGCAGGTTGGTGCGCTGATTTCTGAAGGTAAAATCGATGTGCTGATCTTCTTCTGGGATCCGCTCAATGCCGTGCCGCATGACCCGGACGTCAAAGCATTGCTGCGCCTGGCAACCGTCTGGAATATTCCGGTTGCTACTAACGCCTCTACTGCTGATTTCATCATCCAGTCGCCAAACTTTGGTGAACCGGTTGAGATTCTAATCCCTGACTACCAGCGCTACCTTGCAGAACGTCTGAAGTAACTATCTGAAAAACCGGGGCATTCATCATGACCCCGGTGGTTTTACGGTTTGCGCACAACAGGCACCGACAACTGCTTTAATACTTCCACAAACGATGACGGTTGCGCCTGATTAAACAACAGCCAGACGCGCAGTTTTGCGCGCGTTATCGCCACATACAGCAAACGTCGTTCTTCCGCATCCGGAAAATCTTCCGGCGCGGGCAGCAGTGCCTGCTCCATGATTGACTCCCGGGCTGGCGCCGGAAAACCGTCAAAACCTTCCTGTAACCCCAGTACGATGACGTAATCGGCCTGCTGACCTTTACTGGCATGCATGGTCATAAAATCAATATTCAGCTTTGGCCAACGGGTTACCGCTTTTTCCAGGGCCGCTGGTTTTAAATGATGGTAACGCGCCAGCACCAGAATGCGTTGGTCCGGCGTGGCATAGCCGCTGAGTTTATCAAACAAGGCATCGAGCTTATCGTCTTCCAGTAACGTCACCGCATTCTTATCGCCAGCGGTCAGACTGTTAAGCGGTTTCCTAAGTTGATGCGGGTTTTGTTGAATAAAGCGATTGGCAATATCGCCAATACGCCCATTAAAGCGGTAAGTGGTATCCAGCGCGCAGCTGTCACCCTCGCCAAAATAGTGATTGAACGCCGTGGTTAGCGACAGTTGCGCACCGCTAAAGCGATAGATAGCCTGCCAGTCATCACCTACAGCGTAGAGCGACGTTTGTGAGTTTTGTTTGCGTAATGCTGCCAGCAGTGCCGCACGCTGCGGGGAAATATCCTGGAACTCGTCCACCAGAATATATTTCCACGGACTCACAAAACGGCCCTTCTCAAGAATAATAATCGCCTGGTGAATCAGCCCAGAGAAATCGACGGCATTCTCATCTTTTAACGCCGTTTTCCACGCTTTAAGCAGCGGAGCCATCAGCTTCACGCGTTTGCCAAATAGATCGCGCACCTCTTCTGGCGCACCCGCGATCATCTCTGCCTGTGAACCACCATGCATGCGCATCAGGCTGACCCAGCGATCCAATCGACTGCCCATCCGTTTGGCGATTTTCTCATTTTCCCAGAAGCTCTCGTCGCTAACGTCCCAACCCAATTCCTCTTGCAACCATAGTCGCCATCCCTTGGCCTGGGCTTTTTTCTCACGACACTGCTGCTGCCAGCATTGCGTGAAAAGCTTGTGGCGCGCAGCCGAATCATTTTCAAGTTTGCTGACCACCGGTACTTTTTTACTACCCTGCTGAATAATAAACAGCGCCAGAGAGTGGAACGTCCGGGCAGTAATAGCATCAGTATGTAAGCGTGTTTGAAGCCGTTCATCCATCTCTTCAGCGGCTTTTTTGCCAAATGCGAGCAGCAGAATTTGCTCTGCTGACGCTTCACCGCGCGCCATCAACCAGCCCGCCCGGGCCACCAGCACCGAGGTTTTACCGCTACCGGCTCCTGCTAGCACCAGCAAGGAACGCTCACCATTGACCACGGCTCGCGCCTGTGATGGATTCAGGGGTGAGGACTCTATTTGTTCGAAGAAGTCGCTGTACTGCTGGAGCATCGCGTCGGTGTAACGTTGGTTATGCTGAGCTCGACCGCTCTCTTTATCTGCCAGCCAGGCTTTACATTGCTGCCAGGCATCACGGCAGTTATCAAACTCATCTAAACGACAGGTCGGCAGTGGTAATCCTTCCAGTGCCTTCACAATTTGCTGACGAATAGTTTGCGCCTGCTGGCGGGTCAGCCAGTGGTTTTGCTCGCGATTACCGTTAATAATCACCAGTTGCGCCTGCAATAACCCGGCGGCTATTTCACTCATCTCCGCGCTCCACTGCTGCCAAAGCCCGAGCAGATGACGATGAAAACGCTGGGTGTCCGCCCACTCGGTTCCATGCAGACGCACCACTTTATCCTCTGGCAGAACGAATTCCATCTCCCCCCACACCAAGCCACGCTTGCAGTTAATAGATATTAACTGATTGAAAGGGATAAGATATTCATGCTGTGGCCCGGAGACCTTCACGCCCGCGTTGAGGATCTCAACCCGGTCATAAGGGTGCTGCGCCATCCGCTTGCCCAACGTCGTTGCTTTTAGTTCCATGTCATGCCGAGTCCTGACTTTTTCGATATCTCACAGTGTAACCGCCAGAGAATAGGTGCTCCAGCCTAAAAAAACGTTACAATCACCAGGTCTTATTATTCACAGCGCTGCAGAGAGGATTTATGCGTACTGTTCTGAATATTTTGAATTTTGTATTAGGTGGTTTTCTGACAACTCTGGGTTGGTTATTGGCGACAATGTTCAGCGTCGTGCTGATTATTACGCTCCCACTCACGCGTTCTTGCTGGGAAATAACCAAACTCTCGCTGTTCCCCTTCGGAAACGAAGCTGTGCATGTTGACGAACTGGAACCCGGTAGCAAAAGCAGCGTGATGAATGCTGGCGGGGCGCTGCTCAATATTGTCTGGTTTGTGCTGTTTGGCTGGTGGCTGTGTCTGACGCATATTCTGGCCGGCATTGCCCAGTGCATCACGATTATTGGAATTCCGGTAGGCATCGCAAACTTCAAAATTGCCGCCATCGCCCTGTGGCCCGTAGGTCGTCGCGTTGTGCCCGTTGAGGTAGCGCGCGCTGCGCGTGAAACCAACGCTCGCCGTCGTTTCCAGTAATCAGGACCCGTCACCCGATATGCTAAGCCCCCTGCTTCGCCGCTATACCTGGAATAGCACCTGGCTGTATAACGCCAGAATATTCATCGCATTAGTTGGCACAACCGCCCTGCCCTGGTGGCTGGGCGACGCCAAATTAACCATTCCGCTCACGCTTGGCGTCGTCGCAGCTGCACTGACCGATTTGGACGATCGTCTCACCGGCAGACTGCGTAATCTGGTCATTACGCTTTTTTGCTTTTTCATCGCTTCAGCATCGGTTGAATTGCTGTTTCCATGGCCATGGCTGTTCGCACTCGGTTTAACTGTTTCAACTATCAGCTTCATTCTGCTTGGCGGTTTAGGCCAGCGCTACGCCACCATCGCATTTGGCGCATTGCTCATTGCCATTTACACCATGCTCGGTGTCTCGCTCTACGCCCATTGGTACCAGCAACCGCTGCTGTTGATTGCCGGGGCGGTGTGGTACAACTTGCTGACGCTGACCGGACATTTGATTTTCCCGATCCGCCCGCTTCAGGATAATCTTGCCCGCAGCTATGAGCAGTTGGCCCACTATCTTGAGCTAAAGTCCCGGCTATTCGACCCGGATCTTGATGATGAAAACCAGGCTCCGCTATACGAACTGGCGCTAGCGAATGGTCAACTGGTTGCCACGCTCAATCAGACCAAAGCTTCGCTGCTCACCCGTTTGCGCGGCGACCGCGGCCAGCGCAGTACGCGACGGACGCTGCACTATTATTTTGTCGCCCAGGATATTCATGAGCGTGCTAGCTCATCCCACATTCAATACCAGGCCCTGCGCGATCATTTTCGCTATAGCGATGTGATGTTCCGCTTCCAGCGCCTGCTGTCGATGCAATCATTAGCCTGTCAGGCGTTATCCCGAGCCATACTGCTCCGCACGCCTTACCAGCACGATGCACGTTTTGAGCGCGCGTTCACCCATCTGGACGCAGCACTTGACCGGGTACGAGCCAGTGGAGCCGCGCCAGAGCAGATGAAAGCACTCGGTTTTCTTCTCAATAACCTGCGCGCCATTGACGCCCAACTGGCGACTATTGAGTCGGAACAGTTACAGTCTCAAGCAAAGAGTGAAACAGAAACCTTGTTGGCGGACGACAGCATCCATGGATTTGACGATATCCGCTCACGTCTTAGCCGCAATATGTCGCCAGAATCGGCGCTGTTCCGCCACGCGGTGCGCATGTCTTTGGTTCTATGTGCGGGATATGCCTTTATCCAGTTCACTGGATTACAGCACGGCTACTGGATTTTGCTCACCAGCCTATTCGTCTGTCAGCCCAACTATAACGCCACTCGCCACCGGCTCGCGTTACGTATCATCGGGACATTGATTGGCGTGGCGCTTGGCCTGCCAATCCTCTGGCTGGTACCGTCGCTTGAAGGACAACTGATGCTTATCGTGGTGACGGGCGTGTTGTTCTTTGCTTTTCGCAACGTTCAATATGCCCACGCCACGATGTTCATCACGCTGCTGGTGCTGCTGTGCTTTAACCTACTTGGTGAAGGATTTGAAGTCGCGCTGCCACGCGTAATTGATACCCTGATTGGCTGCGGGATTGCCTGGTTTGCAGTGAGCTTTATCTGGCCAGATTGGAAATTCCGCAACCTGCCTCGGGTACTTGAGCGCGCAGTTAATGCCAACTGCCGTTATCTTGATGCCATACTTGAGCAGTATCACCAGGGGCGTGATAACCGGCTCGCTTACCGGATAGCGCGTCGTGATGCGCATAATAGAGATGCCGAACTGGCCTCGGTCGTATCGAATATGTCTACCGAACCCAACGTCACCGCTGAAATGCGAGAAACGGCTTTCCGCTTACTGTGTCTGAACCATACTTTAACCAGCTATATCTCCGCGCTGGGCGCCCACCGGGAGAAATTAACTTCACCAGAAATTCTGGCTCTTCTGGACGACGCTGTCTGTTATGTCGACGATGCTCTGCATCACCTCCCTTCAGACGAAGAACGGGTTCAGCAGGCACTCACCGGGTTATCGGCACGGATCAATCATCTTGATCCTCGTCCGGACAGCAAAGAGCCATTGGTTCTGCAACAAATAGGTCTGATGATTTCACTGTTACCGGAAATCTGTCGGCTACAAAAACAGGTTCTGGTCTAATACCTGCGTTTAGTTCTTGTGGGTGCGATTGCGCACCCACTCTTCCAGCTCCTGACGCTTTAGCGCCGGGAGTGCAGCAGCATGCACACCCTGAATGGCTCCCTCCAATGAGTAAATGACATTGGAACTTATCTGTTTACGTTTTTGACGAAGAAGCAACCACACCGTTTTCGCCCCCATTTGTTGCAACGCCCGGACATCCTTAACACCCGCTTCATGCAACAACAATTCCATATGAAAAGAGAGATTGGGTAAATCTTTTAATCGCTGCGGATGCTTTTGATGGGACTTTTCACGTCGCGCATCCTCTAGTGAAAACAGCCCCAGTTGCAATAAAACAGGTTTGTTGGCCCAGAGAGCATCATCTACTTTGAAATACTTAAGCTGAAGCGAGCTTCCTCGTTTACGTAACATCAATAATGGCGGCGAGTGCTGAGTCTGATAAATGGCGGTTTTTTCGCACATCCTCAAATACAGCTCCCCCTCCGCAACCATTGCGAAAACCGTGTCGTCAACGGCAAGGCTGTAACCACCAAACAGCGCTCGTGACCTGACTTTTCCTAACACCGCAAAATATTCCTGGGATTGATAAATCCGTTTATATGATATTACTTTCATGATTAATCCTTAATAATCATGGACATGAATCCATTAAATTCGTTAACGGAACACATAATTAGCAACATAAGGAAGTTCACGCAGGACGGCAAGGTGAATTTCGCCTCCCAGGTAATTAGTGTGCAATTTTGCGAGTTGCTTTCAGAAAATGAGGTTGATCTTTAACATACAGGGTAGTACTGTATATGCATACAGTAACCCACAAGGTTGGATTAGCTATGTATACTTCTGGTGTTGTAAATCGTTCTTCCGCGGCTGCCGTCAACACGGCTTCACAGACCTATACCCCGGTAGAAAATACTTCTGCCGCTTTAATCAGCGAAGTGCTCTATCGCGAAGATCAGCCCATGATGGCGCAGATGTTACTGCTACCATTACTTCAACAACTGGGGCAACAATCGCGCTGGCAGCTGTGGCTCACCCCGCAGCAAAAACTGAGCCGTGAGTGGGTACAGTCGTCTGGCCTACCATTAACCAAAGTTATGCAGCTGCGCCAGATGTCACCGTGCGACATGCTTGATTCGATGGTTCGTGCATTGCGCACTGGAAATTATAGTGTTGTTATTGGCTGGTTGACGGAAGAATTGTCATCAGAGGAGCATGCTCGTTTATTAAGCGCCGCCGAAGAAGGGAACTCGATGGTGTTCATTATGCGACCAGTTCAGTCGACTTCTCACCCCACTGGACAATTTAATGGGCTAAAAATTCACTCAAATTTGTACCATTAAGTAAAAATAGGATTTTTCTGAGTAATTTTTTCGAAACTTTTTTATCTCGTAGATTTCCTGATGGTTTTTGCGCAGAAGGCTTGTCTGGTGCGGTTTTCAGTGTTTTTCACTGTTTAATTTTTCAACATAAATGTTAAATATTGCGTACACAACTCTTTTTTTTTCATAAGCCTGACGGAGTTCACACTTGTAAGTTTCGAACGACGTTGTAGACTTTACATCGCCAGGGGTGCTCAGCTTACACCGCAGATATCTGCTAAGTAATTCACTAAGCCACGCCCCCGGTGGAAGGATTTAACCGTGAGTCTACTTAGAACTTCATGGCAAATTTTGGATGATAACGAGGCGCAAAAAATGAAAAAGACAGCTATCGCGATTGCAGTGGCACTGGCAGGCTTCGCTTCTGTAGCGCAGGCCGCTCCGCAAGACAACACCTGGTATGCTGGTGGTAAACTGGGTTGGTCCCAGTTCCATGACACTGGCTGGTACCAGAGTGACCTGAACAACAACGGTTCAACCCACAACAGCCAGCTGGGCGCAGGCGCCTTCGGTGGTTATCAGGTTAACCCGTATGTTGGTTTCGAAATGGGTTACGACTGGCTGGGCCGTATGGAATATACCGGTAGCCAGACTAACGGTGCTCTGAAAGCTCAAGGCGTTCAGCTGACCGCTAAACTGGGTTACCCAATCACTGACGATCTGGACATCTACACCCGTCTGGGTGGTATGGTTTGGCGTGCAGACTCCAGCAACAACATCGCTGGCGATCACCACGACACCGGCGTTTCCCCAGTATTCGCTGGCGGCGTTGAATGGGCAATGACCCGTGACATCGCTACCCGTCTGGAATACCAGTGGGTTAACAACATCGGCGACGCAAACAGCGTTGGCGTACGTCCAGACAACGGCATGCTGAGCGTAGGTGTTTCCTACCGTTTCGGCCAGCAGGATGCAGCAGCTCCAGTAGTTGCTCCAGCTCCAGCTCCAGCGCCAGAAGTACAGACCAAACACTTCACCCTGAAGTCTGACGTTCTGTTCACCTTCAACAAATCTACCCTGAAACCAGAAGGTAAGCAGGCTCTGGACCAGATGTACAGCCAGCTGAGCAACCTGGATCCGAAAGACGGTTCCGTAGTGGTTCTGGGCTTCACTGACCGCATCGGTTCTGACGCTTACAACCAGGGTCTGTCTGAGAAACGTGCACAGTCCGTAGTTGATTACCTGGTATCTAAAGGTATCCCTTCAGACAAAATCTCTGCACGTGGCATGGGCGAAGCTAACCCAGTTACTGGCAACACCTGCGACGGCGTGAAAGCGAAAGCTGCGCTGATCGATTGCCTGGCACCAGATCGTCGCGTAGAGATCGAAGTTAAAGGCAGCAAAGACGTTGTAACTCAGCCACAGGCTTAAGTTCTCGTCTAATAAAAAGCCCCGCTCTGCGGGGTTTTTTTTTGCCTGTCTGAGGATGACTCGCCAACAAAGCTAATTCAGTAAGGACTACTTTTCTTTACCTAACATAGCCTCAAGATCCTGCTTAAGGCTGGACATCTTGGTGGCATATTTCTCTTTATTTTCGGCATCTTCAATCAACTGCACGATAGTCTCAGACAACGTCTTACCACGACGCTGAGCAAGACCCGCCAATCGTTGCCAGACAACAAACTCCAGATCGATTGATTTCTTGCGGGTATGTTGGTGCTCGGCATTGAAATGGCGCTTACGGCGTGCACGAATCGTCTGTTTCATGCGATTCACCAGCTGCGGGTTGATATGCTGAGCAATCCAGTCATTAACCTGTACGGGTTCATGCTCCAGCTTATGCAAAACATCGACCGCTTCTTGTGCGGCGCTGGCTTCAATGTAGCGGGTAATGGATTCGCCTTCCCGGTGCTTTTTCACCAGATATTTCCACTTCCAACCGCTTTCAAGATTTTCCAGTTGTTGATATTTCATTGCGATCTCAGTGTGACCGTGTAACTCTTTTCAGGATAACAGTTTTTTCTCAATGTGCTGAGAAGAAATCTGCAACTGTGATACCGATAAAGCCAACGGTCAAAGATACTTCCCTAATCTCCGTGAGCTTCCCCGCAGCATCAGGTATAATCACGCGTTTTACATCTGACTAAAAATAGCGACATTGACTATAAATACTCTTTCCCGGCGCTTTCTCGCCCCCGCGACTGAAGCATTTCAGGCGCTATTTGCCCAGCCTGAGCTGGCCTCAGAAAACGAAACCTTATTCAGCGAGCTTCAGGCGCGTTTACACTATGCGCTGGAGCAGTTTTTACATCCGCAGGGCATCTCCCCTTTCCTACTGGTTAAAGCACCAGAAGAAAAAGAGTATCTCCAGTTGCTTACGCAGACCATCGACACTCTGCGAGATAACGATGGTTCAGCAGTAACTGGCGTCAGCTATCAGGTGAACGGCAGTAAAGTCAGCATGACGCCTGCCCAAAGTCTTGACGATAACTTTGCCAGCAACAGCCCTGTCATTTTTGCCGACTGGGTAGAAGCCGAACAGTTATTTGGCTGCGTACGCCAGTTTAACGGTGAAATTAGCCTTCAGCCGGGCCTGGTGCATCAGGCCAATGGCGGCATCCTCATACTGTCTCTGCGTACACTCATGGCGCAACCGTTGCTGTGGATGCGCCTGAAGAATCAGGTTATGCAGCAACGTTTTGACTGGCTGACATTTGATGACGCACGCCCCCTGCCGGTGAGTATCCCCTCCATGCCACTGACATTGAAAGTGGTCTTAATGGGTGACAGGGATTCTCTGGCGGACCTCCAGGAGATGGAACCCGAGCTTGCAGAGACCTCTTTGTATAGCGAGTTTGAAGATAACCTGCAAATCGCCGACGAAGAGACACTTAAGCAATGGTGTCAGTGGGTCTGGAGTGTGGCGCGCGAAAAATCGTTACCGGGTCTCACCCCTGATGCATGGCCGCTGCTGATGCAAGAAGGTGCTCGCGACACGGGCGACCAGGAAATTATGCCGTTGTGCCCGCTGTGGATTGCTCGTCAGCTTCGTGAAGCCGCTCCGTTTACTGAGAGTGACCGTATCGATGCTGAACAGCTGAAAACCATGCTGATGCAGCGTCAGTGGCGTGAAGGCTTCCTTGCTGAACGTATGCAGGATGAAATTCTGCTTGAGCAAATTTTGATTGAAACCGAAGGTGAATGCATCGGCCAGATCAATGCCCTGTCAGTGATTGATTTCCCAGGCCATCCCCGTCCGTTCGGTGAACCTTCACGTATTTCCTGCGTGGTACACGTTGGCGACGGCGAGTTTATCGATGTGGAACGCAAAGCTGAACTAGGCGGTAATCTGCACGCTAAAGGCATGATGTTGATGCAAGCCTTCTTAATGGCCGAACTCGACCTGGACCAACAACTGCCGTTCTCTGCATCGTTGACCTTCGAGCAATCGTACAGTGAAGTGGATGGCGATAGTGCCTCCATGGCCGAGCTGTGCGCGCTGATTAGCGCCCTGGCTAACGTCCCGATTAATCAAAGCATCGCGATGACCGGTTCCGTCGATCAGTTTGGCCGCGCCCAACCGATTGGTGGTCTTAATGAAAAAATCGAAGGATTCTTCGCCATCTGTGCCCAGCGTGGGCTGACCGGTAAGCAAGGGGTGATTATCCCTTCTGCTAACGTACGTCATTTGAGTCTCGCCACTGAGGTTCAGGAAGCGGTAGAAGCCGGTGAATTCTCCATCTGGGCTATCGATGACATCGGTGATGCGTTACCGCTACTGACACAGCTTAACTGGGATGGTGAAGGTCAGACGCTGTTGCAAACTATTCAGGAACGCATTGCACAAGCCACGCAGCAGGAGCCTCGCTACCGCTATCCGTGGCCGTTACGCTGGTTAAACCGTTCACAATCCAACTGATCGGACTTGTTCAGCGTACACGTGTTAGCTATCCTGCGTTCCGAACTTAAAATAAGGCTTACTTAAAACATGGTAGATAAACGCGAATCCTATACGAAAGAAGACCTTCTTGCCTCTGGTCGCGGTGAACTGTTCGGCGCGAAAGGCCCACAGTTACCGGCACCTAGTATGCTGATGATGGATCGTGTCGTTAAAATGACCGAAACCGGCGGCAACTTTGACAAGGGTTATGTTGAAGCTGAGCTCGATATCAATCCGGACCTGTGGTTCTTCGGTTGCCACTTTATCGGCGATCCTGTTATGCCTGGTTGTCTGGGTCTGGATGCGATGTGGCAGCTGGTTGGTTTCTACCTCGGCTGGCTGGGTGGCGAAGGCAAAGGCCGTGCGCTCGGCGTAGGTGAAGTGAAATTCACCGGCCAGGTTCTGCCAACGGCGAAGAAAGTGACCTACCGTATTCACTTCAAACGCATCGTTAACCGTCGTCTTATCATGGGTCTGGCTGATGGTGAAGTACTGGTTGACGGCCGTCTGATCTACACTGCAAACGACCTGAAAGTGGGTCTGTTCCAGGACACTTCTGCATTCTAATACGGGTCGTTGCCAGAACTGGCGATAGATAAGTATTGTGAATCAAAAGGCGAAACCTCCGCATTGCGGAGGTTTCTTTTTAAAGAGACAGTGTCAGGCAACGACTGCCCTGTCCTCCATGGCTTCTCGCCAGCCTCCCAGCCAGTAAGACCTCTGGTTAATAGTCTGGTAAGGACACATTTCTTTCGACCGTCCGGTAATACCGGCCTGATATCCGCGTTGATGTGCCCGATCCAGGCGATCTCGTTTTTGTCTCTTCATGCCTCGTTTCCCTCATATCTTTTGGTCTGGTGGAAAAGAAAACAGTGGCTACAAATCGCGCAACCACATAATACGAATAACGCTAAATAATCTTCCCGTCAATGCGCAGAATTCATACCAATGTCATATTTGTGAGCTATTAAGAAGTTCATTTGTACAAAAAATAGCAAGCGGCATAAGTAACCAGTTGAAGCCAGACATAAAAAAACCGCCGCCGGTTTTGCACCGGCGACGGCCTTTAGAACAATTAATTCTACTTATGGTTGGCGATTGATGGTTTGCGCAATAGAAGCCGCTTCCTGACTCCAGGCCTGAGCTAACACTTTCACCATGGCATCATAACCATCCTGCTGCTGCGCCATTTCTATATGGAATGGGCGCTTAGTCAGTTGGCCTTGATGATTGAGCAACCATTCACCGCTTACCACGACTTTCCCGTCATAGCGACCATGGAAACCAGTCACAGACACGTTTAGCGTGTCCTGAGTGCTAGCTAATGGCTGCGAAGAGACCACCCATCCCGGTAGCTGGTTACTGAGGTTTGAAACCAGCGTAGTACGCAATTGCTGATCCAATGGGCTGGCCCACAGATTGTTACTGGCAATCACATACTGCACGTCACTGGTCTGATACACCACGCCGTTGCCGGCGAGGAAGTCAGGAATACTGACTTGTTCAACCCACAGCATCCGTTGGTTGGTGGTGGCGCTAGTGTTTTGCACTACACCCGTAGCCAGCGGCAGCTGGTAGTAGGTTTTATTTTCCCCGCTGCTGCAGGCCGCCAACAGGCAGGCCGCAGCAAGAACTAACCACTTTTTCATTATTTCGCCCTCTTAGGCTCTGGATCTTTTTTATCCTTCGCTTCAAATACCAGCGCGTTGCTCTTCTCATTCAACGTTTTCAGCACAGGCTGCAACTCACGCAGAACCTGATCCAGACGCTGCATATCTGCGACCATTTTGTTATAGGCCGCGGAGCCCGGTTGGAAGCCCTGCATACTGCGGTTAAGTTCGCCTAGCGTTTTCTGCATATCCGCAGGCAACTGCTGCGCAGACTGGCTAGCGGTTATCTTATTCAGATTATCCAGCGTCGTTTGCAGGCGGCGCATAGTGTTCTGGCTCTCGCTTAGCGTATTAGTCGCTTGCTGAACCATTGGCGTTAACGGCAGGTTGTTGAATTTATCCAGCGTATCCATCAAACGTTGTTGGATCTGCGCAAGGCCACCGCTCACGGTCGGAATAATGTCTACGCCGTCAAACGCCTTCAGATCTTTTATCAACGGTTCTTTCGGATAGAAGTCGAGGTCTATATACAGCGCACCGGTCACCAGGTTACCGGTTTTCAGCGCGCCGCGTAGCCCACGCTCAATCAAGGTTGGCAGATGACCGCGCACATCCATGCTATCGCCAAACTGGGCTGCGAGACGCTCGGGTTCAATCTGGATTTTGACCGGAATACGGTAATCGCTGGTCAGGGCCTGGTGCAGTCCAGGCACAAAGTACGGTACCTGTGCCACGGTGCCCAAACGAATACCGCGGAATTCAACCGGAGCCCCCACCTGTAGACCACGCACTGAATCTTTGAAGAACATCAGATAGTCAATGTGTTGGGTATACAGCGAATCCTGAATGCTTTTCTGGTCATCGTAGAGTTTGAATTCAGTCTTCTCGGCGATCGGTTGACCAAGCTCAACACCTTCCGGTACGTCAAAGCTAACGCCACCGCTAAACAACGTTGCCAACGACCCCATCTCAACCCGCATCCCAGCAGAAGTCAGATCGACCGCCACGCCGCTGTCTTTCCAGAAGCGAACGTTACTGGTCACCAGACGATCGTTCGGCGCGCTGATAAACAGTTGATAGGAGATATTGCGGTTTTGCGGATCAAAGGTGCTGGTTTCCACCGATCCCACGCGATAGCCACGGAACAGTACGGGATCGCCCGGACTCAGCTGGCCCGCTTTTTTGCTGTCGAGCACTACGCGAATACCTTTAGCATCCGGCGGGGCCAGTGGCGGAGCATCGAGCAGTTGGTAATTGTCCAGTTCCGAACCTTTCGAACCCGGCTGCAATTCGATATAGGCGCCGGACAGCAGCGTGCCAAGCCCGCTGATCCCTTCGCGTCCCACCTGCGGTTTCACGACCCAGAACACCGAGTCCTTATGCAGCAGTTTTTCCATTCCGGAGTTCAGGCGCGCTTTAATCTCAACGTGCGTCAGATCGTCGGTCAGGATGGTACTTTCCACAACACCTACGTCTACGCTGCGGCTTTTAATGGTCGTTTTACCGCCTTCAATACCTTCGGCATTGGTGGTGATAAGCGTCACCTCCGGCCCCTGATGGCTATAGTGGTAAAATAAGATCCACGCGCCAATCAGCGCGGTGACAATCGGGAAGATCCAAACGGGAGACCAGTTTTTCACTTTCTGCACGTTCGCCTCCCCTTTCTTGGTTTCCATGCTATTACGACTCCTCATGGCTTGATTCAGGTTCCCGATCCCACGACAGCCGTGGATCAAAGGTTGTTGCTGAGAACATGGTCATTATGACGACCAGCGCGAACATCAGCGCGCCAATTGCCGGGTAGATATTCATTAATCCTCCGATACGCACCAGCGCAGAGAGGACTGCAATGACAAACACATCGATCATCGACCAGCGCCCCACGAACTCCACCACTTCATAGATCAGGTGCATACGTTCGCTATCCCGGTTTCGACGTTTGAGTCCGTTCGCATCCAGGCATAGCCAGGCAATGGCAATCATCTTTAAGGTCGGCACGAGGATACTGGCGATAAAAATCACCATTGCCACCGGGTACGACCCTTCACTCCACAGCAAAATCACCCCAGCGATAATGGTTGAGGGCATTTTGTCACCCAGCAGATCGGTAATCATAATCGGCAGGATATTGGCGGGAACATAAAGCAGAATTGACGTCACCAGCAGGGCCATCGTCCATTGCAGGCTGTTTTTGCGCCGCGCATGACCTTTGCTGTGGCAGCGCGGGCACTCAAGCTTGTCAGCAGGCAGAATTGCGGTGCAACACGAGCAAGAACGTAACCCCTGACGCAGACCGGTGATTCCGGGCTTTAGCGGCTGCGACAACGTTGGCATCGGGCCGATATCATCCCACAGCCAGCGGCGATCGACGCACTGGAAGGTCCGTAATTGCAGCAAACAAAAGAGACACCACGGCAGGAAACTGCTGCCCACCCCCACATCGCCATAAGCCATCAGCTTCACAAAGCTCACCAGGACGCCAGCGAGGAAGATTTCAGCCATCCCCCACGTTTTGAGCGCGAACAGAATCCGCGCCAGAAACGTTTTTAGCCGATAAGGCATCGGCACGCGATTAACCAGTAGCAAGATGGTGATAAGACAAAACGCGGGCACCAACTGAACGAACAGCAGGAAAAAAGTGCCAAGGCTGGCGTAGTCTTCGGAGAACATGACGCTGGGGATTTCCAGCAACTCCACTTCACTGCTGACCCCTGCCACGTTCATGTTGATGAACGGAAACAGGTTGGCCAGCAGTAGCATAAAAAGCGCCACCAGAACGTACGCCGTGGGGCGACGTCTGGGTTCATCCCACGCGGTGGTCAGTGTTGTACCACAGCGTGGGCAGTTTGCCTTATGTCGGTGCTCGAGGTGCGGCAACGCCACCAGCATGTCACACTGTGAACACAGAATATGCTGCGCAGCATGATGTTGTTCGCACATGAAAAGTCCTCAATCAGGCGCCGTTTTTCAACGCTTCCAGATATTCCCAACGTTCAAACGCTTCTTCCAATGCCTTTTCCGCCTGCGCCATATCAGCCAATACCTTTTGGGTATGGTCATGAGGCTGGCTAAAGAATGAGGCATCAGCAACCTGCGACTGTAATATTTCAAGCTCCGCTTCCAGCGTTTCCAGCTTTTGCGGCAGCTGTTCCAGTTCGCGTTGCAGGTTATAGCTTAGTTTGCTACCACCGCGTTTGACAGTTTCTGCTTTTGGTTGAACAACTTCCGCAGTTTTTTTCACCGCCGCTTGTTGATGCGACTGCGATTGCGCCTGTTGCCCGCGGGCATCGTGATACCCCCCGACATAGCGACCAATGCGTCCATTGCCTTCGAAGATCCAGCATTCGGTCACGGTATTATCCACGAATTGACGATCGTGGCTTACCAGCAACACGGTGCCCTGATAGCCGTCGATAAGCTCTTCCAGAAGTTCGAGCGTTTCGACATCCAGGTCGTTGGTTGGTTCATCGAGAATCAACAGGTTGCTAGGTTTCAGGAACAGGCGCGCCAACAGCAGACGGTTACGTTCACCACCAGACAGTGCGCGCACCGGCGTCATTGCCCGTTTAGGATGGAACAAGAAGTCTTGCAGGTAGCCCAGAACATGGCGCGGCTTGCCGTTCACCATCACTTCTTGCTTACCTTCCGCCAGGTTATCCATGACCGTTTTGTCCGGATCCAACTCTGCGCGGTGCTGATCGAAGTAAGCCACTTCCAGCTTGGTACCCACATGAATACGTCCGCTATCGGCCTGCAATTGACCTAACATCAGCTTCAGCAACGTGGTTTTACCACAGCCGTTCGGGCCGATCATGGCGATTTTATCGCTACGCTGCACTTGTGCGGAGAAGTCTTTGACCAGCACCTTGCCATCAACCTGGTAATTCACGTCTTCCATTTCAAAGACGATTTTGCCGGAGCGGGATGCCTCTTCAACCTGCATCTTCGCGCTGCCCATCACTTCACGGCGAGCGCTGCGTTCGTTACGCATCGCTTTCAGCGCGCGGACGCGTCCTTCGTTACGTGTACGACGCGCTTTGATCCCCTGACGGATCCACACTTCTTCCTGTGCCAGCTTGCGATCGAATTCAGCGTTTTGCAGTTCTTCAACGCGCAACGCTTCTTCTTTCTCCAGCAGATACTGGTCGTAGTTGCCCGGATAGGTCACAAGCTTCCCACGATCGAGATCGACAATACGGGTCGCCATATTGCGGATGAATGAACGGTCGTGAGAGATGAAAATGATCGTGCCCTTGAAGGATTTCAGGAAGCCTTCCAACCAGTCGATAGTTTCGATATCCAGGTGGTTCGTCGGTTCGTCAAGCAGCAGCACGCGTGGTGCACTGACAAGCGCACGCCCCAGCGCCGCTTTACGCAGCCAACCGCCAGACAACGATGCCAGTTCGGTATCCGCTTGCAGCCCTAACTGTTCCAGAACCTCGTTAATGCGACTTTCTAGCTGCCACAGGCCGTGGTTGTCCAATTGCTCCTGAACGTTCGCCAGTTCTTGCAGATTTTTATCACTCGGGTCAGTGATCACCAGATGCGAGATATCGTGATAACGCTTGAGGTACACCGCTTGTTCCGCAATCCCTTCGGCGACGAAATCGTAGACGCTGCCCTCAACGTTACGCGGTGGATCTTGTTGCAGACGCGCCACGACCAGATCTTGTTCGTAGATGATACGCCCGTCATCCAGCCCCAGTTCGCGGTTAAGGATTTTCATCAGCGTTGACTTGCCCGCACCGTTACGGCCTACCAGACAAACTCGCTCGTTATCTTCAATATGCAATTCGGCATTATTGAGAAGTGGCGCATCGCTGAACGACAGCCAGGCGCCATGCATACTAATTAATGACATACTTTATTCCTTTCAGGCCGAAGTGATCAGCCAGCAGTTGTGGATCTGACGGTTACGGGCAAAATCTGGCGACTGTGTTTTTTGGGTAATATCTTGTGCTTTCAGTCCCAGTTCAGCCAAACCGTCGTGGTCCATACGGAAACCGCGTTTATTGTTGGAGAACATAATGGTGCCGCCTTTACGCAGAAGACGTTTCAGGTCCGTCATCAAGCGCAAATGATCGCGCTGAACGTCAAACGCATCTTCCATTCGTTTAGAGTTTGAGAAGGTTGGTGGATCGATGAAGATCACATCAAACTGCTCGTCGGTATCACGCAGCCATGACATCACGTCAGCCTGCATCAGGCGGTGCGGACGACCGGTTAAACCGTTAAGACGCAGGTTACGTTCCGCCCATTCGAGATAGGTACGTGACATATCCACTGTGGTGGTGGAACGCGCGCCGCCCAACCCTGCATGCACGCTGGCGCTGCCGGTGTAGGCGAACAGGTTAAGGAAATCTTTCCCTTTGCTCATCTCACCCAACATACGACGCGCAATACGGTGGTCGAGGAACAGGCCAGTATCGAGATAGTCGGTCAGGTTGACCCACAGGCGCGCGTTATACTCGCTCACCGGCATGAAATCACCCTTTTCGTTCATCTTCTGATACTGGTTTTTACCCTTCTGACGTTCGCGGGTTTTCAGCACCAGTTTATTTGGCGCAATGCCAAGAACAGCAATGGTCGCGGCGATAATATCGAACAGACGCTGACGCGCTTTGTTGGCATCGACGGTTTTCGGCGGTGCATACTCCTGCACCACCACCCAATCGGCGTAGCGGTCAACGGCAACGTTATATTCCGGGAGATCGGCATCATACAGGCGGTAGCATTCGATACCTTCCTGCTTCGCCCATTTCTGGAACTTTTTCAGATTTTTGCGCAGACGGTTAGCGTAGTCTTCCGCAAGTGATGCAGGAGCTTCACCGGTGCTTTCCGTCAGATGGTAGTTTTTCTGTACGCAGTCCAGCGGGCCGTTTTTGGCTTTGAACTGACGCTCGGCACGCAGTTGCAGACAGCTTAAAAGTTCTGGTGAGGCGCTGAATAAAGACAGGTTCCAGCCGCCAAACAGATTTTTCATATTACGGCCGAGCAGGCTGTGCAGGGCAATCAGCGCGGGCTCGCTTTCCAGACGCTCACCGTATGGCGGGTTACTAATAACCGTACCGTAAGGGCCTTTTGGCAGCGGATTTTCAAGCTGCGCAACGTCTTTGACTTCGAAGGTAATCAGTTCACCAATCCCTGCGCGACGGGCGTTACTGCGTGCCAGTTCCACCACACGGCCGTCAACGTCAGAACCAAAGAAGCGCGATTCATAGGCCGCCAGACCTGCGCGTGCGCGTGTTTGCGCATCAGCTTTAACCGACTGCCAGACCGTTTCGTCGTGCTGCGCCCAACCGCTAAAGCCCCAGTGGCTACGGTGCAGGCCAGGTGCGCGATCGGTCGCCCACATCGCCGCTTCAATCAGCAGCGTACCGGAACCACACATCGGATCGAGCATTGGCGTGCCAGGCACCCAACCAGAACGCATAACGATAGCTGCCGCCAGGTTCTCTTTGATAGGCGCCATACCGGTACGATCGCGATAACCACGCAGGTGCAGCCCATCGCCGCTCAAGTCGAGGGAGATATAGGCGGTTTCTTTATTCAGGCGCACGTTAATACGCAGATCCGGGTTTTCGCGATCGACGTTAGGACGTGGCAGATTTTTGCGCGTAAAGGCATCCACGATGGCGTCTTTTACCTTCAACGCACCGTACTGGCTATTACGAATGCTATCGTTCAGGCCGCCAAAGCTCACCGCAAAGGTCGCATCCTGAGTGAAGATGGATGTCCAGTCGATGGCCTGCACGCCAAGATAAAGATCGAGATCGCTCCAGACGCTACATTCTCCCAGCGGCATCATGATGCGCGAAGCCAGACGACTCCACATCAGGCTTTTGTACAGAAGCTGCGTATCGCCCTGGAAATGGACGCCACCCTGGGTAATCTGGCACTCTTGCGCACCCAGACCTTCCAGTTCAGTTTTTAACAGCTCTTCCAGCCCACGGGCCGTACTGGCAAACAGAGAATTCATATCGTCACTTTTACTCGCAGAAAATTGTTGCGCATTATAGCCAATCTGCGCCCCATGTCATAAAGTTAAAGGCTTATTTCGACTTAGGGACAGCGTTGTGGCTACATTATCGCGGCTTTTTATTCATCCGGTGAAATCTATGCGGGGTATTGGGCTCACGCACGCCTTTGCTGATGCCAGCGGGCTGGCGTTTGACCGCATTTTCATGATTACCGAACCCGATGGCACCTTTATTACCGCCCGTCAGTTTCCGGCAATGGTGCGTTTCACGCCTGCCGTCCTGCATGATGGCTTACATCTTACCGCACCAGATGGCAGTAGCGCGCTGGTACGCTTTGCCGATTTCACCGCAAAGGCGTCGCCGACTGAGGTTTGGGGCAACCATTTTACCTCGCGTATCGCCCCGGATGCCATCAATCAGTGGCTTTCGCCGTTCTTTAAGCGCGACGTGCAACTGCGTTGGCTCGGCACTGATCTGACCCGTCGGGTAAAACGCCACGACGCAGTCCCGCTTTCCTTCGCGGACGGCTTCCCTTTCCTGCTCGCCAATGAAGCCTCCCTGCGAGACGTTCAACAACGCTGCCGAGCCAGTGTAAGTATGGAACAGTTTCGCCCCAATCTGGTGGTGACCGGTGTAGAAGCATGGGCCGAAGACAGCTGGAAAACGATTCGTATTGGGGATGTGATCTTTGACATTGTGAAACCCTGCAGCCGTTGCATATTTACGACTATCAGCCCTGAGAAGGGTCAAAAACACCCGGCAGGTGAACCGCTAAGTACCTTGCAATCATTCCGAACAGATCCCAGCAATGGCGATGTCGATTTTGGCCAAAACCTTATTGCGCGCAACAGTGGCGTGGTACGCGTGGGCGATCAAGTTGAAATTCTCGCAACCGGGCCAGCTAAAATTTATGGCGCAGGTCAAACCGATGACGCACTTGCGCCCCAGGCGCAGCAAGATGCATTGGTGGAGATCGACTGGGAAGGAACAGCCTTTAGCGGCAATAATCAGCAGATTGTGCTTGAGCAGCTTGAGCAACAGGGAATTCGCGTTCCCTACTCCTGCCGCGCCGGTCTGTGCGGAAGCTGTCGTGTGACGCTAATTGAAGGCGAAGTGACCCCGCTGAAGAAAAGCGCAATAGGCCCGGATGGAACGATATTGAGTTGCAGCTGTGTACCTAAAACGGCGCTGAGGCTAAAACGTTAGACTGCTTGTTCCAGGTTGTAACCGACGGTACCTATTTGCGGTTGCAGCCTGTCATTCATCACCTTGATCGGATCACCTAACTGCATCATGCGCCCAGCAAGCACGAGGCCAGGTTGTGCTAACAGACACAGTGCGGCGTTTTCGCCTGGTTCTACCACTAAGAGATTCACCTGACTGTCATCATCGCTCAGCCACACGCAAGCGGCATCGCCAGTTGCCGGTGTCCAGGCATCGTGGTGCGCGCGGAAATGCCAGCTTTTTGGCATTTGTGGTTTCAGGAAACGAATCGCCACCAGCGCATTTAAAATGAGCTCAGCACGATGTTCTTTCGATAACAGCAGATCGCGACACTTTTCTTCGAAAGAGAAATAGAGCGCGGCATCATCAACACAGAAACCCGTTGGGTCAAACGCATCGGGCGTTAACATGCGGCGAGCAAAACGCGAGCGAAATAACATACCATTGGCTAAATCGAGCATCATTCGATCGTGCTCTTCATCATAATACCAACGCCAGTTATCATCAGGTTTAATTCGCATTTGTCTCCCCCATCATTTTCGCATCCAATGCTATGTCTGTTTCTTCCGCTGCGTTACATTGCCCTAAATAATAAAAGACCAATATGTTTAAATAAGCAACAATAGGGAAATATAAAGCAACCAGGGCCGGAAATAAAGCCCTGGATCACATTACCAGGAAAAAGACTAGATATGAGTAATGATTTCTTTAATCAGCGGCGGACCTTTAAAAATAAAGCCGGAATAAATCTGTACCAGCGAGGCCCCAGCAGCCATTTTCTCACGCGCAGCAGTCACTGAGTCAATACCGCCGACACCGATGATTGGCAACTGACCTTTTAATTCTGCTGACAGCATACGAATAATTTCGGTGCTTTTTAATTGTAATGGACGACCGCTTAAGCCTCCCATCTCATCGCAATATTTCATCCCTTGAACCAAAGAACGATCTAATGTCGTATTGGTCGCAATAACGCCATCGATATTGTGACGAACTAAACTATCGGCCACCTGGATCAACTCTTCAGGAGAAAGATCCGGCGCGATCTTCACCGCCACAGGAACATATTTGTGATGTTTTTCCTGAAGCTCAGATTGCTTATTTTTAATACCGGAGAGCAGATCGTCGAGCGCTTCTCCATATTGCAAGCTACGTAGCCCCGGGGTATTTGGTGAGGAAATATTGATCGCGATATAACCGGCATAGGCATAGATTTTTTCCATACAAATCAGATAGTCATCTTTACCCTGCTCAACCGGAGTATCTTTATTCTTACCGATATTAATCCCCAGAATACCGTCGAAATGCGCTTTTTTAACGTTCTCAACCAGGTTATCCACACCGTGGTTGTTAAAGCCCATACGGTTGATCAACCCTTCGGCATCAACCAGGCGGAACAGACGCGGTTTGTCGTTACCCGGTTGCGGGCGCGGCGTGACGGTACCTATTTCAATAGAACCGAATCCCATCGCCCCTAAGGCATCGATGCATTCGCCATCTTTATCCAGACCTGCGGCCAGACCCAGTGGATTTTTAAACGTCAGCCCCATACAGGTAACCGGTTTTTCCGGCACTTTCTGGCGCACGAGCGCTTCTAGCGGAGTGCCAGTGATACGGCGTAATTGTTGAAATGTTAATTCATGAGCGCGCTCTGGATCGAGCTGAAAAAGTGCTTTACGAACGAAGGGATAGTACATGAACTCTCCTGGATTCCCGGTGTGCAAACCGGGGGCGTATTATGTGCGATAACGCGGAGAAAGGGAATTGACCTATGGCAAAAAAAGCGCAATCGTTTTCCTTGCTCCCCCCACCAGGCCACTCGCTATATGCATTTTTTGGTAAACCAACGCCGGAAAAAGTATTTCGCCCTCTCTGAAGGCTCTGAGACACTGATGCAAATGTTATGAAATTTGGATTAATGTTTGTTTTTGGTTATAAGGAGAGTCTATGCGCGTCATTACTTTAGCAGGCAGCCCCCGCTTCCCTTCCCGCTCCAGCGCCTTACTAGAGTACGCGCGGGAGAAACTTTCTACGGCAGATGTCGAAGTTTTCCACTGGCATCTGCAAAATTTTTCGCCAGAAGATTTGTTCTACGCCCGCTTTGATAGCCCGGCACTGCTAACTCTCACCGAGCAGTTAGCCCATGCTGATGGGTTGATTATTGCCACACCGGTCTATAAAGCCTCGTTTGCCGGAGCCTTAAAAGCGCTGCTCGATCTGCTTCCGGAACGTGCACTGGAAGGGAAAGTAGTACTGCCGCTGGCAACCGGGGGTACGGTGGCGCATATGCTGGCGGTGGATTACGCGCTTAAGCCGGTACTGAATGCACTGAAGGCTCAGGAGATCCTGCAAGGCGTCTTTGCTGACGATAGCCAGGTCACCGATTATCAGCATAAGCCGCAGTTCAGTCCAAACCTGCATCATCGTCTGGACAGCGCGCTAGAAACGTTCTGGCAAGCTTTACATCGGCGGGATATCCAGGTTCCCGCATTAGGTGCCGTGAGACAGGCCGAACATGTTTGATAAAAAAAACGCCGCGAGAAAACCTCAGCGGCGTTTTTGTTAATAACAATATGACATGTAGCCGGGCCGAACGAAGTGACGCCGAGAACAGGTTCCGAGTCTTCCCGGCGTCACTTCGTTCGGCCGGGTTACTCATGCGTTAGGCTAACGCTTTCGCAATCTTCTCGTACAGATCGCCAGACAGATTCTCCAGCCCCTTCAGCTGCTCCAGCGCCGCACGCATCAATGCCTGACGTTTCGCATCATAACGTTTCAGGCGGATCAGCGGTTCAATCAGACGTGAAGCTACCTGCGGGTTACGACTGTTCAGTTCGGTGAGCATTTCCACCAGGAACTGGTAGCCGCTGCCGTCTTCAGCATGGAACGCTGCCGGATTGCTGCCAGCAAATGCGCCAATCAGCGAGCGGATACGGTTCGGGTTGTTCATGCTGAATGAACGGTGGTTCAGCAGCTTACGTACCGTTTCCAGCGCATCTTCGGCCGGGCTCGTCGCTTGCAGGATAAACCACTTGTCCATCACCAGACCATCGTGATGCCACTTATCATCGTACTGTTGCATCAGCGCGTCACGGCATGGCAATTCTGCCGCCACGGCAGCAGACAGCGCCGCCAGAACATCAGTCATGTTGTCGGCGTCGTGGTACTGCTTGCTGATCAGTTTATCCGCCAACTCACGATCGCCAAACGCCAGATAACGCAGACAGGTGTTACGCAGCGAACGTTTGGCGATGTCATCATGCTCGACGCGATAGCTGTCGAGTTTGTTGGCGTTATAGATAGCCAAACATTCGTCGGCAAGCTCGGTCGCAAGCGTTCGGGTCAACGCTTCACGTACCGCCGCAATGGCGATCGGATCGATAATCTCAAACAACTCGGCAATTTCGCTTGCCGATGGCAGCGTCAGGATCTCAGCAGCCAGCGCCGGGTCGATCTTTTCATCCAACAAGATCGCACGGAAAGCATCCGCCACGTGGATAGGCAGAGACAGCGGTTGGCCCTGCTGATGACGGGCAACATTGAGTTTGATGTAGGTTGCCAGCAGGCTCTGTGCCGCATCCCAACGAGAGAAATCGTTGCGCGCATGACGCATCAGGAACGTCAGTTGCTGGTCGCTCCATTTATATTCCAGTTTCACCGGCGCTGAGAATTCGCGCAGCAGCGAAGGTACCGGCTGGAAGTAGACGTTATCAAAAACAAACGTCTGCTCGGCCTGAGTCACGTTCAGCACGTGGTGCACCGGATGACCGTCTTTTTGCAGCGGGATGACTTTGCCTTCGTTATCGTACAGCTCGATATCAAAAGGAATATGCAGCGGATACTTTTCATCCTGCTCCGCCGTTGCTGGCGTACGCTGACGAATGGTTAGGGTGTACTGCTCGGTTTCCGGATTGTAGTCGTCCTGCACGCTCACAATTGGCGTACCGGCCTGGCTGTACCAGCGGCGGAAATGAGACAGGTCAACGTTTGACGCATCTTCCATCGCCTGCACGAAATCATCACAGGTAGCCGCGCTGCCGTCGTGACGTTCGAAGTAAAGCTGCATCCCTTTCTGGAAATTGGCTTCACCTAACAAGGTGTGCAGCATACGGATCACTTCCGCACCCTTTTCGTAGACCGTCAGAGTATAGAAGTTATTCATTTCAATAACTTTATCTGGACGGATCGGGTGCGCCATTGGACTTGCGTCCTCGGCAAATTGCAGCCCACGCATGGTACGCACGTTGCTGATACGGTTAACCGCACGAGACCCTAAATCAGAGCTGAATTCCTGATCGCGGAACACCGTCAGGCCTTCTTTTAAGCTCAGTTGGAACCAGTCGCGGCAGGTCACGCGGTTACCGGTCCAGTTATGGAAATATTCGTGGCCGATCACGCGCTCAATATCGAGATAGTCTTTGTCGGTGGCGGTATCGGTACGCGCCAGAACGTATTTGGAGTTAAAGACGTTAAGCCCTTTGTTCTCCATCGCGCCCATATTAAAGAAGTCGACGGCGACGATCATATAGATGTCGAGATCGTATTCCAGGCCGAAACGCTCTTCATCCCACTTCATGGAGTTTTGCAGTGAAGTCATCGCCCACGGTGCGCGGTCCAGATTGCCGCGATCGACAAACAGTTCCAGCGCCACTTCACGCCCGGAGCGGGTTTTGAAGGTATCACGCAAAACGTCGAAATCGCCTGCTACCAGCGCAAACAGGTAGCATGGTTTTGGGAACGGATCTTGCCACTGCACCCAGTGACGGCCATTGTCGAGTTCGCCTTCGGCAATGCGGTTACCGTTGGAGAGCAGGTAAGGATATTTGGTTTTATCCGCGGTGATTTTGGTGGTAAAGCGCGCCAGCACATCAGGACGGTCGAGATACCACGTGATGTGGCGGAAACCTTCCGCTTCGCACTGGGTACACAGCGCTTCACCGGATTGATACAGGCCTTCTAACGCCGTATTCGACGCGGGGCTGATTTCATTCACAATCTTGAGCGTAAAACGCTCTGGCAGGCCAGAAATAACCAGATGGCTATCTTCTTCTTTATAGTCGGCCCACGCTTGTCCGTTAACATGAAGGGAGATAAGCGTTAAATCTTCACCATTCAGACGGAGCGGCACATCAGACGCTGCGTGGCGGGAAACCTGGCTTTCCGCTGTCACGACGGTTTTTGCGGCATCCAGGTCAAAGGCCAGGTCAATATCACTAATCAGGTAGTCCGGCGCACGGTAGTCGTGGCGGTACTTGGCTTGGGGCTGTTGTGTCATAAAAAACCTTTAGCATCTTATGTAAATGTCAGCTCCAGTCTATTCCTGTTGTGTTATTCACGCTATGCAGAATCTTCATCTTTTCCAGTCAAATAGGTAAAAATGATACATTTACGCAACATGACGCACAAAAGCGCAAGTGACTCTTCGTGCCATATGATGTGATCGGGGTTCAATAAATTGTTAAACAGGGTATACTCCAGCGATTCTCCCTCTGTTGTTTAATGTACTAAACGCTCCTGTGAGAGGATGCTACTGCGCACCATGACACAATTCGCTTCCCCTGTTCTGCATTCATTGCTGGATACAGACGCCTACAAGCTGCATATGCAGCAGGCCGTTTTCCACCACTACTATGATGTTAATGTGGCGGCCGAATTCCGCTGCCGTGGTGACGATCTGCTGGGCATTTATGCTGACGCCATCCGCGAACAAGTCGACGCCATGCGTTCACTAACTTTGCGCGATGATGAATTCCAGTGGCTGTCCGGTTTGCCCTTCTTCCAGCAAGATTACCTCGACTGGCTGCGCGACTTCCGCTATGACCCACAACAGGTCACCGTCATTAACGATAACGGCAAACTCAATATTCGCCTTGAGGGCCCGTGGCGTGAAGTGATCATGTGGGAAGTTCCGCTGCTGGCGGTAATTAGCGAGCTAGTTCACCGCTATCGTTCACCGGAAAACGGCGTACCTCAGGCGCTTGAAATGCTGGAACGTAAGCTTGTCGACTTCAATCAAATGACCGCTGACATCGACATGTCCGCTTTCAAACTGATGGACTTTGGCACGCGCCGTCGCTTTTCTCGCGAGGTTCAGGAGGCTATCGTCAGCCGCCTGCAGCAAGAGTCCTGGTTTACCGGCACCAGCAACTATGATTTGGCACGCCGTCTGACCTTAACGCCAATGGGTACCCAGGCGCACGAGTGGTTCCAGGCACATCAGCAGATTAGTCCTGACCTTGCCACCAGCCAGCGAGCTGCGCTAGCGGCCTGGCTTACGGAATATCCGGACCAGCTTGGTATTGCCCTCACTGACTGCATCACCATGGACGCTTTCTTGCGTGATTTCGGCCCAGAGTTTGCGACCCGCTATCAGGGACTACGTCATGACTCGGGCGACCCATTTGAGTGGGGCGAGAAAGCCATTAGCCACTATCAGAAACTGGGCATCGATCCATTAACCAAGGTGCTGGTGTTCTCTGATAACCTCGACCTGACCAAAGCCGTTGAGCTGTATCGTCACTTTTCCTCGCGGGTGAATCTCAGTTTCGGTATCGGTACGCGCCTGACCTGCGATATTCCACAGGTGAAACCGCTGAATATCGTCATTAAGCTGGTGGAGTGTAATGGCAAACCGGTGGCGAAACTCTCCGATAGCCCGGGAAAAACTATCTGCCACGATAAAGCATTTGTGCGTGCTTTACGTAAAGCCTTCGATCTTCCGCAGATCAAAAAGGCCAGCTAATCACCAAAGGGAGTCGCCAGGCTCCCTTCTTCTTTATTTATTTCCGAAAACAGCCCTTCCGAATGCGAATTCTGCTTGTCTGATAGAAGATGACAGGTAACATAGATATCCCCCCGAAGTGATGGGGAAAACGATTTTTTTATTGGACACGAATAGAGAGACTATTATGAGCGTTGTGCCTGTAGCCGACGTACTCCAGGGCCGCGTAGCCGTTGACAGCGAAGTCACCGTGCGCGGCTGGGTACGTACCCGCCGAGATTCAAAAGCTGGCTTTTCCTTCCTGGCCGTCTATGACGGTTCCTGCTTTGATCCTGTACAGGCCGTAATTAATAATTCTCTGCCCAATTACAATCAGGAAGTGCTGCGTCTGACCACCGGCTGTTCTGTTATTGTCACCGGTAAGATTGTCGCCTCTAAAGGCGAAGGTCAGAGTTTTGAAATTCAGGCCACTCATGTAGAAGTGACCGGCTGGGTCGAAGATCCCGATACCTATCCGATGGCGGCAAAACGCCACAGCATTGAGTATCTGCGTGAAGTTGCCCACATGCGTCCACGTACCAACCTGATTGGTGCGGTTGCTCGCGTACGTCATACGCTGGCACAGGCGCTGCACCGTTTCTTCGACGAGCAGGGTTTCTTCTGGGTTTCAACCCCGCTGATTACCGCCTCTGATACTGAAGGTGCTGGCGAAATGTTCCGCGTCTCCACGCTGGATATGGAAAACCTGCCGCGTAACGATCAGGGTAAAGTGGATTACGACAAAGATTTCTTCGGCAAAGAAGCCTTCCTGACGGTATCTGGTCAGTTGAACGGTGAAACCTATGCCTGTGCATTGTCCAAAATCTACACCTTCGGCCCGACCTTCCGTGCTGAAAACTCCAACACCAGCCGCCACCTGGCTGAGTTCTGGATGCTGGAGCCGGAAGTGGCATTTGCCGATCTGGAAGATAACGCCCAATTGGCAGAAGCGATGCTGAAGTATGTCTTTAAAGCCGTTCTGACCGAACGCGCCGACGACATGAAGTTCTTCGCAGAGCGCGTTGATAAAGATGCTATCGATCGTCTGGAACGTTTCGTGACCGCTGATTTTGCCCAGGTTGACTACACCGATGCGGTGACCATTCTGGAAAACTGCGGCAAGACCTTCGAAAACCCTGTGTACTGGGGCGTGGATCTCTCTTCTGAGCACGAACGCTATCTGGCTGAAGAACACTTCAAAGCGCCGGTGGTGGTGAAAAACTATCCGAAAGAGATCAAAGCTTTCTATATGCGCCTGAACGATGACGGTAAGACCGTTGCTGCCATGGACGTTCTGGCACCGGGTATTGGTGAAATCATCGGTGGTTCTCAGCGTGAAGAACGTCTGGACGTTCTGGATGCACGTATGGCTGAAATGGGCCTGAATAAAGAAGACTACTGGTGGTATCGCGACCTGCGTCGCTACGGTACCGTGCCACATTCTGGCTTCGGTTTGGGCTTCGAGCGTCTGATCGCTTATGTCACCGGCGTACAGAACGTACGTGATGTGATTGCATTCCCAAGAACGCCACGTAACGCGACCTTCTGATTTACCTTCGTTACTAAGGCCAGCCATTGTGCTGGCCTTTTTTTAATCCGCTATGTAAAGAAATCTTTATTAAGTTTAACAAACTTAAACATCAACCCCTCTCGGCATCAGCTCTGTTACAGACTGTTTCATCGCCACATTTGTGTACAAAAAACACCCTATATTATATTGCATCTGAAAATTCACTTAAGCCTTAGCACATTTTTTATCCACTCACATGGCATTCCAGATGGCTAAAAAATATCATATGAAAACCTTCACTCCTCCTCCCAGTGCGATAAGAAAAAGCGTTATGCGAATAAAAGATAAGAAATTCATATTGATAGATAAGGCTCTGTTCAAATATCCCGCGTACACATCAGAATTTTGAGTTAGTTCACAAAGTTCCTTAAAATTAATAAATTCTTACACATTATTTCTTTTGCTTACTAATTCTTGATGTTTGTAGCATTTTCAGGCTAGCGAAAGAATGTTTTGAATGGAAAGATGCCTCTCAGACACATAAAGACACCAAACTCTCATCAATAGTTCCGTAAATATTTATTGACGGAAGTAATTGTCGAAAGTCGAGAGTGTCTATAAAAAAAAACCTAATGAGGGTAATAAATAATGATGAAGCGTAATATCCTGGCAGTGGTAATCCCTGCTCTGCTGGCAATGGGTGCAGCTAACGCGGCCGAAATCTATAACAAAGACGGCAACAAACTGGACCTGTACGGTAAAGTTAACGGTGAACGTGATTTCGTCACCAGCGGCGACACCAGCAACTCTGACAGCACCTATGCGCAGCTCGGTTTCAAAGGTGAGACTCAGATCAACGACCAACTGGTTGGTTTTGGTCAGTGGGAATATCGCTTCATGGCTAACAAGCCTGAAAACACCGCAGCGACGAATAAAAACCGTCTGGCCTTCGCCGGTCTGAAAGCGGGTGACGCAGGTAGCATCAGCTACGGTCGTAACTACGGTATCGCATACGACGTTGCCTCTTACACCGATATGGCGCCATCCTTCTCAGGTATGACCTGGGGCGGTAACTACGTAGATAACTTCATGACCAGCCGTAGCACTGGTCTGCTGACTTACCGTAACAGCGATTTCTTCGGTCTGGTTGATGGCCTGAACATGGGCGTTCAGTACCAGGGTAAAAACGACCGTGGGGCTGACGTTTTAACCTCTAACGGTGACGGCGTAGGTTATTCACTGGGTTACGACTTCGCTGAAGGTTTCGGTCTGATTGCAACTTACAGCAACTCTAACCGTACCGTTCAGCAGAAAGCTGACAACCAGGGTAACAAAGCTGAGGTTTGGGGTGTTGGCGGTAAGTATGACGCAAACAACATTTACCTGGCAGCAACCTATGCTGAAACCCGCAACACTACCCGTACTGGTATCGACGGTGACGCTGGCTTCGCTAAGAAAACTCAGAACATTGAACTGGTTGCTCAGTATCAGTTCGACTTCGGCCTGCGCCCAGCAATCTCTTACGTGCAGACCAAAGGTAAAGACCTGCCTGCTGCGGCCAATGCTAACGGTACGTTCTCTGGCGGTGATGCAGACCTGGCTAAATTCATTCAGGTTGGCGCAACTTACTACTTCAACAAGAACTTCAACGTCGCAGCAGACTACTACATCAACCTGCTGGATAAAAACGACAGCTACACCCAGACTGTTGGCGGCATCAACGGCAACGACGACATGCTGGCTCTGATGGCAACTTACCAGTTCTAATCAGCAGACCCTCGCTGCTATATGCCTAAAAAGCAGGACTTCGGTCCTGCTTTTTTACGTTCCTAAGATGAAGATCGTAACTTTTGAAAACCATCGCGCTTTTCATCTCAAATGGTTGGCATTTTGTAAATCTACCGTTAACCTGATAGCGGATTTCCCCCGAACTTATAAATGGAACCTCGTCATGTTTGAGAACATTACCGCCGCCCCTGCCGACCCCATTCTTGGCCTGGCCGATCTGTTTCGCGCCGACGAACGCCCGGGAAAAATCAATCTCGGGATTGGTGTGTACAAAGATGAAACCGGTAAGACGCCGGTTCTGACCAGTGTAAAGAAAGCTGAACAGTATCTACTGGAAAACGAAACCACCAAAAACTATCTCGGTATTGATGGTATCCCTGAATTTGGTCGCTGTACGCAGGAACTGCTGTTTGGCAAAGGCAGCGCTATCGTTAGCGACAAACGTGCTCGTACCGCACAAACTCCTGGCGGCACCGGCGCACTGCGCGTAGCGGCGGATTTTCTCGCTAAAAACACCGACGTAAAACGTATTTGGGTCAGTAACCCAAGCTGGCCTAACCACAAAAGTGTCTTTGCCGCAGCCGGTCTGGAAGTTCGTGAATACAACTATTACAGCGCTGAGAAGCACGCGCTGGACTTCGACGCCCTGCTGGCTAGCCTGAATGAAGCCGAGGCTGGTGACGTGGTTCTGTTCCACGGTTGCTGCCATAACCCAACCGGTATCGATCCAACGCTTGAGCAGTGGCAACAGCTGGCGGCCTTGTCGATTGAGAAAGGCTGGTTACCGCTGTTTGACTTTGCCTACCAGGGCTTCGCTCGTGGTCTGGAAGAAGATGCAGAAGGCCTGCGTGCATTTGCCGCGCTGCACAAAGAGCTGATTGTCGCCAGCTCCTACTCGAAGAACTTTGGTCTTTATAATGAACGTGTCGGTGCCTGCACCCTGGTGACCGCCGATGCCGACACCGCTGACCGCGCCTTCAGCCAGATGAAAGCCGTGATCCGCGCCAACTACTCGAACCCACCGGCACACGGTGCTTCTGTTGTGGCGACTATCCTTGGCAACGAGGCGCTGCGTGCAATCTGGGAGCAAGAGCTGACCGATATGCGCCAGCGTATTCAACGTATGCGTCTGCTGTTCGTGAATACGTTGCAGGAGAAAGGTGCGGGCCGTGACTTTAGCTTTATCATCAAACAGAACGGGATGTTCTCGTTCAGCGGCCTGACCAAAGAGCAGGTACTGCGTTTGCGTGAAGAGTTTGGGGTTTACGCTGTCGCATCCGGACGTATAAACGTTGCCGGTATGACGCCGGACAACATGGCACCGCTGTGCGAAGCCATAGTCGCTGTGCTGTAACACTGTAATGCCTGATGGCGCGCAGCTTTCAGGCCTACGTTGCTGTAACCCGGACGAGGTGCGATGGCACTGACTTCGGGAGTTTCCCGGCGGCGCTGCGCTTGGCCGGGCTACTGGAGCATCAAAGTAAAAAGGCCGCGTTAGCGGCCTTTTTAATTGCTTACCAGACGGGTAATTCATCCTGCAAGAACGGGTTATTCAAACGCTCATACCCTAGCGTCGACATGGGTCCGTGTCCCGGGAGAAACTTCACGTCATCGCCCAGCGGCAACAGTTTCCGCTTGATAGCATCAATCAACTGCGCATGGTCGCCGCGAGGGAAGTCACTGCGCCCTACGCCGCCTTTAAACAGCACGTCACCTGAAATCAGTAAACGCGCCGCGTCGTCAAAGAACACAACATGCCCCGGTGTGTGCCCAGGACAGTGAAGCACCTGTAGCTTAACGTTACCGACACTCACCGTATCACCTTCGTTCAGCCAGCGATCCGGCACCAATGGCTCACATTCATCAAGACCAAACATCCGGCTTTGCGCAGGTAACCCCTGCAACCAGAACTCATCTTCTTTATCCGGCCCAATAATAGGCACACCATAATGTTGCGCCAGTTCAGCCGACGCCCCCACATGATCAAGGTGACCATGGGTCAGCAAAATTTGCTGTAACGTCACGCCAGCATCGGCAACCTGCTGTTTGATGGTTTCGGCATCACCACCTGGGTCGACTAACGCCGCCAGTTTAGTTTGCTCACACCAGATCAACGAACAGTTTTGCGCGAAAGCGGTAACCGGAATAATGCGATAATTCATGTTGCTCCTGTTTATACTCGTCACCATTCAGGCTCATCAATGAATCTGAACGGTCAGGCGTAGAGTTACCAGTGCCGCACAGGCCCGGTATCAATATGCACAAAGTTGCTACGTGGGTAATATCCTACACCACCTGCGCGCATAGTTAACGCAGCTTTGCGTATATTACTTAATGCTACGCCTTCAATATGGAAATCCATTGCCTGGCCTTTCGTGTGGTAGCTCTTTTTAGCAACACCACGACTGTGCGCACGCAGCTCATTATTGGTATCAAGCGAGCGATATCCCGAAATCAATTGCACAGGTTTATTGGTTCCTAATAATCCCTGAAGGCGATAGAGCTGATCAAACAATGAAGGATCGATGCTCTTTATTTTATTCGCGCGATAGTCACGGAAAAAATGGTTCAGTTTTGCTAATTCATCCTGAATATAGCCTCGGCCGTCAAAAAACTCGGCTTTTATCAACTCACCGGTGTGCAAATTGCTCAGCGTAAGAATACGCGGGCGTGGGGTCGAGAGGGTAGCAAACGCAGGTGTCGGTAAGATGGCCGCTGCGCCCAGCGCAACACCACCTAACGCCAGCAGTTTGCGGCGATTAGCGTCAAATTTGTCCATGATAATCAGGTCTACAGTCAGTAAATGTGGTCGGAATATATGCACTTCTGGCGCACGTTAAGCACCTTACCGGGCATCAAAGCCAGCGTCAAGGCGGCCTGCAGCGCAGATCTGCCAGCCCTGGACGTTCGAGGCTGGCATCTTCGCTTTTTATTCGACCACTACATTACCTGAACTACTTCATTTATCTGATTAATTGTTCCGCTTTTGGTAAAATCTGTGCGCCGGATCGCGCGGTGGCATCGTAATTGTAAATATCTGTTCGATATTGTGTCTGTCCATCAGCGCCAATGAACGCGGTCAAATAATAGAGATTAACCGGAATATTTTGCCGGATATTCACGTAGCGCGTATTTCCTTCCTTCAGCGCATCGGAAATGCGGGCGTCATTCCAGCCAGCATCCTGCAACAGCATATTTGCCAAATCCGAAGCCTTATTTACCCGCACACAACCGGAGCTTAGCGCGCGCGCATCTTTCTGGAACAGATTATGGTTCGGCGTATCGTGCAGATAAATCGCATCCGAACTCGGCATATTAAACTTATAACGCCCTAAAGAGTTATGAGCCCCCGGCGCTTGCTGGAAACGGAAAGGTAAATTCGATGCCGTAATCGTAGACCAGTCAACCTGCCACGGATCGATCGCCTCTTTACTGTTCCAGCCGCGCATTAAGGTGTAGTTGTGCCGCTCCAGATAACCTGGGTCATTACGCAGTTTCGGCAGAATATCGTTACGCGCAAGCGTTGGCGGCACGTTCCACGGCGGGTTAACCACCACGTTATTGAGCGCACTGCTCATCATCGGCGTTTTACGATCGGGACGACCGACAATTACCCGCGATGCCAGCGCTTCATTACCATTGAGATAATAAACCAGCGAGTAGGCCGGAATATTCACCATGATGCCCGTGGAGACTTTTCCGGGCAGCAAGCGTAGGCGCTGGATATTCAGAGCCAATACACCCGCACGCTCGGCGGAAGAGACGTTAAGCCAGTCTCGGGTAGCGGAACCAATAACCCCATCGCCCCCCAATCCTTGTGACGTCTGGAAACGTTTGACTGCTTCCACCAGCGTCTTGTCATAGGCCGCAGGACTACTCTTGGCAGTGTTTTTAGTCTGGCCGATGCTATCGCCCGGCAGTGCAATGGCTGGACCATTATCCAGCACGCCGTTACGTTGCAAAATTTCGCGCAGCGCAGGCACATCGCTACTCCACTGCCCCGGACGCAATGACGTTTTGCCGGTTAGTTTAGGCCATGGGCGCGAATCGCCGGTCAACGCCAGCAGCGCTTGATGCATCGCAACGTACTGCGGGTGTTGCGGGGCCAACGCGGTGATGAACTGCCCTAGCCCTCCGTTATCCAGCGCTAACTGCCACTGGTTGATAACCGACAGCGGCGGCGTACCCAGCGTGTAAGGCTTATTACTGTATAACCAGCGGTTGCCCTGAACCGGGATGCCGCTAATGAAGTGGAGATACCCCATTAGCGCATCAGACAGCACCACATCGCGGGCCATACCGGTGACGCCAGGGTCTGTGAGCAATTCAACCCACTGGGTAAACTGCGGCTGGAAACCGGCGATCGCCACCTCTGCCAGCTGTTGCTGGAAGGCATGAACCGCTTCGCGGTTATCCCACATTGGTTTCATCTCTCTGGCAGCGTAGAGCGTTACCAGAGGATTCATATAGACGGGTTTATAACCCACGGGCAGTATGCCCTGGATTTCCGCACGGCTTTTCGCCGCTGCACCATCCGCTAACGGCTGACTCCCGACCAGACTCGCCATTGCCGAGGATTGCGTACCTGGCTGCAGGAGCACTGCCGAGGCTTCGGCAGGCAGCGCGGTGCTATCAGAAGGAACCAGCTCGGGTTCGTCCGCAAGCGCAGAACACAGTGGAGCAAACGCCATTGCCAGGCACAAACTTACGGCCGACAACCGACGACGATTTTCATTTTTCAGCAACATCCCTTGCCCCCTGTTCAATATACGAAGACCCGAAACATGGGCTTATCTTCAGTATATAAAGACAAAATTATTTTTGCCCGACGAAATGTAAAGAAGTCTAAAGATAATAACGCGATATGGTCAAAAAGCGGATAACAAAAAAGGCGACATTACTGTCGCCTTGGGTGCTTTTCAGGACTTATCTTCCCGGGTTTGTCAGGCAAACCCGGGAAATACTCTAGGAAGCGTCCGCAGTGCCCGGTAAAGTTTCCGGAAGCTGAGCGGCGAAGCCACGCAGGCCAACAACGTGTACGTGTTCGTGGTTATTGACCACTTTACGTACCAGCTTGTAGGTTGTCCCTTTCTCCGGACTGATGTTTTCCGGTGCCGCGATAATCAGCTGCATATCCAGACGGTCACACAGCTCGAACAACGTAGCGATGGAGCGCGCATCCAGACGAGCCGCTTCATCAAGGAACAGCAGGCGGCACGGTGACAGGTCTTTGCCGCGCAGACGACGCGCTTCATCTTCCCAGCTTTGTACCACCATCACCAGAATCGACATCCCGGTACCGATAGCTTCACCGGTCGACAGCGCGCCAGACTCCGCACGCAACCAACCGTCGGAACCACGGTTAACCTCGACTTCCATTTCCAGATAGCTGCGGTAGTCGAGCAGCTCTTCACCAATGGTCTGCGGCGTACGCTGGCCCATATCAATCTGCGGATTCAGGCGCTGATACAGCTTAGCCAACGCTTCCGAGAAGGTCAGGCGATTGCTGTTAAACAGATCCTGGTGCTGTTCGTCTTGTTCAGACAGCACCGTCAACAGCATGGAGTGGGTTTCCCGCACGTTAACGTTCAGTCGGACACTGTTGACCTGACCAAACGACACGCTCTGCAAGCCCTGGTTCAACTGGCGAATACGGTTTTGTTCGCGCTGAATGGTTTTGCGAATAATGTTCGCCACGCTGCGAGAACTGATCGCCAGCTTCTGTTCACGGTTAGTCAACTCTTCAGTCAGACGGCTCAGTTCGATTTCCATCTGTTCGATGGCTTCAACCGGGTCGTCAGTACGAATAATATCCTGACGGATACGCTCGCGCAGGTGCTGATAAACGGCCACGAAGAACTGGATTTTGCGTTCCGGACGTTTCGGATCTTCCGACATACGCAGGACATCGCGCAGATGTTCATTGTCCGCCACCGCCAGGCGTAATGCCCCCAGTGCTTTATCCGACATGGAACGCAGATCGTCTGCGGAGAGGTAGGCCAGCTCGCGACGGTGCAGGCGGCGCTCGACGTTGTTGTCTTTCACCAGGCGCATGACCGCACACCATCCGGCTTTCGCACTGACCACCTGCTCACGCATTTCCAGATAATCACGTTCAAGCTTGCGAAGTTTGCGGGTCAGGTTATCCATCTCCGCTTCACAGAAGGTCAGCGCTTTTTCCAGCTGGTTACGACGCGCACGGTTATTGCTCAACTGCGCATGCAGTTCATCGCGGCGGGTACGCGCGCGTTCTTCTGCTCCGGCATCGGCACGAACACCAATGTCCTTGAGCTCTTTATGCAGATCGTTAAGTAGCTCTTTTTTGGTGTCGTAAGAACTTTTCAGCGATGCCAGCACCTGGCTGTATTGGCTAACCTGGGCTGCGTGAGTACGCATGGCTTCACGCGCACGGCTACGTTCGGTTTCCGCGAGCGTCAAACGCTGGCGCAGTTTTTCGTTCAGATCGCTGTTGCCTGAGAGCATATCGGCAGAATCAGAGTAGCCAAAGTGGGCGCGACGCTGCACCACTTCTGTCAGGGCAAATGCCTGCTGACGCGCTTCACGTTGTACCTGTTGTGACCAGGCAAAATCTTCTTTCAACTGCTCAAACTGCTCAGGGTCACTTTGCAGAACGGAAACAATCGGCTCCAGCTTCGCTAACTGGTTACCGTGCTGCTGGATAAAGCGTGCGGCTTCTTGCGCTTCATCCAGACGTTCCTGGATTTCATCGACACGATCGGCCAGCGTTTCATCCGCCAGCAGGCTCACGCGTGGCAGCAAACGGTTCAGCAGAGCAACGCCCTCTTTCGCCTGCTCAAACTGCGCCTGTTGCTGCTGGTTGTCGCTTTCATGGCTGCTGAGCGCACGCTCAAGCTCGGTGCGACGGGTGTTCAGCTTACGAATTTCTGCTTCAGGATCATCGTCAAAGGCGACAGACAAATGGCTACCAATAAAGCGGCTAAATGCCTGATGTAAACGCTGAGTTTTCTGGACGTCAAACGACAGCGTAGCAAAACGTTCAGAAAGACCTTCACGCTCGGCATGCAAAATTTCGATACGGCTTTCACGGGCGGCGCGGCCAAACAGCGGTACAGACGGGAAGCGAGAATAACGCCATTGACGGTCGGCAATTTTGACCACCACCGCTTTTTCCAGTTCATCGACGCTAAATACGCTGTCGTCGAAGGACTGCGGATCCCCTTCAATCAGATAGAGGTCTTCCGGGCAATCATCCAGACCTTCCAGGTATTCGGCAATCTGCGACAGATCCGGCACAACGATACCGTGACGCGATGGGCCATATAATGCGGAGAAGTACGGTGCATCTTCAAGGCTGACATCATCGTAAATTTCAGACAGCAGCACGCCGCCAAAACGTTCAGCCAGGGCATTCAGGCGCTGATCTTCGGAACCGCCCGGCTGGCTTAAGCGTTCAATTTCATCGTCAACGGCACGTTTGCGCGCACCGACTTCGTCACGCTCAACGATAGCTTCGCGCTCACGCTCCAGCAGCTGTTGCAGGTATTCGGTGACATCCTGGCTTGATTCAAACTGCTCGCCGCTCTGTTCGCATAGCTGACTCAAACTGTTCTGCGCGGCCAACCAGACCGGCGCGCGGTGCATCAGCGCTGAGATACGCGATTGCAGCTGTTCTTGCTCCTGACGCAGCGTCATGCGTTGCTCACGCGCGTCGGTGACGCAGTCGCTTAGCGCAGCAATTCGTGCTTCCAGCTCGTGGTGGAGGGTTTCAAGCTCATCAATATCGTACTGTTTACCCTGACGTTTACAGAAATCAGCCAGCAGACGTTCAGCTTCCTGCTGCTCGCGCAGGCGCTGTTCCAGCTCGTTCAAACGGCTGCGCAGCGGCTGTGCCTGTTCAGCCAGATGGCGCTGATTCACGCCATCGCGCAGCAGTTCACGCGCGATGCCCCAGGCTTCATTACGCGCCAGCGGGCCATTGATGGCTTCAACGAGTTTGAACGCTTGTTCAAACTGGCTGTGGGCGGTCTGCGACACACTCATTTTCTGCTCTAAAGTCAGCAGTTTTTCAGTCGCTTCCTGTTCCTTCGCCTGGAAAGTTTCTAGCCATTCATCGGCGCTTTGCGGAGTTAAATCCGGCAGGTGGCATAGCTCTTTGGCGCGTTGCAAGGCTTGCAGCGCCTGAGTGTACTGAATGGCGCGCGTTTGCTGCACGTCCAGCGCCTGCTGGTAGTCCGCCAGTTGGCTCTTCAGTTCATCTACTTCAAGTTCGGCAGCTTCGGCGCGGGCTTCGTTTTCTTCCTGCTGCTCTGCGGCTTCCGCCACGACTTCATTTTGTTCTTCCAGACGAATTTGTAACTCGTCCAGATCCGCTTCATAGCGTTCAATTTTTTCTTGCTGACGCAGCGCGGTTTGCACCAGGTTCAGATGGTCGCTGGCAGCCTGATGATCGGCCTCCAGATCCCCTTCCGCACCGTTATGTTCATTGAGTTCACGCGCCATTTCCACGTGCTTAAACTGCTCTGCTGCCAGCTGTGAGCGGGAGGTGAACAGGTCGCGACGATACTCAAGCGCTTTGTCCAGATGCACCCGACGCTCATTAGCGTGGCGCATATAGTCCGCAGCCACGTAGTCGGTGGCTTCAGAAATCAGATGTTTAAACAGATCGCGGTCAGACTGGGTGACGCGAATCGCCTCCAGCGTCATGCGGTTTTCGCGCAGCGCAGCTTCCATGTCCTGGAACGCTTTACGCACGCCGCTGTTTTCCGGCAGCAGGTAGTCGCGCAGCGAGCGGGTAATAGCGCTGGAGATACCGCCGTAAAGCGAGGCCTCAATCAGGCGATAGTATTTGCTACGGTCGGAGGCAGAACGCAGACGACGCGCCACGATGCCCAAATCGAACATCAACGAGTGGTAGTCGGTAATCGAATTGAATTGCTTGAACTGCACGCCTTCTATGGTATCGAGCTTGTCTTTAAGCTCCTGCAACGTCAACACACGCGCCTGACGATCGTTTAACGTTTCGGTCAGTAGCTGGGTCGGCTGATAGGATGTCGGGAGACCCTGAATGGCGAACGGTTTGATATCGACTTTGCGATCGCGCCCGGCGATCTGTTGCAGACGCACGCCGACAACGACGCGCTGGTTGCGTGAGTTCATCACGTCCAGCACCGAGTAACACACGCCTGCTTTCAGCTTACCGTGCAGACCTTTATCGCGTGAACCGCTGGTGGCACCGGCTTCCGTGGTGTTACGAAAGTGCAGCAGCGTTAAGTCTGGAATAAGCGCCGTGACGAAAGCCGCCATGGTCGTCGATTTACCCGCACCGTTACCGCCCGAAAGCGTAGTAACCAGTTCATCCAGGTCAAAGGTACGGGCAAAGAACCCGTTCCAGTTAATCAGCGTTAGCGAACGAAATTTACCGCGCTCAATCATTACTCTTCCTCCCCGCTATCTGGCTGATTTTCGTCGTTCTCGTCATTGAGCAGCAGATGGTTTTCGATAGGCATCGCTTCACCATCGCGGATCATGCGCAGTTGCGCTTCACGCGCGTCATCGCCTGAACGCACATCGGCGCCAAAACGGAAGACGGATTCGGTGATGCGGAATTTGCTGCTGTCATGGCCCATAAACCAAACCATCCCCAGACGGCGCAGGCGGTTGAGCGAGGAGCGCACTTTCTCTTGCAGTTTCTGACGATCGAGGTCCGAGCCGGTAGAACGGTTGTTAACCAGCTTCAATAGTTTGGATTCTTCAGCCAGCGACAGCAGTTCATCGTACAGTTCCTGCTGGGTGAAGATGCCTTCATTTGCCAGACGTTCCGGGCTCAAATAGAGGTAGCAAAGGATTTTGCCGACCATCATATCCAGTTCCGAGAGTACCGAACGCGGAATCAGCGTAGTGGAACGCGGGCGCAGGTAGAAGAATCCTTCCGGCGCGCGAATCAGCTCCACGTTGTAGCGAGCGTAAAACTCTTCCAGGTACTCCTGGAAATCCATTAAAAAGGCGTGGTTGTCCAGCTCATCCAGACCAATATGGCGGCCAGCACGCAGCGCGCTATCCAGCGCAGGAAAAAGAGGGTTGGCCAGGGCCTGTGCCAGTTTAACCGGCATCACTTGTTCAATATTTGTCGATGACATGCGCCTGTACCTTGGCTCCGTAATCATTAATCGACTGCCAGATTGCTGGCAGTCCGGTGAAATCTGCGTTTGCTACGCCCAAACGTACTGCCTGGTCTACCACCACGCGCGCAACGTCAAAATGACGCGCCCGTGGATATTGTGCCAGGTACTCTTTCACCACCAGACCGAGATCCAGCGGCAGCTGTTTGGTTTTATAGATGGCCAACTGTTCTTCAATCAGCGCGGCGAGCTGTTCGCGGATTTCGTTAAATTCTTCATATTCCAGATCCGGCGGAAGTTCCCCGGTGACCTCTTCGTCGCGCAACGTCATCTCTTCATCACGCATATCCAGCAGACGGTCGGCGCTGGCATAGGTCAACGCCCATGGCGCATCGAAGTAATTCTGCACAGACTGTCGCAGGCGTTGAGCGAAGACGCGGTTTTTATCCATATCAATAGCGGTACGGATAAATTTATGCACGTGGCGGTCATAGCCAATCCACAGGTCAATCGCCTGCTGGCCCCAGCTCACAATACGGTCGAGCTTACTTTGCAGGTCGAAAACCAGACGGTCAACAAAGTGCAAATCATTATGACTCAGGGTGGCATCCTGAATACGCAGCAGGTTTGCCTGCAGTTTATCGCCCGCCGCATCCAGCGTATCTTGTAACTCTCGCAGGGTGCCGGAGGTTTCCGACAGCAGAAGTTCACAGCTGGAAATCGCCGCGCGCCAGTCTTTGTTAAGCAGCTGTGCAATATCGTCTTTTACCGATTGCTGCTGCTCATCCATGATGCGCTGTGTCAGGTCGATACTGTCAAAAATTTCTGCCACCGAATATTTGAGCGGCGCATAGACATTGCGATGCCAGTGGAATTCATCGCCACCTTCATCCGCCGAATCAGCCGCTCGTTTGAGCTCACCTGCCACAATTGAGAGCTGCATCGACAGGCGCAGCGTGGAAAACTCGCGCTGGCGAATATAGTAGTCGGTGATGCCAATACCTAACGGCGTCAGACGATAGATAGAGTTCCCTTCCGTGACTTCGCTGGTAAAGCGGTTCAGCAGACGTTGGCGAACCAGGTCGTTAATCGCGTTGTTGGCGCGTGTCCCGATGGTCTCACTGGTTTGCTCAAACGCATCACTGACGTGACGGAACGCATCCACCAGCTCGCCTTCCGTCATTTCACCTTCCAGTCGCTCACCGTTCAACGTTGCAACAGCCAGCAAAAATGAGAGCCTGTCGACGGGTAGCGAGATGGCAAAATCATTTTTCCTGGCCCAGGCAACCAGTTCGGGGACTGTCTGGGAAAATTCACTCATCGTTTATCCTTGTTTCTGTCTGCGGCTTATGCGCGGTGACATGAATATAGCGCCCCATGCTAATGTACGGCTCCTGGCGGCAATAGCGCGTTTCCAGTTCCAGCAGGACGTCAAAACAGTTCTTTTGCATCTGCTTATCGCGTAAATAGTCATGAAACACTCGCACGCCGGTTTTCCCGTTTATTTGCCAGCCACTCTCTTCCAGCCAGCGATAGACCTGTTGTGGATCACGCGGGTAGTTCGGTGACAGCGTACGTCTTTTCTTTTTCGGCATGCCCAACATGACGTAATCGAAATTGCCGACCACCATGTTATGCATCAACAGGCCGTTTGCATTGTAGAACATTAATGACAATGCGCCGCCTGGACGCAGTACCGTCCACAGCGTTTTTAATACGTCTTGCGGTTCAGCCACCCATTCAAGTACAGCGTGAAACAATATCAGATCAACCGGGCTTTCCAAATGCTCGTCCACATCCTGGACGGCGCAATGTATGAAATGCATGTTGTCGCTCACACCTTTCTCGGCAGCCGCCTGGCTTGCGCGAGCGATCATTTCGGCGGAAAGATCGCATAACGTCACATGATGACCACGTTGAGCCATTTTGATCGCTGTCTGGCCTTCACCGCCACCCGCATCCAGGACACGCAGAGGCCGTGTGCCCATGGTCGCCAGAAGTGCGTCCAGATCCTGCCACAGAATAGCCTGACGCAACTGGCCTTTCGTGGTGCCATAGATATTGCGTGAAAACTTATCTGCCATGTCATCGAAATTGCGATCCTGCACAGGACTTCCCTACTTCACCGCCACAAAGGGTCTATTTTGTCACACCCGCGGCGAGAATGGAGCTATCTGGTGTAATATCCCTGCATTCATGCGGTCAGATGGTTAAAAAAGGTACTCTACAGAATGCTTTTTATGCTGAAAAAGTATATTGGCGGCTTGCTGCTGCCCCTTCCTCTGCTTCTTTTGTTGATCGGATTGGGAATTGTCCTGGTTTGGTTTACCCGTTTTCAAAAGATGGGTAAAACGGCTATCACTGCGGGTTGGCTGTTGCTGTTGCTGCTAAGCCTGCAACCGGTCGCCGACAGCTTGCTTAAACCTATCGAAGATAAATACCCAACCTGGCGCAACGAAAAGCCGGTGCAGTACATTGTGGTGTTGGGCGGCGGCTATACGTGGAACCCGGAATGGGCGCCCAGCTCAAATCTGATTAACAATAGCTTACCGCGTCTGGCTGAGGGTATTCGTTTGTGGCAGGCGAATCCGGGATCCAAAATGATCTTCACCGGTGCGCGCGCGATAACGAATCCGGTGAGTACCGGGGAAACCGGCGCGCGTGTGGCTGAAAGTCTCGGCGTACCGCGTAGCGACATTATCGTGCTTGATACACCAAAGGATACAGAAGAAGAGGCCAGCGCCGTGAAAGCTGCGATTGGTGATGCCCCGTTCCTGCTGGTCACCTCAGCATCACATCTGCCGCGTGCCATGATCTTCTTCGAGCACACGGGGCTACACCCGCTTCCGGCCCCGGCCAATCAGCTCGCAATTACCTCTCCGTTAAATCCGTGGGAGCGACTCATCCCTTCCCCGGTCTGGCTAATGCACAGTGACCGGGTAGGTTATGAGACGCTAGGGCGTATCTGGCAGTGGTTAAAAGGTGATTCAGGAAAGCCAGGGGATCAGTGATTTTGAGGCCAAATCAAAGTTATCACGATTAAATTTACCGGTATTCACCAGCTTTTCTACCTCGTCCCACAACAGATAGAGCCAGCGCCGCCAGAGGAAGGCTTCAGCCACCGGCGCGCGCTGGAGATAATGCCACAGCAGCTGTTCCGCCTGTCCGCTTTCGTGCAGGCGGAACAGGTCATATTCTCTCGGCGCCCACAGTATCGGCCCTGGGCCGACCATTGCCAGTAGCTGATCGCTTCGCGAATCCTTGAGCATACTGCTCAGCGTCAAATGTCCGTGTACCAGCACGCAATTATCGCTAAACCCGTCAAAAAGCGTATTCAGGCGTTCACGGGTGCGAAACAGCAGACGTTTGTCCTGCATCGTCAATCCCGTGTTCTGATAGAGGCAAAGCGTCTCCCATAGCACTTCAAGGCGCTGGCGATACCAATTCGGCCAGCTATTTTCCTGGGTACCGTCCACAAAACCAACGCTCCCCGAACTGTCTATTCTGTGCCATGCCAGCATTGCTTCAACGATTTGATCTTTGAGCGCATCCCAGCGCTGCGGGTTACGGGTTGGCGCTTCGACGGGGACACCACGAAGTCGCTCAAGCAGCAGAACATCCGGCCCGGGATGTTCCTCGTGGGTCATCACCCCGTAAACCACCGGCATACGCACGGTGCCATTACGTGCCAGCATCGAGATTTTCCAGGCTAATTGTCGAGCCATACCCGGTGAGGAGAAGCTTCTCGCCAGCAATGGCATCGGATTGCCTTCGGCATCATACAGCGACCACAGCGCGGTATCCGTCTGCTCGTTAATACACTCCACACGGCTGAGTGATTCACCCAGAAGATGGCTGAGTTCTACACGTAGCTGTTCCATGTCAGATTACCCCTATAAAAGCCACTGCTTTCATAATGAGCATATGGAATCGGAATTTCACCAGACAAGATCAAAATTGCAACAGAAAATCAGAAATACTGCAGGAGAGACGCCCCCTTGTGACAAGGAGGCGTGAGGATTACTTCATTTCCGCGCGAACGCGGTGGAGATCTTCAAGCGTATCCACGCCCGTACCCGGGACTTCTTTCGCCACTGCGACGTGGATTTTTTCGCCGTACCACAGCACACGCAGCTGTTCGAGCATCTCAATGTGCTCCAGCGGGCTAGGAGCCCAGTTCACGTAGCGGCGGATAAAGCCCGCACGATAGCCATAAATACCAATGTGGCGCAGCAGGGTGTCACCAATCTGTTCCCGGCTTTTCGCAAAATGGTCACGATCCCATGGGATTGTGGCGCGAGAGAAATAGAGCGCGTAACCGTCTTTGTCCATTACCACTTTTACCGCGTTCGGGTTGAACGCTTCTTCAGCATCGTGGATTGGCACTGCGAGTGTGGCCATACCAGAATGGCTGGCGGCTAAGTTATCGGCCACCTGGCGGATGATGACCGCGGGGATCATTGGCTCATCGCCTTGCACGTTAACAATAACGGTATCGTCGCTAAAACCGCATTTCTCAACCACTTCCGCCAGACGTTCGGTTCCGGACTGATGATCGGCACGCGTCATACAAACTTCACCACCGGCCGCTTCAACGACGCTCGCGACGTCAGGATGGTCGGTTGCCACAATAATGCGCTCAGCGCCAGATTCACGTGCGCGTTCCAGCACGTGTACAATCATTGGCTTACCGTTGATGTCCTGCAAGGGTTTACCCGGCAGGCGCGTAGAGGCAAAACGCGCGGGGATGATGACAACGAAACTCATGGTCTGTTCTCTTCAGCGGTTAACACGCGGGCTTCGGTTTCCAGCAACACGGGAATACCGTCACGCAGGGGAAATGCCAGATTATCAATTTTGCAAATCAGTTCTTGCTTGTCCTGGCTGTAGTAAAGTTTACCGTTGCAAACCGGGCAGGCAATAATTTCAAGTAGACGGTGATCCATGGTTCCTCCTGATGGGCCGTATGAAAACCAGTGCAGCATATCATAGAGCGCTAACGGTCGGCGTCAATCTCCCAACCGTGACGTTGTTCAATAAAGAGTTTTTCTGCCACCAGTCCTAATTTGATACGCGTCGCCCCCTGCCATCGAGCAAAGTCATTAATAGCCTGAATCAATCCGCGCTCCAGATGCTGGCTTATCCTGACTCCATTTTCCAGGTACAGGGCAAAAATTTCTAGCACGCCGTCACTACGATGCATTTTGCTGTCCATGCGTCCGACAATCTCTCCACGATGCAGCAGCGGTAACACGAAATAGCCAAACTGGCGTTTGGGTGCGGGCGTATAGCATTCGAGCCGGTAAGTGAAATCGAACAGTTGCTCGGCACGTTTACGGTCCCAGATGACGGGATCGAAGGGTGACAGCACCGCACTGTGAGTCGCGTTGAGCTTACCTTCTACTGCCAGAGCGAGCTGCGGTAACAAACTCGCGTGAACCCACATCTCGCCGAGACCGTCGACGTTTACCGCGATCGCCTGGTTTGCCTTCTGCCACCGAGTCATCAGCGCCTTCATATCGGGCTGGCGCAAACGGTAATAGTCCGCCAACCACTGAGGACGAAAAATACCTAAGCTACGGGCGCTGTTTTCCAGCATCACCATTTCAGCCAGCTCTTGCGTTAACGCATCGGTTTCGTCATTCCAGTGCGGCATAACACGTTCGGTAAGATCGTATACCCGCTGGAAGTTTCGCCGTGCCACCACCATCACCTCCCCGGCGGTAAACAGCCCTTCAAGATGACGTTTGTGCGGTTTCCATTCCCACCAGCCGCTTTCCCCTGTTCGGGGATGGCTAAAATCAGCTGAACGTACGGGACCATTTTCAGCGATATGTGTTTTCAACGCAGCAATATCGCTAGCATGCTCATCCATCCAGCCCTGATGATATTTCCAGCCCATTTTATGCGGCGCAAGCATTCGATGGCGGACAAGCTGGAAATCACTGCGTGGCAGGAAGCAGGCTTCATGAGCCCAGTATTCCATCAGTTCGCCGCGAGACAGCGCGTCGTCCAGCCATGACTGAGGATAGGCGCCAAGTCGACTGAAGAGAACCAGGTAAGGGCTGCGAGCAACGACGTTTATCGTGTCAATTTGCAGCAAAGACATCTGTTGAATAGTCGGGAAAATATCTGCCGCTTTGGGCGTGCGGCGTGGGCGGTGCAGAAGACCCTGCGCCGCGAGGTGAAGATGGCGTGCGGCGCGAAGGGTAAGTTGCCGTTCGATCATGCCGGGTTCCCCCAGGTATCGCCGGTGCCCATTAGCGCCGTGCGAGGGTTATCAATTCCTGTAACAGCGTCTGAGCACGGTCGCCGGAAAGCACAGCATCGACCGGCAGATACCACCAGTTATCCTGGGCAAACTGACGGCATTTCACCGCATCTTTTTCCGTCATGATTAAGGTTTGTCCCGGGGCGACCAGCGCTTCAACGTCTGCTTTATTCAGCGCCTGATGATCGGCCAGAGCAACCGTACGCGTCGGTTGAAGACCATTATCGTTAAGCGTGGCAAAAAAACGCGGCGGATGACCAATACCGGCCATCGCCACCACATTTTGTAAAGCGGTGAGAGGAGCGCGCTCGCCGGTTAACAGGTTTACAGCTTCCCCCGGACGCAGCGTCATCGGAATTTCTCCCGCCTGCGCCTGACCGCCGTTGACGATGCGGGCATCCACCGTATCTAAACGTGAAGCCCGCTCGCGCATCGGCCCCGCCGGTAACCACCAGCCGTTGCCAAAACGACGAACGCCATCGATAACCACAATCTCTTTATCACGCGCCAGTCGATAATGCTGTAGCCCATCATCGGTCACGATAATCTGCAAATCATGCGCCGCGAGTAGTGCCTTGACAGCGTCTACCCGCACCGGTGAAACCGCGACAGGGGCACCGGTGCGCTGGAAAATCAGCACCGGTTCATCACCCGCTTGTGCCGTGGTGGTGTCAGCCGTAAGCAACAGCGGATAGCGTTCTGCTTTACCGCCGTAGCCACGAGAGACCACGCCAACACGAATCCCTTGTCGTTGTAACTGCTCAACAAGCCAGATAACCACGGGCGTTTTGCCGTTGCCACCTGCGGTCAGATTCCCCACAACGACGACCGGGCAAGGTGCCCGCCAGGTTTTTTTAATACCGAGCTGGTAGCACAGTCGGATGATGCCGCTCACCAGGCCATAGAGCCAGGAGAACGGCAGCAGAAGCCGCCAGAGAGGCGATTCGCCCGACCAGATTTTCGCAATCATTGACCAAACTGCATTTTGTGCAACTGCGCGTAGACGCCACGATGTTCAAGCAGTTCCTGGTGGCTACCGCGTTCAACGATAAGGCCATCTTCAACGACGACAATTTCGTCGGCTTGTTCAATAGTGGAGAGTCGGTGCGCGATGACCAGTGACGTGCGATTTTTCTGCAATTCATCAAGCGCCGACTGAATGGCGCGCTCTGATTCGGTATCCAGCGCCGACGTTGCCTCATCCAGGATCAGAATTGGGCTGTTACGCAACAAGGCTCGCGCAATGGCGATACGCTGACGCTGCCCACCAGAGAGCAACACGCCGTTTTCACCAATGATCGTATCGAGGCCGTTATCCATTTTACTGATAAAGTCCATCGCATAGGCCATACGCGCGGCTTCTTCAATCTGCTCGCGGCTGAACTCTTCGGTGCGAGCATACGCAATGTTATTGGCAACCGTATCATTGAACAGGTGTACGTTCTGCGAGACCAGCGCAACCTGATTACGCAGCGAGGAAAGTTTATACTCGCGCAGATCGTGACCATCGAGCAAAATTTCGCCTTCGTCGATATCGTAGAAACGTGTCAAAAGACTGGCGATAGTCGATTTACCTGAGCCAGAACGTCCTACCAAGGCGACGGTTTTTCCTTCCGGGATCAGCAGATTGATATCGCGCAGCGCAGGCGTTTCACGGCCTGGATAGGTAAAGGTGACGTTGCGGAATTCAACGGTCCCTTTCGCGCGTTCAACGTCCAGCTTGCCTTCGTCTTTTTCCTGCTCGCTGTCGAGAATGGAAAACAGCGTCTGGCATGCTGCCATCCCGCGCTGGAACTGCGCGTTGACGTTGGTTAACGATTTCAGCGGACGCATCAGCGCAATCATTGAGGAGAAGACCACGGTGATGGTACCGGCCGTCAGCGTTTCCATTACGCTTGGGAAGCTCGCGGCATACAGTACAAACGCCAGGGCCAGGGAAGCAATCAGCTGAATGATTGGGTCAGAGATAGACGATGCTGAGACCAGCTTCATCCCCTGCAGACGCATCTTATTGCTGACTTTATCAAAACGCTTAGTTTCAACACCCTGACCGCCGAACATCAGCACTTCTTTATGCCCTTTGAGCATCTGTTCAGCGCTGGTGGTCACCTGCCCCATCGTGTTCTGCATATTTTTACTGATGCTACGGAAGCGTTTGGAGACGACCCGAATCGCTATGGACACGATAGGCGCCAGGACGATAAGGATTATCGACAACTGCCAGCTATAGTAAAACATCATAATAAACAGGCCGATAATCGACGCACCTTCGCGCACTACGGTAATCAGCGCGCTGGAGGAGGAGGAAGCAACCTGTTCAGAATCATAGGTAATACGTGACAGCAGCGTCCCGGTGGACTGCTTATCGAAGAAAGAAACCGGCATCCCCATCATATGGCTAAACAGCCGACGGCGGATGGTCATGACTACTTTTCCTGAAACCCAGGATATACAGTAGCTTGAAACATAGCTTGTGATACCACGGAGGATCATCAAACCAACAACGACCAGCGGCATCCACAGCAGCACTGAGCGATCTGTTTTACCAAAACCATCATCCAATAATGGTTTAAGAAGCGATAGCATAAAGGTATCGCTGGCTGCGTTAAGCACTAACGCAACGGCCGCCACGATTAACCCTGCTTTAAACGGCGCGATAGTCGGCCAGAGTCGGCGGAAGGTCTGCCACGTGGAGAGATCTTTGTCGTTCTGCATTCAAAAAACCAGCTTATGTTGAAATAGCCGCATATTCTACCCGTTATCGCGAGTCTCGCCAAACCACTGATGATACCAACGTGGTAAAAGTTGATCTCGTAAGCTCTCAACCTGCCAACCTTTGGTGCTAAAAGTGACGGTAATCTGCCCCTGATGTGGGGTATCAAACCAAGCATATTGGCGTTGGCGATAACGCGCTTTTACGCTGGCGGAAGGCAGTCGCCATGCGTTATAGCGGGATGCGGAAGCCAGGGCAGCAGAGCCACCCACCCGTTGAAGTAGTGCCATACCCGACGATGTCGAGCTACCGTGGTGTGGAACCTGAATAATTGTAGACGCAAACGGCCGCCAAAAATGGCTAATCATGGACATTTCTGCCGCTAATTCAACATCTCCAGTGAGCAGTATGCTGTTTTTACCGTCATCAACCCTTACTACGCACGATCCATTGTTTCCTTTTTGTACCTTGCCCGGCAGCGGCCACAGCGCTCGAAAGGTGAGACCCTGCCACCGCCACGTCTCTCCGCGCATACAGGGCTGATGTCCCGCCCAGCCCAGCGGGCTTTTCACCCACGCATGTGGCCATGCCTGTCGTATTGCGTGCAGACCACCACGGTGATCAAGATGTTCGTGACTGAGGATAATACCCTGCGGCGTTAGTCCATGCCATCGCAGCCATGGGATAATCAGCTGATCGCCACTGTTTCCTTCAGGCCATGCCAGGCCCGTATCGTAGAGTATGGCGTTATCCCCTTTTGAGATAACCATCGCCAGCCCCTGCCCAACATCCAGCATCGTGACCTGCCATTGATCGGCCGGGGGTTTCTGCCATAGCGGAAAGGCAAGCAGTGTGCACAATGGCAACCATAGCGCCGAATAGCGCCACCAGCCGTGCAGACGCCAGAGCAGTACCGCCAGCCAGGGAATCAGCGATATCCCCAGCCATGCCCCGTTTATTCCTAACCATCCAGCCGGTAACAGACGTAAGTATGCAAAGACCATTGCGAGTACGCGATCAGCACCGTACCACACCACCATCTCCACTACGGCTGGCGCACAGAGATGTAAAAACATCGCCAATAGAATCATTGGTACGGCGATAAATGTAATGACCGGTACTGCGACGACGTTGGCCAGCAACGAGGTGACACTTATTCCATGAAACAGCCAGATTTGCAGCGGTGCCAACAGCAGCATTAGTCCAATTTGTAAATGAATGAGGCTCACCAACGGCCGCAGGCAGCGCGCAAGATAGCCTTCAGGTAAGGGTACCCATTGATACCAGAAAATCAGCGTACCAACGGCAAAGGCCGATAACCATAAGCTATCAGAAAGGGCAGCCAACGGGTCGAGAAACACAATGGTCGCCAGACAGCACAGCCAGACTTCCCAGCCCGTCCACTGCCGCCCGCTCAGACGAAGTGAGTACCAGATGCCAGCGGCAACTACGGTACGCAATGCGGGCGGCTGCATCCCGGTTAACATGGCATAGGCCATCGCGCACACCCACCCGGCCAGTAGCGGCAGCCGCCAGCTGATGAGCCGGCTGGGGAGAAAAAACTGGATCCCACGAACAAGCAACCAACCCAGTGAGGCCCCGAGAGCAATATGAAGTCCGGATATCGCCATCAGGTGCGAAGTACCCGTTTGCTGCATCAGTGTTTTGATGTCCTGGGGTATCGCCAAACGCTCCCCCATCCCCAGTCCCAGCATCACGTCCCGCCAGGACAATCCTGCCAGAGAATCTCTCAAAGTGTTCAGAAAGCGCGCCCGCAGGCTACAGGTGTTATCCAGCGCTTGTGCCTCGATAATACGCCCCGTCAACGTGCGATGTTGCGAGACAGCATAACGCTGTGAATCAAATCCACCATCATTAAGCTGCCCGTGAACCGCCCTCACGCGTACCGTCATACGCCAGCGCTGACCTGCACAAGGAAGCTGCGGGAGATAGTTCCCGTATAAAGCCATCTCAGCCCCCGGGAAAAGACGCTGTCCTTCCAGATGGGTAACAATTCCCCGGTGCGTGGTTTGTCCGTCGGTCTGCGTCAACACCATTTCAATATGTCGGTTCTTTCCCGGTAAGACTTCGGCGGGGAGTTTAACCTGCCAGGCAGCCAGCACCGCCCAGCAGAACATCAGTCCAGTCAGACTGATAACTCGCCCCGCTTTCCCACAAACAGCTAGCAAAACTAGCGCAATAACGGCGAACTTGATGAATGTGAGTGACGGTAATTCAGGCAATACGCTCAGTGGAAGAATGCCGAGCAACGTACAGCTGGCCAGTTGTGGAAGACGCATTAAAACCTCCTTGTTACGGGAAGTGTCGCGCCAGATACAGACTTTGTCGTGAGGATTAAAGAAGGGTTACGCGGCGGATTCCAGAGAAGTTTCGGCATAAGTGAAACTTGTCGTTGCAATGCGAGGTGGGTTCCAGAAACAAGCGTTATTCAGAAACGAAAAAAGCACCCGAAGGTGCTTTTCTCTCAATCAAGTTGGCCGCAAGAACGGCAGTAACTCAATCGTAAATATTGGCGCGGTCGCGCAGTTCTTTGCCTGGTTTAAAGTGCGGCACGTATTTGCCTTCCAGTTCCACTTTGTCGCCAGTCTTCGGGTTACGCCCGGTACGTGGTGCTCTGTAGTGCAGAGAGAAGCTGCCGAAACCGCGGATTTCAATGCGCTCACCTTCAGCAAGAGTCGTAGCCATATGCTCTAACATCTCTTTTACCGCATCTTCCACTGCCTTAGCAGGGATATGGGATTGCTGGCTGGCAAGTCTTTCAATCAATTCTGACTTGGTCATGATTCCTCCGGTTTCCTTTAAGGAAAATTAGCTAACAGCTTATTAAACAAGGGCGGCCGTAGCCGCCCTTTGTGCTAGATTACAGGCCGAAACCTGCAATCTGTCAAGTAAAGTCATCGCAATTCAGGTTGTTAAACCCAAATGGATAAAATTACTCGCCTTTAGCTGCTTTAAATGCTTCAGCCATTGCGTTAGAGAAGTTGCCTTCTTCCGGTTTGTTGTTAACCGTAGCGATTGCATCTTTCTCATCAGCTTCGTCTTTCGCACGAACAGACAGGCTAATTGCGCGGTTTTTACGATCAACGCCGGTGAATTTAGCTTCAACGTCATCGCCAACGCTCAGAACCAGAGTCGCATCTTCAACGCGGTCACGTGATGCTTCAGAAGCACGCAGGTAACCTTCAACGCCGTCAGCCAGTTCTACGGTTGCGCCTTTAGCGTCAACTGCAGTCACTTTACCGTTAACGATAGCGCCTTTCTTGTTCACAGCAACCCAGTTGTTGAACGGATCTTCTGCGAGCTGTTTAACGCCCAGGGAGATACGTTCACGTTCTGCGTCAACCTGCAGAACAACTGCTGCGATTTCGTCGCCTTTTTTGTATTCACGAACTGCTTCTTCGCCTGTAGCGTTCCAGGAGATGTCAGACAGGTGAACCAGGCCGTCGATGCCGCCGTCCAGGCCGATGAAGATACCGAAGTCAGTGATAGACTTGATTTTACCTTCAACACGGTCGCCCTTGTTGTGGGTTTCTGCGAACAGCTGCCATGGGTTAGATTTGCACTGCTTCAGACCCAGGGAGATACGACGACGTTCTTCGTCGATATCCAGAACCATAACTTCCACTACATCACCAACGTTAACAACTTTGGATGGGTGGATGTTTTTGTTGGTCCAATCCATTTCGGAAACGTGAACCAGGCCTTCAACGCCTTCTTCGATTTCAACGAAGCAGCCGTAGTCGGTCAGGTTGGTCACGCGACCAGTCAGTTTGGTACCTTCTGGATAACGCTTAGCGATAGCTACCCATGGATCTTCGCCCAGCTGTTTCAGGCCGAGGGATACACGAGTACGTTCGCGGTCGAACTTCAGCACTTTAACAGTGATTTCGTCGCCAACGTTTACGATTTCGCTTGGATGCTTAACGCGTTTCCATGCCATATCAGTGATGTGCAGCAGGCCGTCAACGCCGCCCAGATCAACGAATGCACCGTAGTCAGTGAGGTTCTTAACGATACCTTTAACTTCCATGCCTTCCTGCAGGTTTTCCAGCAGCTGATCGCGCTCTGCGCTGTTTTCGGATTCGATCACGGCACGACGAGAAACAACAACGTTGTTACGCTTCTGGTCCAGCTTGATTACTTTGAACTCAAGCTCTTTGCCTTCCAGGTGCAGAGTATCACGCACTGGACGAACGTCTACCAGAGAACCTGGCAGGAACGCACGAATACCGTTCAGCTCAACAGTGAAGCCACCTTTAACTTTGCCGTTGATAACACCAACTACAGTTTCAGCTTCTTCGTAAGCTTTTTCCAGCGTGATCCAAGCTTCGTGACGTTTAGCTTTCTCACGGGACAGCAGAGTTTCACCGAAGCCGTCTTCTACTGCATCCAGTGCAACGTCAACTTCGTCACCAACCTGGATTTCCAGCTCGCCCTGGGCGTTTTTGAACTGCTCTGCCGGAATGGCAGACTCAGATTTCAGACCGGCGTCAACCAGTACGATATCTTTGTCGATAGCAACAACAACACCACGAACGATGGAACCCGGACGGGTTTCGATTGTTTTTAAGGATTCTTCAAATAGTTGAGCAAAAGATTCAGTCATGTTTAATCTTCAGGTTTCATATTTAACGTCCACCTGGCTCCATGCCGGATGGGGTTGTTTAACATACCCGCTGTCAATCCATTGCAACGGGGGTACTACAAAATTCGGTCGCGTTTTACGCGAGTGCCAGTTTCTGGCGCGCATAGTCTAACGCTTTTTCAATTACTTGCTCAATGCTTAACGTGGTGGAATCCAACACTAAAGCATCGGCGGCAGGAATCAGCGGCGCAACAGCACGATTACGATCGCGGTCATCACGCTCCTTTATCTCTGCCAAAAGGCGCTCAAAGTTAACACTAAAGCCCTTTTCCTGCAACTGTAGCATGCGGCGGTTTGCACGTTCTTCCGATGAAGCATCGAGGAAGATTTTTACCGGCGCATCCGGGAACACAACCGTCCCCATATCACGACCATCTGCAATCAGGCCAGGCAGCTCACGGAAGCCACGCTGACGGCGCAGCAGCGCTTCGCGAACGCGGGGGAATGCAGCAACTTGTGATGCCGCATTGGCGACATCCTGGGTGCGAATTTCACCGCTAACATCTTCCCCTTCCAGGATGACTTCCAGCGCCCCGTCGGTTGAGACAAAACGGACATCCAGGTGAGTGGCCAGCGGAACTAATGCATCTTCGGAGGTCACGTCAACATGATGATGCAGTGCGGCTAATGCCAGCACACGATAAATCGCACCCGAGTCCAGTAAGTGCCACTGCAATGCTTCAGCCATTGCTTTGCACAGTGTGCCTTTACCCGCGCCACTTGGGCCGTCAATGGTAATTACCGGGGCAATTGCCGTCATCTCTATCTCCTTAATAAAAGGCATATTCAACGTAAACGCCGCGCATTATACGCATCTCTGCGCCAGACAGTTACCTTTGTATGCAAATTCCAGAATTGACCGTAAAAAAAGCAGGAGAATAGATAAGTATAGTGGGCTGGTGTGAAGCCAGCCCGAAAAGTATCACAGTTGACGACTGGGGTTAGGCAAGCGTACTGATGCGCGCTAGCTGTTCAAAATAGTCCGGGAAAGTTTTTGCCGTACATTTCGGATCAAGAATAGTCACGGGGGTATCAGACAGCGCCACCAGCGAGAAGCACATCGCCATACGGTGATCGTTATAGGTGCCGATTTCTGCAAAATTGAGTTCAGCAGGCGGCGTCACACGAATGTAGTCTTCGCCCTCTTCCACTTCAGCACCCACTTTACGTAGCTCAGTCGCCATCGCAAACAGACGGTCAGTTTCTTTCACCCGCCAGTTGTAGATATTGCGCAGCGTGGTGGTGCCTTTCGCAAAAAGCGCCGCCGTCGCAATGGTCATTGCCGCGTCGGGAATATGATTCATATCCATATCGATAGCGTTAAGTTCACCGTGAGTACAGGAGATAAAGTCGTCGCCCCAGGTGATGGTCGCGCCCATTTTTTCCAGCACATCCGCAAAACGAATGTCGCCCTGAACGCTATGACGACCGATACCGGTGACCTTCACGGTACCGCCTTTAATCGCACCAGCGGCGAGGAAATAGGAGGCGGAAGAGGCATCGCCTTCAACTAAATACTGTCCCGGGGAAACATACTGTTGGTTTCCACGCACAATGAAACGCTGGTAGTTCTGATTTTCAACCTCGACACCGAAGGTTTTCATCAGGTGCAGGGTGATATCGATATAAGGCTTAGAGACCAGATCGCCTTTAATAGTGATGGCGGTATCTTGCGGGGCCAGCGGTGCCGTCATCAACAGCGCGGTGAGAAACTGGCTGGATACGCTACCATCAACATCAATATCGCCGCCGCTAAAGCCGCCTTTCAGGCGTAATGGCGGGTAGTTTTCCTGCTCCAGATAATCAATCTGCGCGCCACCCTGACGCAGGGAATCAACCAGATGACCAATCGGACGCTCTTTCATCCGCGGTTCACCGGTCAACACGATATTGTTTTGTCCAAGACACAGCGCCGCCGCCAGTGGACGCATTGCCGTGCCCGCATTACCCAAAAACAGTTCCAGTTCGTCAGAAGACTGCATCGGTCCTGCATTACCGGTCACTTCACAGCGAGTGCGATCGGCTGACAAGGTATAATGAATTCCCAGCGACTTCAGCGCGTTCAGCATGTGGCGAACATCGTCACTGTCCAGCAAATTTGTCAGGACGGTTGTGCCACGGGCCAATGCTGCCAACAGTAGTGCGCGGTTCGACACGCTTTTAGAACCGGGCAGATTAATGGTGCCATCAACACGCGCGATAGGTTGTAACGTCAGGGATTCCATGAAACTCAACTCTCAAAAACAGAAGTAAAAACCCCACGGCGCAACCGTGGGGATGAAATAGTCAAAACCAGATTAGCCGTGACGGCGTTCGAACGCTTTCATAAAGTCGGTCAGCGCCTGTACGCCCGCCAGTGGCATGGCATTGTAAATGGACGCACGCATTCCACCCACGACACGGTGGCCCTTCAGCGCATGTAGACCTGCGGCAAATGACTCTTCGAGGAACAGCTTATCCAGCGCGCTATCCGCTAACTGGAACGGTACGTTCATGCGAGAGCGGTTAGCGGTCGCCACATCGTTACGGTAGAAATCACTACCATCAATGGTGGTATACAGAAGATCGGCCTTCTGCTGATTAATCTTGTCCATGGCTTCAACGCCACCCTGCTCTTTCAGCCATTTGAACACCAGACCTGACAGGTACCAGGCGAAGGTTGGCGGAGTATTGAACATCGAGTCGTTTTCGTTTAACACGGTGTAATCGAGAATTGACGGGCAAGCCACGTGCGCTTTACCCAACAGGTCTTCGCGAACAATCACCAGCGTTAAGCCCGCAGGGCCGATATTTTTCTGAGCGCCGGCATAGATAATACCGTAGCGGCTGACATCAATGGGACGCGACAGGATGGAGGAAGAAAAATCGGCGGCCACAATAACGTCTTTGCCGAAGTCTGGCGTCTCTTCAATGGCGATACCATCGATGGTTTCATTCGGGCAGTAATGTAAATACGCCGCGTTATCAGAGAGCTGCCATTCGCGCATCGGTTTTACCGCACGTTTACCGTCGACGGTGACTTTGGCATCAATAACGTTCGGGGTGCAGTATTTTTTGGCTTCTTTGACCGCGCTGGCTGCCCAGTAGCCAGCATCAACGTAATCTGCGGTGGTTTTGTCACCCAGGATATTAAGTGGAACACCGGCAAACTGCCCGCGCCCGCCGCCGTGGCAAAACAGCACTTTGTAGTTGGAAGGGATATTGAGCAGGTCACGGAAATCCTTCTCTGCTTCTTCCGCCACGTGGATAAATTCTTTACCACGGTGACTGACTTCCATTACCGACGTTCCTAAGCCGTTCCAGTCGCAAAGTTCTGCCTGCGCCAGTTTAAGAACATCTGCCGGTAACATTGCCGGACCTGAACTGAAATTAAACACCTGAGCCATTTTCCCTCACCACGCTAAAAGCTATAAGTAATACCTGTGGATATCGGTTTTATCATTCAGTGACACGCGCCGCAATGTCTAAAACTTTCCACCGACAAATTGTGCACCGCATCACACAAAAGATTGTTCCATCTGGACGCCGTAAAACCGACAAAATCGCTGTCAGGCATTACGTTTAACCCGGCTGGCCTTAGTCCATTCTGGATTCGCACAACGGGGACATAATTGGCGATCGCCTGCCCGCATACTGACCACGCTGCTGCAGCGAACGCAAGCATACTCTCCCGGCTCAGGAACCACTTTATATCGCGTCACCTGACTTTTCGGCAAAATGCACAGGCCCGGTTTAACATCATCATTGTGATAGTAGAACACGCTGATTTCACCGTTGGTTTCCATCACGGCTAAGCGGACCTGCCCCAGCTGTTCCACGCTGCTAAGACGCAGCTCCATGAAAAAATCCAGCTCGGTCATGTTGGCTTTGCGCACATTATCCCACGCTAACTGTCCGTCCTCGACAATGACTACCGCTTTACCTTCCAGTAAATCCTGCACCGTTTCGCTTTTTGCCATCAGCCACATAATTAACCGATAAAGCAAGGCTAGCGACACGAAAACAACCAGCACGGGTACCATCGGCACATCATCATAAAAAGCCACGTCCCCTGCCGCCGAACCGAGCGTCAGAATGATCAGCACTTCAAACAGCGACATCTGCCGCACGCCACGCCGTCCGGTCAATTTGAGAAATAAAAAGACCAATATAAAGGTATAGAGACTTCTGAGCGCCACTTCGCCTAAAAACTCGGGAGGAACTTTATCAAATGCCATCCGTTGGAGATCAAACACTTTCATTTTTCTACGCCTTAACAAAAGGTTATTTTGTATAAGCATAGCCTCACCTTTTATTTTCGCCGGAGATAGCACCCGTCACACAAAACCCGTATCATTGCGCGCTTTCCGTACGACAAAAGAGATTGCTATGACGCAGACCTATATTCCCGGCAAAGATGCCGCGCTGGAAGATTCCATCGCCCGCTTCCAGCAAAAGCTGCTCGACCTAGGTTTCGATATTGAAGAAGCCTCCTGGTTGAACCCTGTTCCTAACGTCTGGTCAGTGCATATTCGTGATAAAGCCTGTTCTTTATGCTTTACCAACGGTAAAGGTGCTACCAAAAAAGCGGCGCTGGCGTCGGCGCTGGGTGAGTACTTTGAACGTCTCTCCACTAACTATTTCTTTGCTGATTTCTGGCTGGGTGATGAAATTGCCAACGGCCCATTCGTGCACTATCCGAATGAAAAATGGTTCCCGCTGACCGAAGACGACGAGGTGCCGGAAGGTCTGCTCGATGCACGTCTGCGCGCATTTTACGATCCAGACGATCAGCTCGGCGCGAGCATGTTGGTCGATCTGCAGTCCGGTAACGACGATCGCGGCGTGTGCGGCCTGCCGTTTACTCGTCAATCAGATGGCGAGACCATCTATATTCCGATGAACATCGTGGCAAACCTGTACGTGTCCAACGGCATGTCAGCCGGTAACACCCGCAATGAAGCGCGTGTTCAGGGTCTGTCAGAAGTCTTTGAGCGTTACGTGAAAAACCGCATCATTGCGGAAAGCATCAGCCTACCGGAAATTCCATCCGAAGTACTGGCACGTTTCCCAGGCGTTGTTGAGTCGATCGCTAAACTGGAAGCCGAAGGTTTCCCAATCTTCGCATACGATGGTTCTCTGGGCGGTAAATACCCGGTTATCTGCGTGGTACTGTTCAACCCAGAAAACGGCACCTGCTTCGCCTCTTTCGGTGCACACCCAGACTTTGGTGTTGCTCTGGAGCGTACGGTTACCGAACTGCTGCAAGGTCGTGGTCTGAAAGATCTCGACGTGTTTACCCCACCGACCTTCGACGACGAAGAAGTGGCCGAACACACAAATCTGGAAACCCACTTCATTGATTCAAGTGGTTCTATCTCCTGGGATCTGTTCAAGCAGGATGCTGACTATCCGTTTGCAGACTGGAGCTTCTCCGGCACCACCGAAGAAGAGTTCGCGACCCTGATGGCTATCTTCAAAGAAGAAGATAAAGAAGTGTACATTGCCGACTATGAGCACCTGAGCGTTTACGCTTGCCGCATCATCGTACCAGGTATGTCCGACATCTATCCGGCGGAAGATCTGTGGCTGGCGAACAACAATATGGGTAGCCACCTGCGCAACACCATTCTCTCCCTGCCGGGTAGCGAATGGGAAAAAGAAGAGTACCTGAATCTTATCGAGCAGATCGACGACGAAGGTCTGGACGATTTCACCCGTGTCCGTGAACTGCTGGGACTGGCAACAGGATCCGATAACGGTTGGTACACTCTGCGTGTCGGTGAACTGAAGGCCATGCTGGCATTGGCTGGCGGCGACCTGGAACAGGCACTTATCTGGACTGAATGGACGATGGAGTTCAACGCCTCGGTCTTCAGCCCAGAACGTGCTAACTATTACCGCTGTCTGCAGACTCTGCTGTTATTGTCTCAGGAAGAAGATCGCGAACCGCTGCAATACCTGAACGCTTTTGTCCGTATGTACGGGGTTGATGCAGTAGAAGCCGCCAGCGCAGCTCTGAGCGGTGAAGAAGCCTTCTATGGCTTGCAACCTGCTGATGGCACGTTGGCTGCCTTCCCTGCGCATCAGGCGCTGTTACAGGCATACGAAAAACTACAGCGCGCAAAAGCAGCATTCTGGGCGAAATAAGTTAAAGCCTTAGAAAAAGTAGGTTTAACGTAGACTCTACGCTATATTACGGGGCCAATTGCTGGCCCCTTTTTTATTTCCACGCTTCGCTTCCGCTTGGTGTGAAAATAAAGTTAAAGATAAGTAAACGCGATTATTGGTAGCTTACTTTTATTGTTAATTTACCAGATCATTACTCCATTTTAATTAACCCGTAAAATGAAGGGTAACGAAAATATTCAACTCAATTTGCAAATTTTAAAATTTATTTTTATAATAACATTCAATAACTTACCCTGTATTAGTTGAAAAACCATCCAACTTGCAGGCCTATAAGCCAGGCGAGATATGATCTATATCAATTTCTCTTCTATAATGCTTTGTTAGTATCTCGTCGCCGATTAAATAAAAAGAGAGAGTTAGTGTGAAAGCTGACAACCCTTTTGATCTACTTCTCCCTGCTGCAATGGCCAAAGTTGCCGAAGAAGCAGGTGTCTATAAAGCAACCAAGCATCCGCTGAAAACCTTTTATCTGGCGATTACTGCGGGCGTCTTCATCTCGATTGCTTTTGTATTTTATATTACAGCAACCACGGGTACAGCTGGCATGCCGTTTGGCATCGCAAAACTGATCGGTGGTGTCTGCTTCTCACTAGGCCTCATTCTTTGCGTGATTTGTGGCGCCGACCTCTTTACCTCAACTGTGCTTATCGTTGTTGCGAAAGCCAGCGGTCGTATCACCTGGGGTCAATTGGCGAAAAACTGGCTCAACGTCTATGTTGGTAACCTGATTGGCTGCCTGCTCTTCGTACTGCTTATGTGGTTGTCCGGAGAATATATGACGGCCAACGGCGGATGGGGGCTTAACGTCCTGCAAACCGCTGACCACAAAATGCACCATACATTTATCGAAGCCGTCGCTCTCGGCATCCTGGCGAACCTGATGGTCTGCCTGGCAGTCTGGATGAGCTACTCTGGCCGCAGCCTGATGGATAAAGCCATGATTATGGTTTTACCGGTTGCCATGTTCGTTGCCAGCGGTTTTGAGCACAGTATCGCAAACATGTTCATGATCCCTATGGGTATCGTAATACGCGATTTTGCTAGCCCGGAATTCTGGACCGCTGTCGGTTCCTCTCCGGAGAATTTCTCACACCTGACCGTGATGCATTTCATCACCGATAACCTGATTCCCGTCACTATCGGGAACATCATCGGCGGCGGTTTGCTGGTTGGGTTGACATACTGGGTCATTTACCTGCGTGGCGGTGACCGTCATTAATTTGATGGTTGCTCCAGGCAGTAAATAAAAGTCCACTTAAGAAGGTAGGTGTTACATGTCCGAACTTAATGAAAAGTTAGCCACAGCCTGGGAAGGTTTTACCAAAGGTGATTGGCAGAATGAAGTAAACTTACGTGACTTCATCCAGAAAAACTACACCCCGTATGAGGGTGACGAGTCCTTCCTGGCTGGCGCTACTGACGCGACCACCAAGCTGTGGGACAACGTTATGGAAGGCGTTAAACTGGAAAACCGCACTCACGCGCCAGTTGACTTTGACACCGCCGTTGCATCTACCATCACTTCCCACGACGCTGGCTACATCAACAAAGCGTTGGAAAAAATCGTTGGTCTGCAAACTGAAGCTCCACTGAAACGTGCTCTTATCCCGTTCGGTGGCATCAAAATGATCGAGGGTTCCTGCAAAGCGTATAATCGCGAACTGGACCCAACCATCAAAAAAATCTTCACCGAATACCGTAAAACCCACAACCAGGGTGTATTCGATGTTTATACCAAAGACATTCTGAACTGCCGTAAGTCTGGCGTTCTGACTGGTCTGCCAGATGCTTACGGCCGTGGTCGTATCATCGGTGACTACCGTCGCATCGCGGTATACGGTATCGACTACCTGATGAAAGACAAATACGCTCAGTTCCTGTCTCTGCAGTCTGACCTGGAAAATGGCGTAAATCTGGAAGCGACTATCCGTCTGCGTGAAGAAATCTCTGAACAGCACCGTGCGCTGGGTCAGATCAAAGAAATGGCAGCGAAATACGGTTGCGATATCTCTGGTCCTGCTACCAATGCTCAGGAAGCTATTCAGTGGACTTACTTCGGCTACCTGGCTGCGGTTAAATCTCAGAACGGCGCTGCAATGTCCTTCGGTCGTACTTCCAGCTTCCTGGATATCTACATCGAACGCGACCTGAAAGCAGGCAAAATCACAGAGCAAGAAGCTCAGGAAATGATTGACCACCTGGTCATGAAACTGCGTATGGTTCGCTTCCTGCGTACCCCTGAGTATGATGAACTGTTCTCCGGTGACCCAATCTGGGCGACTGAATCTATCGCAGGTATGGGCGTTGATGGCCGTACTCTGGTTACCAAAAACAGCTTCCGCTTCCTGAACACCCTGTACACCATGGGTCCTTCTCCAGAGCCGAACATCACCGTTCTGTGGTCTGAAAAACTGCCACTGGCGTTCAAAAAATATGCTGCTAAAGTCTCCATCGATACCTCTTCTCTGCAATACGAGAACGATGATCTGATGCGTCCTGACTTTAACAACGATGATTACGCTATCGCTTGCTGCGTAAGCCCAATGATCGTTGGTAAACAAATGCAGTTCTTCGGTGCGCGTGCAAACCTGGCGAAAACCATGTTGTATGCAATCAACGGCGGCGTTGATGAAAAACTGAAAATGCAGGTTGGTCCTAAATCTGAACCAATCAAAGGCGACGTTCTGAACTTCGACGAAGTGATGGATCGTATGGATCACTTCATGGATTGGCTGGCTAAACAGTACGTCACCGCGCTGAACGTTATCCACTACATGCACGACAAGTACAGCTACGAAGCCTCTCTGATGGCGCTGCACGACCGTGACGTTATCCGCACCATGGCGTGTGGTATCGCAGGTCTGTCCGTTGCTGCTGACTCCCTGTCTGCAATCAAATATGCGAAAGTCACTCCAATTCGTGACGAAGACGGTCTGGCTATCGACTTCGCAATCGAAGGCGAATACCCGCAGTTTGGTAACAACGACGCTCGCGTTGATGACATGGCGGTTGACCTGGTTGAACGTTTCATGAAGAAAATTCAGAAACTGACCATGTACCGTAACGCTATCCCGACTCAGTCTGTTCTGACCATCACCTCTAACGTGGTTTATGGTAAGAAAACAGGTAACACCCCAGACGGTCGTCGTGCTGGCGCGCCATTCGGCCCAGGCGCTAACCCAATGCACGGTCGTGACCAGAAAGGTGCTGTTGCCTCTCTGACCTCCGTTGCTAAACTGCCGTTTGCTTACGCTAAAGATGGTATCTCTTATACCTTCTCTATCGTTCCTAACGCTCTGGGTAAAGACGACGATGTTCGTAAAACTAACCTGGCAGGCCTGATGGATGGTTACTTCCACCACGAAGCGTCTGTTGAAGGTGGTCAACACCTGAACGTTAACGTTATGAACCGCGAAATGCTGCTCGACGCGATGGAAAACCCTGAGAAATATCCTCAGCTGACCATCCGTGTATCTGGCTACGCAGTACGTTTTAACTCCCTGACTAAAGAACAGCAGCAGGACGTTATCACCCGTACCTTCACTCAATCTATCTAATAGATTTGACTGAAATCGCGATTAAAAACGCGTAATATAAAGGCTCCACTTCGGTGGGGCCTTTCTTATAATTAACTTACGCTGAGTCGATTTTGCCTGCTGACTTCTATACCAGGTTAACAAGCAAAATAAACTCGACGCGGCTTTATAACCGTGCTCGCAAACCTGGCTTAAAAGCCGGGAAGAACTGGAGATAACACCGCAATGTCTGTAATTGGTCGTATTCACTCCTTTGAGTCCTGTGGCACCGTCGATGGCCCAGGCATCCGCTTTATTACCTTCTTCCAGGGCTGCCTGATGCGCTGCCTGTACTGCCATAACCGCGATACATGGGATACCCATGGCGGTAAAGAAATCACCGTTGAAGAACTGATGAAAGAAGTGGTGACCTATCGCCACTTTATGAACGCCTCCGGCGGTGGTGTGACTGCCTCTGGCGGTGAAGCTATCCTGCAGGCCGAGTTCGTGCGCGACTGGTTCCGTGCTTGTCACAAAGAGGGGATTCACACCTGTCTGGATACCAACGGTTTTGTCCGTCGCTACGATCCGGTGATTGATGAATTGCTGGAAGTGACCGATCTGGTCATGCTCGATCTTAAACAGATGAACGATGATATTCACCAGAACCTGGTGGGTGTATCCAATCACCGTACGCTGGAGTTTGCACAGTATCTGTCGAAGAAAGACGTGAAGGTTTGGATTCGCTACGTAGTGGTGCCAGGCTGGTCAGATGATGATGATTCCGCGCACCGTCTGGGCGAATTTACCCGCGATATGGGCAACGTCGAGAAAATCGAACTGCTGCCTTACCACGAGCTGGGCAAACACAAGTGGGTCGCCATGGGTGAAGAGTACAAACTTGACGGCGTGAAGCCGCCGAAGAAAGAAACCATGGAACGCGTGAAAGGCATTCTTGAGCAGTACGGTCATAAGGTGATGTACTAAACTCGCCTGCGCTTCCCGGCGTCGCTGTGCTCGGTCGGGCTACTTTTGTACATATTTGTAGCCCGGATGAGCGAATGCGACGCCGGGGAACACGGCACTCAATCCCAGCACCGCCTCCCTTCTTTTTTAATGCCGACGTGCCAACAGCGGGAAAATAAACCCAAGCCCTATCAGCACAAACGGCATCGCCACGTTCAGTGACAACTGGAAAATCCATTCCGGTGTGAACGCCGCCATTTTTGGGAAGATCCCGGTAAGGCAGGCAAAGGCGGTAAACAGGAAACACCATATTCCCACGGTCATCGCCAGCTTCCGGTTACGGATAAAGACGTACTCCGAGTGATATTTCTGTCCTAACCGAAGGACGGCAATAAACGCCACAAACACCCACAGATAGCGCAGCGGCATCACTACCGAGTTCAGATTCAACAGCCACTTATACAGGTTGTTCATATCACCAATTCCCAGCGTCGGCAGCATGATAAGCAGCGCCACCAGTACCAGCGTCAACAAATAACCGTTTACCGGCGTACCAGATGCGTTAGTGCGACACAGTTTCTCAGGAATATAACGGCTATCCGCATCGCTTAGCAGTACCTTCAGCGGCGCATCAATCGAGAATACCAGCGCGGCAATCTGCCCCAATGTATTGGCGATGGCATAAATTACCATCAGGGTATTACCCATATCGTAATACTCGCCCAGTTTCTGGAACGCGTAATACTGACCGTTGGCCATCAAATCGTCGGGAATATTGTTGGAGTCGAACATCATCCCCATCGCCAATGAACCCAGAATCGCGCATACCGCTACCATCACAGCAAGGAATATCATCCCGCGCGGGAACTCTTTGCCGGGGTTACGGGTATTATTGACGTACGGTGAGATTTTTTCCGCACCGCCGACTGCAAACACCAGCATTGAGATCGTGGTGATGTAGGTGAAATCAAAATGTGGGATAAACGTGCGCCAGGTGATATTGGTCGTCGCAATTTTCACCTCCGTAATCGCAGGCGCAGTGACTGCCATGACAACGTACAGCAGCGACATCACAAACATCGCAATCCCGGCAATCGATCCCACCAGCTTCAGCGACTTCATACCGCGGGAGGCTACCCACATAAAGAAGATAAACAGCACCAACGTGAAGCCCTGTAGCGCGACCACGCCGTATTCGGTGATAAGCGAACCATTCCCCTTCAGCGCCCAGCCTAATGCAATCAAGATTGCCTGTGGCTTTTGTGCCAGATAAGGAATATGTACCACCCAATAGGTCCAGGCTGCCAGATACGCCAACCCCGGCCCCATGGTATTTTTAATCCACGTACTTACCCCACCCTTGCCATCTTTGAAGGTCGAACCCAGTTGACCGACAATCAGCGCATACGGAGTAAAGTAGAGCGCAAAGATAAAAAGCCATGAGAAAACCACCACCAACCCCTGGTTGGCGTAGTTATTGACGACGTTACCGAAACCCCAAACCGTAATAAACGACATCAGCGCGATGTTGTACCATCGCAGCTGCTTTTCTTGATCGCTTGCCATAAATTCCGTTCCTTGAATGTTATTTTCGCGAATGCGTTATTTTTTTCGACGGATGATTATGCGAGCACTACGTAAAAAAAGGTAATGTGGTAGTGCAAAACTCCAACATCTCGCACATTTAATCGGGTTTATGGTTTTGAGAGAAAAACGCGCAGCGCGTTACCATGAAGATAACGCGCCGATAGAATCAGGCATGAGCCACGGGGGTAGGATGATGACCCGCTTTGCGCAGCAGCATCATGAGATAGATGAACGATACTCCTGCAATCATGATAAATAGCAGATTGTCAGAGTAATTTTGCATCAGCATCGCGGTAAGCGTTGGCCCTACCAGACTGCCGATGGTGTAAGAGAGCAGCAGCGCCTGGTTCATGGCAACAAGCTGGTGATGTTCCACTTTTTCGCACGCCCAAGCCATCGCCACCGGATATAAGGTGAAGCCCGCAGCGCCAAGAATAAACAGCGAGGGCGCCATCATGGCAGGGTTCAGCATCCCCATACAGCCGATGATCACCACAAAGACCTGCACACGCAGCACCAGTAAACGTCCGTAGCGGTCCGCCAGACGCCCAATCGGCCATTGTCCCAGAATACCGGCACTCACCATTACCGCCATCCAGAATCCGATACCGGAGTCACTCACGCCACGGTGGTTCAGATACAGCGGCATCAGGCCATACAGCGAGCCGAGAACAATACCGGAGATAATGCAACCGTTAACGCCCAGTCGCGCCTGACGCAGCTTAAACATTGGCCATACGCGGGTACTGCCGCCCTCATCGTCGCCCTGTTGGTTCAGAATGCGGGTAAAGAGCAGCGGCAGGATACCCGCCAGCACAACCCCGGTCATCAGCGGCAGAATGGTCGCCATATCGGTTGGGAGTTTGCTGACGATAAGCTGCCCCAGCACGGTACCGATGTAATACATCATCATATAGGCTGCCAGCAGGCGCCCACGGTTATGCGTGGTGCCGCTGCACATCAGCGCACTTTCCACCACCACCCAAATCATCGCGCAGCCGACACCAGCAACAAATCGCCAGAACATCCAGCTCCAGAAACCGACCATCAGTCCCAGCCCAACGCAGCCCGCCGCAAAAATTAGCGAAGCAATGTAATAGCTGTTGTTGAATCCCAGGCGCTTGATAAGGCGTCCGGTCAGCATAGTACCCACCAGGTTACCGGTGAAATAGGACGAGCTGACCACTCCCACCTGCCAGGTTGGCAGATTTTCATGGGCGAGCCAGAGCGGGACGAGCGTGTTTAATACCGCGATCGCCAGCGTCAATAAAAGTAAGCCACAGAGCAATAACTGCACCGGGCGAGTATAGGTGGACATGGACTTTAAACCGTGAGGATAGACAGATTTCGAGCGCATCATGCCACTGCAAAAAACATTGTCAATCCACCGGATTTTCACCCTAAGACGCTTTATGGCCCAACGATTGATGTTTCTTATTCAGCGCGACGTTTTAAAACCATCATTAAAATATATTTGATTGTTTTTATTGAGAAATAGAAGAAATATGCAGGCGGGGTTCAGTTGAAAAAATTCATGGACAAAAAGTGCCAGGGTATCACTACCCCGGCACTTTTTAGCTTAACTTGCCACCGCCATGCCGACAGTCATATGCAGACCGTAGAACACGCCGCGACCTATCAGTTCCCCCACCAGCACCAGCACAAATGCCAGGCTTAACAGCGGCAGCGCCGGTTGATAGCCCTTAAGCTGAGGAGCAACCCAGCACACCAGTGCCAGTACGATGGCAGCAATACGCCACGCCATCAGCGAACCGTAGTCAGGCACCAGCGCAGACGCCTGCTGAATTGAACTGTGAATAGAGGCCAGTTCGACACCCTGCATCAGGGAGACCACCACGCTCACTGCCAGCGCTGCCAGGCTCACGACCGGCAGCAGGCGCAGCGCCCAGCCTTCCACTCGCGCCCAGCTCAGCAGCAGATAACCTAACAGCGGCCCCCCGATAAACAGCGTCAGGAAGAAGGAGAGCGGCGTCCAGATGCTGTACCAGGTGGGCACGGTATCGATAGTGTTATACACACGTACCATCATCCACACGAAGACCACGCCCAGCACCGCAGTCACCACCAGCCACAGGCTACGTAGCACACAGGAGAGCTTATTGGTCACGGCCAGCAGCCAGCCAATACCGCCCACAGCAAAGAAGATGGAGCCACTGGCGATTTCATTACTCAGCGACGAGGCTCCGATACGGTTAAGCGAATTAAAGGCGCGCATCGGTGAGCCCAGGTGCAGAATCGAGGCGATAAAACCAATCCCCATCAGCACCCACAGCGCAAACATGCTCAATACCACGCGCTGCTGTTGCTCACGCGACAATTGCCCTTTCATCAGTGCCAGCGCCAGTACGATAAAACCACCGGCCACACACTGCCCTAAGACCGTGAAGATCATCAGCGGCCATTCATGCCATCCACTTCCCATCTCACACCTCCTTCGGGTTGGCCAGATAGCCAGTGGTATCGCCGCACGGACGTGCATTGGCGTTCGGTTTAATCACTATGCTCGGTTTGGTGAAATGCGCAGACGGTAGCGGCGCCACCGCAGCAAGCGTCCCGTGTTTCTTGCGCAGTTCTTCAATTGGGCCAAAGTCGAGTGCACGCAGCGGGCATGATTCCACACAAATCGGTTTCTTGCCGTCGGCGACACGTTCATGGCAGCCGTCGCATTTGGTCATGTGACCTTTTGCTTCGTTGTACTGCGGTGCGCCGTAAGGGCAGGCCATATGGCAATAACGGCAGCCGATACACACGTCTTCGTTTACCACCACGAAACCGTCTTCGCGTTTATGCATTGCCCCGCTCGGACACACCTTGGTGCAAGCCGGATCTTCACAGTGGTTACAGGCAATCGACAGATAGTAGGCAAAGACGTTCTGATTCCAGACGCCGTTATCCTCCTGCCAGTCACCGCCCGCGTATTCATAAATACGTCGGAAACTGACGTCCGGAGTTAAGTTCTTGTAGTCTTTACAGGCCAGTTCACAGGTTTTACAACCGGTGCAACGAGCGGAGTCAATAAAAAAGCCATATTGAGTGGTCATCGGTTACTCCTTACACCTTCTCAACCTGAACAAGGTTGGTATGCGATGGGTTGCCTTTCGCCAGCGGCGATGGGCGCTGGGTCGTCAGCACGTTGATAGAGCCGGCCTGATCGATACGTCCCGCATCCGGGTTGTACCAGGCGCCCTCACCCAACGCGACGATGCCCGGCATCATGCGCGGTGTCACTTTGGCCTCAATATGGACTTCACCACGATCGTTGAAGATACGAATACGATCGCCATTAGCAATGCCGCGTTTCTTCGCATCCAGTGGGTTAATCCACATTTCCTGACGACACGATGCTTTAAGCACATCAACGTTGCCGTAAGTCGAGTGCACACGAGCTTTGTAGTGGAAACCGGTCAATTGCAGCGGGTATTTCTTCGCTAGCGGATCGTTGTAGTTTTCAAAGCCCGGGGTATAGATCGGTAATGGATCGATAACATCATCTTCCGCTAACTCCCAGGTCGCCGCGATTTTTGCCAGGTCCTGCGAGTAAATCTCGATTTTACCTGACGGTGTGGTCAGCGGATTAGCTTGCGGATCTTCACGGAACGCTTTATAGGCCACGTGATGCCCTTCCGGGTCACGCTGCTTAAAGATCCCTTGCTTACGGAAAGTATCGAAGTCAGGCAGTTCCGGCACGGCCTTACGAGACAGTTCGTGCAGATGGCGCATCCACCCTTCCTGCGTCCGTCCCTCGGTGAACTGTTGCTCCACACCCATGCGTTTCGCAAGCTCTGTGGTCATGTCATAAATCGTTCTGCACTCAAAGCGTGGTTTTATGACCTGATCGGTGAAGATAACGTACGACATGTTGCCGCAGGAGGCATCCATCGCGAAGTCCATCTGCTCAGAAGCGGTGCAGTCTGGCAGCAGGATGTCGGCATATTTCGCCGACGATGTCATGTGGCAGTCAATCACCACAATCATTTCGCATTTCTTATCATCCTGAAGGATGTCATGGGTACGGTTGATTTCTGAGTGCTGGTTAATCAGACAGTTACCGGCATAGTTCCAGATCATTTTGATCGGTACATCCAGCTTATCTTTCCCGCGCACCCCATCACGTAATGCCGTCATTTCAGGCCCACGGACGATCGCATCAGTCCACATAAACATGGAGATACTGGTTTCAATTGGGTTTTCAAGCGTTGGCATACGCTCGAATGGTACCTGGTAGGAACCTTCACGCGCACCGCTGTTACCGCCGTGAATCCCAACGTTACCGGTCAGAATTGACAGCATAGAGATCGCACGAGTCGCAATTTCACCGTTAGCATGACGCTGCGGCCCCCAGCCCTGAGAGATATAGGCCGGTTTCGCACTGCCAATTTCACGCGCGAGCTTAACGATACGGTCAGCAGGAATACCGGTAATCGTGGAGGCCCACTGCGGCGTTTTCGCCGTCGCGTCATTACCCTGGCCCAGAATATAGGCTTTGTAATGGCCATTAGCGGGTGCGCTTTCCGGTAGGGTTTTCTCATCGTAGCCAACGCAGTACTTATCGAGGAACGGTTGATCGACCAGATTTTCAGTGATCATCACCCACGCCAGCGCGGAGACCAACGCTGCATCGGTACCCGGACGGATTGGAATCCACTCATCTTCACGCCCTGCACCGGTATCGGTGTAGCGCGGATCGACAATGATCATTCGTGCATTGGATTTCTGGCGCGCCTGCTCCAGATAGTAAGTTACCCCGCCACCGCTCATACGCGTTTCGCCAGGGTTATTACCAAACAGCACCACCAGTTTGCTGTTTTCAATATCGGACGGGCTATTGCCGTCAGCCCAGCCGCCATAGGTATAGTTCAGACCTTCGGCAATCTGGGCAGAAGAGTAATCGCCGTAGTGGTTCAAATAACCGCCGCAGCAGTTCATTAAACGCGCGATCAGCGTTTTACCTGGCGGCCAGGAACGAGTTAGCGTACCGCCAAGTGTCCCGGTACCATAGTTGAGATAAATAGATTCATTACCGTAGTCTTTGATCAAACGCTTCATGTTGCCGGAAATGGTGTCAAACGCCTCTTCCCAACTGATGCGCTCGAATTTTCCTTCACCACGTTTACCCACGCGTTTCATTGGGTATTTAAGACGGTCCGGATTATAGACACGACGACGCATAGAACGACCACGCAGGCAGGCACGTACTTGATGCAAGCCATCGTAGTTATCATCACCGGTATTATCGGTTTCGACGTATTTAATCTCGCCATCGACAACATGCATACGCAGCGGGCAGCGGCTTCCGCAGTTCACCGTACAGGCGCTCCAGGTGACACGTTCTACGGCGTTGGTTGGCGCAATAACCTCTGCGGCGCTGACGATACGGCTGAAGGGAAGCGTTAAAGCGCTGCTGGCCATCGCCAGTCCGCCTATCGCCGTAGTTTTCATCAAACCACGGCGGCTGACCTCGGCTGCCAGTAAAGCATCGGGGGTTTCAGTTTTCATGGATACTCACTTCGTTGCTGACATTGAAACATTAAACGTTATATAGTTATATATATAACGAAATGCCGCTATTATAGTTTTATATGCTGGTATTACTTAGAAGGGAGTATTAAACGTTCTACCAGGAGAGGTATTGTTCAGTATCAATGTGAGTTATAAAAAAAGCGCCTTACGGCGCTTTTTTTCAGACAGTCGAGAAAATCGAGGATTAACCGATAAATTCGAGGCCGTTCATGTAAGGACGCAGTACTTCAGGTACTTCAATACGACCATCCGCCTGCTGATAGTTTTCCAGCACAGCAACCAGCGTACGACCGACCGCCAGACCAGACCCGTTCAGGGTATGAACCAGACGCGTTTTCTTGTCGGACTTGCTGCGGCAGCGAGCCTGCATGCGGCGAGCCTGGAAGTCCCAGACGTTGGAGCATGAAGAAATTTCGCGGTAGGTATTCTGCGCCGGAACCCAAACTTCAAGATCATAGGTTTTACATGCGCTAAAGCCCATGTCACCGGTACACAAGATGATTTTACGGTACGGCAGGCCCAGTAATTGCAGCACTTTTTCCGCGTGTCCGGTCATCTCTTCCAGTGCCGCCATTGAATCTTCCGGGCGAACAACCTGCACCATTTCAACTTTATCGAACTGGTGCATACGAATCAGACCACGCGTATCGCGACCGTAAGAGCCTGCTTCAGAACGGAAGCACGGCGTATGCGCGGTCATTTTGATTGGCAGATCGTCTTCGTCGATGATTTCATCACGTACCAGGTTCGTCAGCGGCACTTCTGCGGTTGGGATCAGCGCATAGTTGCTGCTGTCAGATTCTTCTTCCAGCGGACGTGTATGGAACAGATCGCCGGCAAATTTCGGCAACTGACCCGTACCGTACAGCGTGTCCTGGTTAACCAGGTAAGGCACATAGTTTTCACTGTAGCCGTGCTGTTCAGTATGCAGGTCCAGCATGAACTGCGACAGTGCGCGGTGCATACGGGCAATTTGGCCTTTCATCACCACAAAACGTGAACCAGTCAGCTTAACGGCGGCGGCGAAATCCAGACCGCTGTGCATTTCGCCCAGCGTCACGTGGTCACGCACTTCAAAGTCAAACTCACGCGGAGTGCCCCAGCGGCTGACTTCGACGTTGTCGTTTTCGTCTCGGCCTACCGGTGCATCGTCGTGCGGAACGTTCGGGATCGTCAGCGCGATATCACGGATCTCCGCCAGCAGAACGTCCAGTTCGGCTTTCGCGGCATCAAGTTGTTCGCCGAGTTTGTTCACTTCCAGGCGTAAAGGCTCAATGTCTTCCCCGCGTGCTTTCGCCTGGCCGATGGATTTCGATCGCGAGTTACGCTCTGCCTGCAGATTTTCAGTTTCTACCTGCAGTACTTTACGACGCTCTTCAAGAGCGCGAAGTTTATCTACATCCAGCTTAAAGCCCCGGCGTGCCAGTTTTTCTGCGACTGCGTCTGGCTCTGTGCGCAGCAGATTGGGATCGAGCATGCTTATCCTATGCTTATCGAATTGAAAGTGGAGTATGCGACCGCAGCCCGCGGTCACAGAGGTACATTGACAACATTACCGCAACGCCTGCGCTAGCGGTAGCGTTTTGTGCGGCTATTTTGATCCTGTTCAGCAAGCCAGGCGAGCTTTTCGCCAATCTTGCCTTCAAGACCCCGTTTCGTTGGATGATAATAGCGAGTTTGCGCCATTTCGCTGGGGAAATACTCCTCGCCCGCCGCATAGGCATTTGGCTCATCATGGGCATAGCGATATTCCTGCCCATAGCCCATCTCTTTCATCAGTTTTGTCGGCGCATTGCGCAGATGCACCGGAACGTCATAATCCGGACGTTCACGAGCATCAGCCATCGCGGCTTTAAAAGCGGTATAGACAGCATTACTCTTCGGTGCACAGGCCAGGTACACAATCGCCTGAGCAATGGCCCGTTCACCTTCAGATGGGCCAACACGGGTAAAGCAGTCCCAGGCAGAAATAGCCACCTGCATCGCTCGCGGATCGGCATTACCAACATCTTCTGAGGCTATCGCCAGACAGCGTCGCGCCACATACAGTGGATCGCCACCGGCGCTAATGATGCGGGCATACCAGTAAAGTGCGGCATCCGGCGCGCTACCGCGCACTGATTTATGCAGCGCTGAAATCAGGTCGTAGAAGCGATCGCCTTTGTTATCAAAACGGGCGCTGCGCTCACCGGCAATTTCGGTCAACAGCTGGGGTTGCAATACACGCTTACCGGCGTCATCCAGCTCGGCCATATCGGCCATCATTTCCAGCGTATTCAGTGCCCGGCGCGCATCACCGTTCACCAGTTCAGCAATCGCGCGGCGGGTTTCGTCTGGCAGGATAATATCCTGCCCACCATAGCCACGTGCTTTGTCTTCCATCGCCTGAGTAAGCACTTGCTCAATATCTTCAGTCGTCAGTGATTTCAGCAAATAGACGCGTGCACGGGAAAGCAGCGCTGAGTTCAGCTCGAACGATGGGTTTTCGGTGGTTGCACCGATAAAGGTGATGGTGCCGTCTTCGATATGCGGCAGGAAAGCATCCTGCTGGCTTTTGTTGAAGCGGTGGACTTCGTCAACGAACAGAATCGTCCGTCGTCCAGCATTGCGGTTTTGCCGTGCGCGTTCGATAGCCTCACGGATCTCTTTGACCCCGGAGGTGACGGCAGAAATACGCTCAACATCGGCATTAGTGTAACGCGCAATCACTTCCGCCAGCGTGGTTTTACCGGTTCCCGGTGGCCCCCAGAGGATCATCGAGTGCAGATGCCCAGCTTCGATGGCGCGCGGCAGCGGTTTACCGGCCGCCAGCAAATGCTGCTGCCCGATATACTGCGCTAAGTTTTCTGGCCGCATACGCGCGGCCAGAGGTTGAAAAGTGTTATCAGAAAAATCGAGCGACAAATTGCCCACGCATGCCTCTTACTTACGCTGATCGTCCACCGTCACGCCCTGCGGCGGTGTAAAGGTGAATTTAGAGGGGTCAACCGCGCCGTTTTGCTGCGTTTTCAGCTGGTAGCTACTGCGCTGATCGTCCTGTTCGATGGCGCTAAACTGATGGATGGTGCCATCACGGCCAACGTTAATGGTGAATTTTTTCAGATTGCCGTTACTGGCGCGCGGCGTCAGCACAAAATCATCACCATTTTGCTGGATATTATATTGCTGCCAGTCACTCGCCTGGTTACGCGCAATTAGCATAAACGGCGTGTTTCCGGTCGCATCTTTCAGATTCGTCGCGGTCGCCTGTTCAACAAACGGGTTATAGAACCACAATGTTTTACCGTCAGAGACCAGAATACTTTCGTCCGGCTGCGTCATGTGCCAGTTGAACAGATTTGGACGTTTTACCCATAAATCGCCCTGGCCGTCCTGTACCGCATTACCGCTGCCGTCTGTCACTTTCTGGGTGAAGCTGGCGTGGAAGCTGCTGACTTTATCCAGGCGGTTTTTCAGGTCACCGGCGGCATCAGCCCATACGCTGCTGACAACAAAGCTGGAAAGTAATGCACATGTGATCGCGAACTTTTTCATTGTTATTCCTTAAATAGCCTCATGCTCCCGCCAGGAGAGCTTCTGTCACCCACTCTATGATGCCATTTAGTGCGGTGACAGAAGAATATGCTTAATTCTGACTAATTTACCGATCTTTTCAATCAGTCGAACGGAGGGGGAGCCAGCACCTCACGGTTACCGTTGTGCCCCTGCTCGCTGACGATCCCCTGCGCTTCCATCTGTTCGATGATACGCGCCGCGCGGTTATAACCAATACGGAATTGACGCTGTACGCCTGAGATCGAGGCTTTACGTTTCTGAGTTACGAAATTCACCGCCTGGTCGAACAACGGATCCAGTTCTTCAGCACCATCGAAGCCGCCACCGCCGCCACCTTCGCTTTCGCTATCGGAGGTGATGCCATCCACATATTGTGGTCGACCGCGGGCTTTCCAGTCCTGCACTACAGCATGCACTTCCTGGTCACGAACGAACGCACCGTGGACACGCACCGGGTTGTTCGAGTTAGGTGCCGCGTACAGCATATCCCCCATCCCCAGTAACGACTCAGCGCCGCCCTGATCGAGGATGGTACGGGAGTCGATTTTACTGGAAACCGTAAACGCAATACGCGTTGGAATGTTGGCTTTGATAAGCCCAGTGATAACGTCTACCGACGGACGCTGGGTCGCTAATACCAGGTGGATACCTGCCGCACGCGCTTTCTGCGCCAGTCGTGCGATCAGTTCTTCCACTTTTTTACCCACGGTCATCATCAGGTCAGCGAATTCATCGACCAGCACAACGATATACGGCAGTTTTTCCAGCACCGGATGAGTGGCATCCATGCTATCGCCCGGCTTCCAGTATGGATCCGGAATTGGACGACCCATACGGGCCGCTTCAGCAATTTTCTCGTTATAACCGGCCAGGTTACGAACGCCCAACGCAGACATCAGTTTGTAGCGACGTTCCATTTCATTGACGCTCCAGCGCAAGGCGTTGGCAGCATCCTTCATGTCCGTCACGACTTCGGTCAGCAGATGCGGAATGCCTTCATAAACGGACAGCTCCAGCATTTTCGGGTCGATCATAATGAAACGCACATCTTCCGGCTGCGCTTTATACAGCATGCTGATGATCATGGCGTTCACACCGACAGATTTACCCGAGCCGGTGGTCCCTGCTACCAGCAGGTGTGGCATTTTGGCAAGATCGGCAACCACCGGTTCACCGGCAATATCTTTACCCAATACCACGGTTAGCGGCGACGGATTATCGCGGAACTTATCGCAATCCAGCACTTCGCGCAGATAAACGGTCTGACGTTTTTTGTTCGGCAGTTCCAGACCCACATACGGTTTGCCTGGGATAACTTCTACCACGCGCACAGCAACGGTCGATAATGAACGCGCCAGGTCACGAGAGAGATTGGAGATACGTGCGGCTTTCACGCCCGGAGCAAGATTCAGTTCGAAGCGGGTGATGACCGGCCCCGGTGAATAGTTCACTACGTCAGCCTTGATGCGATAGTCAGCCAGTCGCGTTTCCACCAGACGTGCCATTTGTTCCAGTGCAAAAGTATCGACCGGTTCCACTTCTGTCGGCGGTGGCGTTAAAAGATCCAGCGACGGCAGCGGCGTGGTCGGCCTTTGGAGCGGACGATCGTCCCCGTTACGCATCAACAGTGGGTGAATCAGACTCTCCTGCGGCGGCGTAACTGGCTGCTGCGGTTGTGCGTACTGCGGGTGTTGAGGCTGCTGTACCGATTGCTGCGGCTGCGCATACTGTGGGTGTTGCGGTTGCTGCACCGGTTGCTGCGGCTGCGCATACTGTGAGTGCTGCACAGGTTGTTGGGGTTGAGCATATTGCGGTGCATGCTGTGGCTGTTGATGGCTTTGAGCATGCTGAGGCGGCTGCTGATAATGTTGCGGCTGCGGCGGTGCAACCGGCTCAGGCATCGCGCTCGGCGTAAACAAAGGCGCTTTCGGCGTATCATCAACCAGCGTTTTCATCGGCGAAAACTCAAAATCATCGGCTGAGTATGAATACGCGCCATCCGGCTGTTCGCTCGCATAGCGACTCTGCTGAGAAGCGGCAAACTGTCGTGCGAGTTCAGCTTCTGCGACATTATCTGCATCGTCGCCTTCAGCGGCATAACTATCGTGATGAGCATCCGTTTCACCGTAACGCTGCTGCTGCGTGGCTGCAAACTGGCGCGCCAACGCATCCTGATGCACAGCATCGGCTTCATCGTCGTTCAGGTTCTCAGTATCGTCAGTTTGATAACGCTCAGCTTCACGTGCGGCTCGCTCTTCGGCCATGCGCTGCGATGGAAGCTTAATACCATACGACGCCAGTTCACGGCGCGTAGGAACGCGCACGCGATTTGGCGCTGGCAATTTCGGGCCGATGCCTTCTTTGATCTGCGGGCGCGGGCCATCTGCCGGACTAAACAACGGCGCGGAGGCTGCAGCTGCGGCGGCCACAGCACCCGCTGCGACGGAAGCATCACGAACGCTTGCGGCAATTGGCGCAACGGCAGCGGTAGGTTCAGGCATCGAAACCGGAGCTGGGGTAGACGGAAATACGCCCTGCTGCTCTACGGGTGCCAAAGGTTCAGGGATTGGCTGATACCATGCAGCCAGTTGCTCACGTTCACGGGCACGTTTCTCTTCCACTTCTTCGAAGTAATAGAGAGGCGGACGGTGCGCAGGCTTCACCTCTTCTTCAACAATCGGTTCAGGTTCGACTGTAGGAGTAGGTTCAACAAACGGTGGTTCCGCTGTGTATGCCTGCTCATTCGGCTCCTGATAAACAGGTTGCTGAGGCTGCGCGTACTGCGGCTCCTGATAAACAGGTTGCTGAGGCTGTGCGTATTGCGGTTCCTGGTATGCAGGTTGCTGCGGCTGTGCGTACTGCGGCTCCTGGTAAACAGGCTGCTGAGGCTGCGCGTAGTGCGGCTCTTGGTAAACAGGCTGCTGCGGCTGTGCGTACTGCGGCTCCTGATAAACAGGCTGCTGCGGCTGCGCGTACTGCGGCTCCTGGTAAACAGGTTGCTGCGGCTGCGCGTACCGCGGTTCCTGGTAAACAGGTTGCTGCGGCTGCGCGTACTGCGGTTCCTGATAAACTGGCGGCTGCGTATTCAGCGGCTGTTCGTAAGCCGGTTGCGGTGCTGATTGCCAGCCTTCTGGTGTAGGAGCAATGTTCGGATCTGTGGTGACAGGGGCAGACACGGGCTGCCATTCAACGTCAGGAATAGTCGCCGGCTGAGCAGCGTCGGCAGTCCATGCAGGAGCCGTCACCATCGCAGTGGCCACAGGGGTGGATTCAGTCACCGAATGGCCGTTTAGCAGCGGATCGAATTCATCGTACTCGGACGCGCGCGTGGCGGTAGCACCGGAGAACAGCACATCATCAGGATCGGCCTTAGCCGCATAACGCTCAGCCCCTTCAGGATCATCCATACGGCGACCTGAGAACAACGCTTCATCCGTTTTACGTCCCATTGGATTAGAGAATTTTTCGGCAATGCGTTTGCGACGAGCCAGTGCTCCGCGCAAGATACGTGCACGGCGCGAGTCACGCGATATTTTCGGCGCAACCTCACCCTCTTCTTCGTATTCGTCGTCTTCGTAGTCGTCTTCTTCGACCCAGCTATCATCGCGGCGGGTACGGTTGCTGGCGAACGTCAGAACATTCAGGATCCAGCTGCCCATTTTTTCAGCAATGCTGACCCAGGACCAGCCGGTAAACAGCGTTAAACCCGCAGCCCAAATACACAACAATGCAATGGTGCCGCCGCTGCTGTGCAGCATCGGTTGTAAAGCCGTGCTTAACAGGCTGCCGACAACGCCGCCCGAGGCAAAATACCAGATATCATCTGCGTTGATAGCGGCCAAGCCGCAGGAGGTAAGAATAATCGCCAGGACGCCAATCAGACGTAACGACACAGCGAAATAGTCGATGTAGTCTTCGCTCGCACGGTGTCGCCAGGCAAACCAACAGCCGCCTACGATAATCACCGGAATGGTGTACGCCATCACGCCGAAAATGAAGAACAGCGTGTCCGCAAGCCACGCGCCCGGAGCGCCACACAAATTGTGGATAGGTTCGTGCCAGGCCGTTTGAGACCAGCTGGGATCGGAAGGATTAAAGCTCAGTAGTGCTGCCATCAACCAGACGGCAAAAATGGCGCATAAAAGGAGCAACGCCTCAAGGAGTCGGCGTCCGCTGCTGAGTTTTGTAAGTTTGACTTCTTTGTCTTCTGTATATTCCTGGCTCAAGAAAGGCTCTCCAGGTGCCAAATGCTAAAACGGACAACAGTGTCAGATTACGCTGACACTGTTGCTGTATGGATTAACAGGAGTGTAATCAAACTACGCTGATTTTGCACCTGTTCCGTTTTAGCGGGTCTTAATTACCAGACGATTACTCTGTTTGACCTCTTCCATAACGACATACGTACGGGTGTCGTTGACGCCAGGCAGGCGCAGCAGAGTCTCGCCAAGGAGCTTACGGTATGCCGACATATCGGGTACGCGGGTTTTCAACAAATAGTCGAAATCACCGGAAACCAAGTGACATTCTTGAATTTCTTCAAGTTTTTGTACGGCGGTATTAAATTGTTCGAACACATCCGGCGCGCCACGATTCAGAGTAATCTCAACAAAAACCAGCAGCGACGCATCCAGATAATGCGGGTTCAGCAGCGCGGTATAGCCCTGAATAAAACCCTGTCGTTCCAGACGACGTACGCGCTCAAGGCACGGGGTCGGAGAAAGTCCTACTCTTTTGGAAAGCTCGACGTTCGAAATACGCCCATCTTTTTGCAATTCATTCAGGATGTTGCGGTCGATGCGGTCGAGATCTTTGCCAGGGCGTTTTTTACTATCTACCATTATTATTGTCTCTCTGTATTCCTTCCCTACTCCTGTCTTGACTCTGTGTCACTTCACTGTTCAGAGCCTTATCCCGATTTCAATACGCCGTTGTTGCTGCAACGACGGATATCCCAGGGTATGCGTATGAGAAGCTCCGGTGCCACCCTCCGACATCACGTATGAAGTCTGTCCACGTCATACGTAGATTTCAGTGATCCGGTTAAAAATGGCATTTGCGTGCATGAAAATTCACCACACGCGAAACACTGCTTTTCTTCTTCCTTGAATGTTGTCGCAAAAGCACAGGTGATTGTCAAAGCAAAACATCTTTTTTTAGTACAACATGCCAGATATTCATTATCAGCCGGGCTTGATTCACATGTAATCGTCTTATAACTCTGCCGCTGACAGTAGAAATAATTATATTTTTTGATGTTAAATTAAGCAATCAATCGGCATATTCTATTGCACATATCGTTAACAAAATCTCAGTGCTCTTTTTTTACGTCTACAAATTCCCTACAATCCAGACCAATGTCTGCCAACAATTATGGGGATCTCATGGGCACGGCCAAACACAGTAAGTTGTTAATCCTTGGTTCAGGACCTGCGGGATATACCGCTGCGGTCTATGCTGCACGCGCAAACCTGCAACCGGTACTGATTACCGGTCTGGAAAAAGGCGGTCAGCTGACCACCACCACCGAAGTGGAAAACTGGCCAGGCGATCCGAACGATCTGACCGGTCCGCTGCTGATGGAACGCATGCACGAGCATGCCACCAAGTTTGAAACCGAAATTCTTTTCGATCACATTCACAGTGTCGATCTGCAAAACCGTCCCTTCCGCCTGACCGGCGACAGCGGCGAATACACCTGCGATGCCTTAATCATCGCTACCGGTGCCTCTGCCCGTTACCTGGGTCTGCCATCGGAAGAAGCGTTTAAAGGTCGTGGCGTGTCTGCGTGCGCAACCTGTGACGGATTCTTCTACCGTAACCAAAAAGTCGCGGTGATTGGCGGCGGGAACACGGCCGTGGAAGAAGCGCTGTACCTGTCTAACATTGCCTCTGAAGTGCATCTGATTCACCGTCGTGAATCCTTCCGCGCGGAAAAAATCCTTATCAAGCGTCTGATGGATAAAGTGGAAAGCGGCAATATTGTGCTGCACACCCACCGTACACTGGAAGAAGTGACCGGTGACCAGATGGGCGTAAGCGGTCTGCGTCTGCGTGATACCCAGAGTGATAATATTGAGTCTCTCGAGGTCGCAGGTCTGTTTGTCGCTATCGGTCACAGCCCGAACACAGCAATTTTCCAGGGCCAACTGGAACTGGAAAACGGCTATATCAAAGTTCAGTCCGGTATTCACGGTAACGCGACCCAGACCAGCATCCCTGGAGTCTTTGCCGCAGGTGACGTGATGGACCACATTTACCGTCAGGCGATCACCTCTGCGGGCACCGGCTGTATGGCTGCGCTGGACGCAGAACGTTATCTCGACGGTCTGGCTGACGCTTGCAAATAATCTTTACAAGTCAGTAACAAAAGTAAAAAAGGCGACGATAAGTCGCCTTTATTTTTTCTGCGATGTAACATTGCCGCGCACATAACTGAAACCATAAGCCACCTGCTAAGCGCCCAATGAATAAAAGTCGCCAACAAGAACTCACCCGCTGGCTCAAACAGCAAAGCGTAGTCTCGCGCCGCTGGTTGATGACCTCCCGTCTGCTCGGCTTCGCAAGCGGTGTACTGATCATCGCCCAAGCCTGGTTCCTGGCCCGTATTCTTCATCACATGATCATGGAGAATATTCCACGAGAAGCCCTGCTGATGCCGTTTATACAGCTGGTGCTGATTTTTATCCTTCGCGCTTGGGTCGTCTGGCTACGCGAACGCGTCGGTTTCCATGCCGGACAACAGATCCGTTTTGAGATCCGTCGTCAGGTGCTGGACCGCCTCCAGCAGGCAGGGCCTGCCTGGATTCAAGGCAAACCAGCAGGAAGCTGGGCAACGCTGATTCTTGAGCAGATTGACGATATGCACGATTACTACGCGCGCTATCTCCCGCAGATGGCATTGGCGACGTGCGTGCCACTGTTAATTGTGGCGGCAATCTTCCCATCAAACTGGGTGGCAGCACTCATTTTGCTAGTCACCGCACCGCTGATACCGATGTTCATGGCGCTAGTCGGCATGGGTGCTGCCGATGCTAACCGCCGTAACTTCCTCGCCCTGGCGCGCCTGAGTGGACACTTCCTCGACCGTCTGCGCGGCATGGACACCTTACGTATTTTCGGACGCGGAGAAGCTGAGACCGACAGCATCCGTGAAGCCTCACAAGATTTTCGTCATCGCACGATGGAAGTGCTGCGTCTGGCCTTCCTCTCCTCTGGCGTACTTGAGTTCTTTACTTCGCTCTCCATTGCGTTGGTCGCGGTCTACTTCGGTTTCTCTTATCTGGGCGAGCTCAACTTTGGCAGCTATGGGATGGCGGTAACGCTCTCCTCCGGCTTCCTGGCATTGATACTGGCACCTGAATTCTTCCAACCGCTGCGTGATTTAGGCACCTTCTACCATGCGAAAGCTCAAGCCGTGGGCGCCGCTGATAGCCTGAAAACCTTCCTTGAAGCACCGCTGGCACACCCTGAGCAGGGTGACCAGGTTCTGGAGACCAGCGAGCCGGTCACGCTTCAGGCAAAAGATCTGTTTATTACTTCCCCGGAAGGCAAAATGCTGGTTGGGCCGCTTAACTTCACCCTGGGCGCCGGACAACGCGCAGTGCTGGTGGGGCAAAGTGGCTCCGGTAAAAGTTCGCTGCTAAATGCGCTGGCTGGATTCTTACCCTATAGCGGGTCGTTACTGGTTAACGGCGTCGAACTGCGCCATCTGCAGCCGGAAGGCTGGCACCGCCTGATGAGTTGGGTCGGGCAAAACCCGCAACTTCCTGCACCTACACTTCGCGACAACGTGCTGCTGGGCAACCCCGATGCCAATGAAGAAGAACTCAATAACGCACTGGAAAAAGCGTGGGTTAATGAGTTTCTACCACAGCTTCCGCAAGGCGTAGACACCGCCGTTGGTGAGCAGTCCGCCCGCTTGTCCGTTGGCCAGGCACAACGCGTCGCGGTGGCGAGAGCGTTGATAGCGCCGTGCCGTCTGTTACTGCTGGATGAACCCGCCGCTAGCCTTGACGCCCATAGCGAGCAACGGGTGATGCAGGCACTGACCAAAGCCTCAACCCAACAAACCACGCTGATGGTCACCCACCAACTCGAAGGGTTGACCGAATGGGATGCTATCTGGGTGATGGAAAACGGTCAGATTATTGAGCAGGGTACGTATCAACAGCTGGTTGAGGCTAATGGCGTCTTCACTAGCCTGCTGGCCAATCGTCAGGAGGAGATTTAAATGCGCGCATTGCTGCCTTATCTGGCGCTCTACAAACGTCACAAATGGCTATTAAGCCTCGGTGTCGTGCTGGCGATAATCACGCTATTAGCCAGCATTGGCTTACTGACGCTCTCCGGCTGGTTCCTGTCTGCATCGGCCGCGGTCGGGTTCGCGGGAGCTTACACCTTCAACTACATGCTGCCCGCTGCGGGCGTACGCGGTGCGGCGATTATTCGTACTGCCGGTCGCTACTTTGAGCGTCTGGTCAGCCACGATGCCACCTTCCGCGTGCTGCAACACCTTCGCGTCTTCACATTCAGCAAGCTGCTACCGCTCTCCCCTGCTGGGCTCGCGCGTTTTCGTCAGGGTGAACTGCTAAACCGCATGGTGGCGGATGTCGACACGCTCGATCATCTTTACCTGCGCGTGATTTCACCGCTGATTGGCGCACTGGTGGTTATTCTGGTGGTTACCGCCGGGCTAAGTCTGCTGGACGTTAGCCTTGCACTGACGCTCGGCGGCATCATGCTGGCGACGCTGCTCATCCTGCCACCGCTGTTTTACCGCGCTGGTAAGCCGACCGGCGTACAGCTCACCACGCTGCGTGGGCAATATCGTCAACAGTTAACCGGCTGGCTTCAGGGACAGGCGGAACTCACCATTTTCAACGCCAGCCAGCGCTATCGTAAGCAAATGGAGCAGACTGAACTGAACTGGCATGATGCCCAGCGTCGCCAGTCCGAACTTACCGCCCTTTCCCAGGCGCTGATGCTGCTTATCGGCGGTGCGGCAGTGGTTGCCATGTTATGGCTTGCCGCCGGAGGCGTGGGCGAGAATACGCAGCCAGGTGCGCTTATCGCCCTGTTTGTCTTCTGTGCGCTGGCGGCGTTCGAAGCTCTCGCACCGGTGACCGGGGCGTTTCAGCATTTGGGTCAGGTTATCGCCTCGGCGCTACGCGTCAGTCAGATTATTGAACAGCAGCCTGAAGTGACCTTCCCTCAGCACGCTACGGCCCAGCCGAAGCAGGTGTCGTTAACACTGGAGAATGTGTCATTCACCTACCCTGAACAGTCGCAGTCTGCGCTGGACAATCTGTCACTGCAAATTAATGCTGGTGAACATATTGCCATTCTCGGTCGTACTGGCTGTGGTAAATCGACGCTGTTGCAGTTGCTGACCCGCGCCTGGGATCCACAACAAGGCCGTATTCAGCTTAATGATATGCCGCTAAACCACATTAATGAGCAAACCCTACGCCAGACCATGAGCCTGGTGCCGCAGCGTGTGCATCTGTTTAGCGCAACCCTACGCGACAACCTATTGCTGGCAAAACCCCAGGCCAGTGACGAGATGCTCTGTGAGGTCTTGCGCCGCACCGGGTTAGAAAAGCTGCTGGAAGACACAGGGCTTAACAGCTGGCTGGGTGAAGGCGGTCGTCAACTTTCCGGGGGCGAATTACGCCGCCTTGGGATTGCCCGTGCATTGTTACACGATGCGCCGCTGATGCTGCTGGATGAACCTACCGAAGGGCTGGATGCCACCACCGAGAGTCAGATTCTCGAGCTGCTGGCTGACGTTATGCGCGATAAAACGCTGCTGATGGTGACCCATCGCCTGCGTGGACTGGCGCGATTTAATCAGATAATTGTCATGGACAACGGACAAATTATTGAGCAAGGTAATCATACAGAACTGCTGGCAAAACAAGGTCGTTACTACCAGTTTAAACAGCGCCTGTAGGCTATGATTAGTTAACGTTGTTTCATGAGGTCATCGCGGCATGCGCCTTGTCCAGCTTTCTCGACATTCGATAGCTTTTCCCTCACCTGAGGGCGCATTACGCGAACCAAATGGACTTCTGGCCTTAGGGGGCGATCTCGCCCCTGCCCGGCTGTTGATGGCCTATCAGCGCGGGATTTTCCCATGGTTTTCACCCGGCGACCCGATTCTCTGGTGGTCACCCGATCCCCGTGCCGTGCTGTGGCCTGAGCAGTTTCATCTCAGTCGCAGCATGAAACGTTTTCACAAGACCTCCCCATACCGCGTCACACTGAACTACGCCTTTAGCCAGGTTATTGAAGGTTGCGCGCAGGATCGTCACGAAGGCACCTGGATTACGGCTAGTATCAGTCAGGCCTACCATCGGCTGCACGAGCTGGGTCACGCTCACTCCATTGAAGTCTGGCAAGACGACACGCTTGTAGGCGGCATGTACGGCGTTGTGATGGGCGAACTGTTTTGCGGCGAGTCAATGTTCAGCCGGGCAGAGAACGCCTCTAAGACGGCGTTGTACGTCTTCTGTGAGGCATTTCATCAGGCTGGCGGTAAACTAATCGACTGTCAGGTGCTAAACAGCCATACCGCTTCGCTGGGCGCGGTGGAAATTCCGCGTCGTGATTATCTGGAACAGTTGGATACTCTGCGTACTGGACGATTGTCTCATCAATTTTGGGTACCTCGCCCGTTGTTTTGCGCTGAAAGGTAAATGTTTTCAGCACAATTTCCATGAGGATGATATAATTGCCGACGAGAGTCGCTTCTGCCTTTTGCCCCGCCGCCGTTTGGGAATCATTCGAGTCAGATAACACCCACGTTTATCCTGCTGTTTCCGGCTTGGTTCGCGCCCATCACATAACTAGTTTGTGTGGTGAAAGGGTGATGCGCAAAAACGACTTTCGCCGATAAAGACGGACAATTCTTTACTTACTTGATGAATTTCGGCATTATCTTGCCGGTTCAAATTACGGTAGTGATACCCCAGAGGATTAGATGGCCAAAGAAGACAATATTGAAATGCAGGGTACCGTTCTTGATACGTTACCTAATACCATGTTCCGCGTAGAACTGGAAAACGGACACGTGGTGACTGCACATATCTCCGGTAAAATGCGCAAAAACTATATCCGCATCCTGACGGGCGACAAAGTGACTGTTGAGCTGACCCCGTACGACCTGAGCAAAGGCCGCATTGTCTTCCGTAGTCGCTAATAACCGCAGATAATGAGCGTCTGGCGCGAAGTTCGCCGAGCGCTATTTGCCGGATAATGCCTCGCTTAACGCGGGGCATTTTTTTATCGAAAAAAAAGCGCCAGATTATCTGGCGCTTTTTGTCGATGCGAGAGACTAATAATACAATCAGATTTCCGGGGTGGTTTTAAAACCGCTCAGCATCAGCATCGGTTCTTGTTCTGCTGAAGCAGGATCAAACTGATAATGGTTACCCTGACGGTCACCACCGATATACCACGAAATCTCGGTTTTCCCCTCAGCCAGCGCTTTGCGTACCGCTTTATCGACATCCACCATGCGGTACTCGCGTTTATTGTTCAGATATAACGAAGCATCAGAACTGTAGTTACACGACGGGCGATGGTTCCAGGTAACGCTATCCGCATTCCAGTCATTGCTTGCTGGATAGAAGAAGATCTGGTCAGCGCCGTTGGTTTCCACCTTACCGCCATAAATACGCACGCTGTATTTAAATAGTGACGCATCCTGACCTTGCGGCAACGGCGGGATAGTAAATTTCACCAACGTCATGGTTTCCGGATTTTTCGTGCGACCGCCATTTTTCCAGTTATCGCTGATATCCAGATTTTCCGGTACCGCATGTTTTGCATCCGGTTCCTCACTCATCACCAGCGCATTCTCTTCCACGGTTGTGAAGCCATAAGGCACCGCACTACCGCAATCAATGCCTTTGTTCATACAGCGTTCAGTCATATAGTGCGCCGCTTCTACCGTCCAGCCATTCATAAAATCAGCATGAGCGGAGTAAATGCTGCCCCAGTGTTCCTCGCGTACATCGCCATTCATGACCGGGTCCATCGAAAGCTCAATTTTCGCTGTATCGAGCGTTTTAATCTGCGGCAGCACGTAGGCAATGTTCATGTTAACCGTCGGCACTTTCACCGGATAGCCCGTTGGGCATGCGCCGTTAACGTCATAAGTTGCATTACTGTGTCCGTGTGTCGGCTTCAGATTGACGCCGTCCCAGCAGTTAGGGAACTGAATACCAATATTGAACTGCACCGCATCACCGGCTTTGCGAAGCCCGCAGACCTCCCCTGCTTTGTTGCTATATCCTTTACCATTTGCACACAAGAAAGTGATGCGCGAACTCGGTGCCGAGCCGTGGTGATCGCCCGCCAGCAACTCCAAACCCGCCGGGTACGGATGCAATGGATACTGCTCAACCTTGTTCGTCTGGTAATACGTTTTCTGATAGGCCGGTGTCACCACCTGACCATCCGGAAGCTTCATTGATGGCGCCCAGTACGCTGAGCTATCCGCTTTGTTGTCACACGTAGTTTCCGGCTGCGCCCGCAGCGTCTTGTAAGTTGAGACGGCATCCGTATGCGTATTGCCGAAGAAATCATGCCACATCGCCTGATTTGGCTTACCAAACATCATGATCGCATCGTCACCCAATGTATGGTGATAGGCACACACTACATGGGCTTGAGGGCCTGCGTGGGCGGCAAAAGCTGTAACGGATAATAGTGGGATAAGGCTCAGCGTGAGCGGATTTAGTTTCATTTTTGCACTCCTTCCTTGTTAGTAGGGGTGCAGAAATAGCAAAGAGGGGGGGATGTTACACATCAGCAAACATCATTTTGGCTCATTCGGCACGCATAAAAAAACCGGGCTATTCACTCACCAGCCCGGTTTTTATCCACTTCACCTACTTCAGCCCTTAATGCGCCGCTTCCGGTTTATGCTTCTGCGCACTCTGGAAGTCGTAGGTCAGCTCGTTTTTGTCTTTATCGAGCGCCACGGTGACCTGACCGCCGTCAACCAGTGAACCAAACAGCAGTTCGTTAGCCAGCGGTTTCTTCAGGTTATCCTGAATCACACGCGCCATTGGACGCGCGCCCATTGCACGGTCGTAGCCTTTTTCGGCCAGCCAATCGCGTGCTTCCTGGCTGACTTCCAGCGACACGCCTTTCTGATCCAACTGAACCTGCAACTCGACGATAAACTTATCCACCACCTGATGGATAACGTCTGTCGACAGATGATCGAACCAGATAATATTATCCAGACGGTTGCGGAACTCTGGCGTAAAGATCTTTTTGATCTCTTCCATCGCGTCGGTGCTGTTGTCCTGATGAATAAGGCCAATCGATTTACGCTCAGTTTCACGCACGCCGGCGTTGGTGGTCATCACCAGCACTACGTTGCGGAAATCGGCTTTGCGACCGTTGTTATCCGTCAGCGTGCCGTTGTCCATGACCTGCAACAGCAGGTTAAAGACATCCGGGTGCGCTTTCTCGATTTCGTCCAGCAGCAGTACCGCATGAGGATGCTTAATCACCGCGTCAGTCAGCAGGCCGCCCTGGTCAAAACCGACGTATCCCGGAGGCGCACCAATCAGACGGCTCACCGTATGACGTTCCATATACTCGGACATATCAAAACGCAGCAGCTCAATACCCATCGCCTTCGCCAGCTGCACGGTCACTTCGGTTTTACCGACCCCGGTAGGGCCCGCAAACAGGAATGAACCGACAGGACGATGATCGTGGCCAAGACCGGCGCGGCTCATCTTGATGGCTTCAGTCAGGGCATCAATCGCTTTATCCTGACCGAATACCAGCATTTTCAGGCGATTACCGAGATTTTTCAGCGTATCGCGATCGCTCTGGGAAACGCTTTTCTCCGGGATACGCGCAATGCGCGCGACCACGGATTCAATGTCCGCCACGTTGATCGTTTTCTTACGCTTGCTCACCGGCATCAGACGCGCACGCGCGCCAGCTTCATCAATCACGTCAATCGCTTTATCCGGCAGATGACGGTCGTTGATGTATTTCACCGCCAGCTCCACCGCCGCACGCACCGCTTTGGCGGTATAGCGAACGTCATGGTGAGCTTCATATTTCGGTTTCAGGCCGTTAATAATCTGTACGGTCTCTTCCACCGACGGCTCGGTAATATCGATTTTCTGGAAACGACGCGCCAGCGCCCTATCCTTCTCAAAGATATTACTGAATTCCTGGTAGGTGGTTGAGCCCATCACCCGAATCTTGCCGCTGGAAAGCAGCGGTTTGATGAGGTTTGCCGCATCCACCTGGCCGCCCGACGCCGCACCCGCACCAATAATGGTGTGGATTTCGTCGATGAACAGAATACTGTTGGTATCCTGCTCTAACTGCTTAAGCAGCGCTTTAAAGCGTTTTTCGAAATCACCGCGATATTTGGTGCCCGCCAGCAGCGAGCCAATATCCAGCGAGTAAATGGTGCAGTCAGCCATGATTTCCGGCACGTCACCGCGCACAATACGCCATGCCAGACCTTCGGCAATGGCGGTTTTACCGACGCCAGATTCCCCCACCAGCAGCGGGTTATTTTTACGACGACGGCAGAGCACCTGAATGGTGCGTTCCAGTTCTTTGTCGCGACCAATCAGCGGGTCAATTCCGCCAACACGAGCAAGCTGGTTAAGGTTGGTGGTGAAGTTTTCCATACGATCCTCCCCGCCTGCTTGCTCTTCGTTCGTCTGCTGACTTGCAGCATCAGAAGGCTGGCTCGGCTCGTCTTTACGCGTGCCGTGAGAGATGAAGTTAACCACGTCAAGGCGGCTGACTTCATGTTTACGCAGAAGATACGCAGCCTGCGACTCCTGCTCGCTGAAAATCGCCACAAGGACGTTCGCGCCGGTCACTTCGCTGCGCCCGGAAGACTGGACGTGGAAGACCGCGCGCTGGAGAACACGCTGGAAGCTGAGCGTCGGTTGCGTTTCGCGCTCTTCTTCACTGACCGGCAAGACCGGCGTGGTTTGTTCGATGAAGGCTTCGAGTTCCTGACGCAGCGCCACTAAATCGACCGAACACGCTTCCAGCGCTTCACGGGCAGATGGGTTGCTGAGCAGAGCCAGCAACAAGTGCTCTACGGTCATAAACTCGTGACGGTGCTCACGCGCTCTGGCGAAAGCCATGTTTAAACTGAGTTCCAGTTCTTGATTGAGCATTGGCACCTCCCCCAATTTTCATGCCTGTATCAGGCTTGTTCCAGCGTACACAACAGTGGATGCTCGTTGTCCTTCGCGTACTGGTTCACCATTGCAACTTTGGTTTCAGCGACTTCTGCCGTAAATACACCACAAATTGCTTTACCTTGATAGTGAACCGCTAGCATCAGTTGCGTTGCACGTTCTACATCATAAGAAAAGAATTTTTGTAACACGTCAATAACAAACTCCATCGGAGTGTAATCATCATTGACCAATATCACTTTATACATCGACGGGGGTTGAAGCCCATCCTTAAGTTTATCTGCCGTAAGCTGGTCGAAGTCCAGCCAGTCTCTGGTCTTACTCATTGTCAGTCATCATCGTCGGTGTCATCTCGTGTTACTGACGAGTCGGTCTACACGTCGAGTCTCGAATTATTGGAGGGATTTATGACACATTCCCTGCCAGCTACGTGACTGTCCGTTTCTGTGTATACAGGCTCTGAATTTACTGTAGATCATAGATAGCTATCACCTATAGCTGTCATTCGCGAACTCTGTCACATTCCCGTCAATAGCGTTAACTGCTTCAAATTTTGATGCATTTTCCCCCTTTAGCCTCCCTCAAACGCTTGACGCACTGCTCGAAATATCTAAATTGTACTGGCGAGAGTTGGTGAGGTTTTGAACAATCCTGACTCCACCACCGGTTCATTCCATCTTATAAACGTATAATAGAATTACGAAGGATGTCGAAGTATGGAAATGGGTACTGTTAAGTGGTTCAACAATGCTAAAGGGTTTGGTTTTATTTGCCCGGAAGGCGGTGGCGAAGATATCTTCGCTCATTACTCCACCATCCAGATGGATGGTTACAGAACGTTAAAAGCCGGGCAATTCGTCCATTTTGATGTCCACGAGGGGCCGAAAGGCAATCATGCCAGCGTCATTATTCCCGTGGAAGCACAAGCAGAAACAGCCGCCTAGGTTACTGCCCCATTGTGTACATCCCGCTATCAAAATGCCAGCCCTTCTGACTGGCATTTTTTCATCTCTTTTTTAGCGCGATTATTCCCGCGCTAATGCATCCACCGGATCAAGCCTCGCCGCGTTCCGCGCCGGTAACCAGCCGAACAATACCCCGGTTATCGTCGAACAGATGAATGCCGTCAAGAGCGCCAGCGGTGAGAAACCAATCTCCCAGCCCGGCAAGACCAGTTGCAACAGCAGCGCAATCATCAAGGACAAAGTCACACCCAGCGCGCCGCCCACAAGGCATACGAGAATGGCCTCAATCAAAAATTGCTGCAGCACGTTGCTGGCCCGCGCACCTACCGCCATACGAATACCAATTTCTCGCGTGCGTTCGGTCACCGACACCAGCATGATATTCATCACCCCAATGCCCCCGACCACCAGCGAGATCACCGCCACCAGCGTTAAGAACAACTGTAATGTATGTGTGGTGCGTTCTGCCGTTTTCAAGACGCTGTCCATGTTCCAGACGAAGAAATCTTTCTTGCCGTGGCGCAAACTCAGTAATCGGGTCAGTTGCTGCTCTGCAATGCTGCTGTCGTAGCCCTCTTTCACCCTGACGGTGATCGAGTTTAGCCACGCCTGGCCCATCACCCGCCCGGACATCGTCGAATAAGGTAGCCAGACGCGCAGCACTTTGCTGCTGCCAAACATCGACTGCTTCTCATCAGCTACGCCAATGATCGTGGCTGGCGTATTGCCCACGAGGATCACTTCTCCCACCACGCTGGCCTTATTCGGAAACAGCTGGCGGCGTGTGTTGCTGTCCAGAATCACCACCTGCGAACGCTCTGCCGCCTGCACTTCGTTGAAGGTATTCCCTTCGCTAAAGGTCATGCCATAGACGCTGAAGTAGTGCTGACCAATCCCCTGCACGCTGGCAGCAACATCGATATTACCCGCACGTATACGCAGATTTTTTGACACCGAAGGCGTGACTGAACTGACCCACGACTGTTTTTCAATGGCCAGCAGATCGTCATATTTCAATGACTGCTGATATTGTGGATCGTCATCACCAAAATCTTTCCCCGGATAGACGTCAATGGTATTGGTGCCGATGGCGCGAATATCCGCAAGTACCATCTGCTTGGCGGCATCGCCAACCACCACAATCGACACCACCGAGGCAATCCCGATAATAATCCCCAGCATGGTCAGCAAGGTACGCATCTTATTCGCCACCATCGCCCGCCACGCCATCGACAGCGCTTCACGGAAGCTGTTGCTAAACTGCCGCCAGCCGGAAACATTCTGCGTGACCGGCTCACGCGCCGCGACCGTGCTTTCCCGCGCAGGCGGGTTACGAATAATTTCACCGTCACGAATTTCAATCACCCGCTCAGCTTGCGCGGCCACCAACGGGTCGTGGGTGACGATAATAATCGTATGGCCCTGCTCTTTAAGCTGATGAAGAATGGCCATCACCTCTTCACCAGAATGGCTGTCGAGTGCGCCAGTCGGTTCATCTGCCAGAATAACCTGACCGCCGTTCATCAGCGCACGGGCGATACTGACGCGCTGCTGCTGGCCGCCGGAGAGCTGCGACGGGGCATAATCAACCCGGTCCTGCATGCCCAGACGTTGTAACAGCTGTTTTGCCCTTTCCAGCCGCGCTTTGCGTTCCATCCCGGCGTAAACGGCCGGAACTTCGACGTTCTGCGCCGCCGTCAGATGTGACAGCAGATGATAGCGCTGGAAGATAAAACCAAAATGCTCGCGCCGAAGCTGCGCCAGCGCGTCGCCGTCCAGCGTCGCCACGTCGGTTCCCGCCACTCGATAGGTGCCACTGGTCGGTTTATCCAGGCAGCCGAGAATATTCATCAATGTGGATTTACCGGAACCCGATGCCCCGACAATCGCCACCATTTCCCCGGCGTTAATTTGCAGGGAAATACCTTTAAGTACCTCAACGCTGCCATCGCCCGATGGGTAGCTTCGTCGAATGTCCGTCAGTTCAAGCAAGGCGGTCATTTTTCGGCTCCGGCTTTGCCTTCCCCGGTAATCACTTCATCGCCCGCGTCCAGTCCCTTGGCTATCTCAACATCAGTATCATTACGCGCACCGATGACCACTTCGCGCGTTTTCACTTCGCCATTGCGCAGTAGACGCACGTTGTAGCGATTATCGCCGACGTTATCACCCAAGGCTGAAAGTGGAATCGTCAGCACGTCATTCACGCCGCCGAGCTGAATATGCACCTGTGCGGTCATCTCAAGGCGCAACACGCCTTTCGGGTTCGGCACTTCAAAACGGGCATAGTAGAAGATGGCATCGTTGACCTTCTCCGGGGTAGGCAGAATATCTTTGAGCGTCCCTTCATAGCGAGTCAGCGGATCACCCAGCACCGTAAACCAGGCCTTCTGACCCGGTTTGAGGTGGATAACGTCCGCTTCAGATACCTGCGCTTTCACCAGCATCGTGCTCAGATCCGCCAGCGTCAGAATGTTCGGCGCCTGCTGAGCGGCGATAACCGTCTGTCCCTGCAGGGTGGTGATTTGCGTCACTTCTCCGCGCATCGGGGCGACAATACGGGTGTAATCAAGGTTGGTCTTAGCCGTATCCAGTGAGGCCTGGTTACGTTTAATCTGCGCATCGATAGTGCCAATTTGCGCCTGCTTGACCGCCATTTCGGTGGCAGCAGTATCCAGATCCTGACGGGAGACCGCCTGAGTCTGCGCCAGTCGCTGCTGACGCGAATACGTCACGCTAGCGAGCTTCCATTGGGCCTGTGCTTGCTTACGCTGCGCATTGAGTTCCATCAGCGTCGCTTCGACCTCTTTTATCTGGTTTTGCGCCTGTTCAGGATCGATAACGCCTAAAAGCTGATCTTTCACCACTTTATCGCCGATATTTACTGACAGCGTTTTGAGCTGCCCACTCACCTGCGCCCCCACATCCACTTTACGTAGTGCGTCGAGTTTCCCGGTTGCCAACACGCTCTGTTCTAAAGCGCTTTTACGCACAATTAATGTCTGGTAATTGGGCAATGGCGCATTGAGCGTTTTCCATACGTAAATAACCGCAATTAATATCAGGATAATTGCAATCAGATATCGTTTTTTAAATTTTCCCTTGATGATCATAAAAATCCTGAGTTCCCCAGTTTATTCGACAGGATGAAAAAACTAACTTCAACGAAAGCTCAACACCGAGAAAGAAAACCCCAAAAATCACCAGGTGATTGAGATTGTGTTTAGCTTTCCGATTGTAAAATACTGAAAATTTTTATATTTGGGTCGTAAACCATGTCACAGCTTAGCGATAATTCACTCACCGAATCTCACCAGTTCACCGGTCTTGGGCTCTTTTTTAGCCTTTTTCGCGGTCAATGGCGACCAGGTGAATTCTGGAATAAACGCAGCTTTCGACGGAAGTTTATGCTGCGCTCTCTGTTGATGCCACGCTTAAGCCGTGAATGGATGCATGAACTGTCGCAGTGGTCCAATCTCGATATGCTGTTAACCCGCCAACCCCGCCTTCCTGTACGCCTGCACCGCCCGTATCTGGCGGTGAATTTTAGTCGCCATCAGGTGCTGGATGCGCTGCGTTATCACTATACGCTGTTGTCTGCGGCGATGTCCTCTGAAGAGTTGTCGACCTACCTGAATACACAGGCTTTACCTTTGGCGCAAATTGAAGGCAAAAATGGTGAGATTTTTACCTTCGAGCTGACGATGCAGGTTAACCTGGATAAAGAAGGTGATAGTACAATCCTGATGCGCAATAGCGACGGGGATGTTCTGGCTGAAATGACCTTTAGTATTCTGGCGTATGAAAACAAGCGCACGCTGTTTATCGGTGGACTACAGGGCGGGAAAAGCGATCTGCCACATGAAGCTATTCAGGGCGCCACCAAAGCCTGTCACGGCCTGTTCCCAAAACGTCTGGTGATGGAAGCGGTGTGCCGTTTTGCTGAGCGCCTGCAAGTTGAGCAAATTCTTGCGGTCAGCAATGACGTACATATTTTCCGTGGCGAACGTTACCAGGATAAGAATAAAAAAATCCTCTCCGATTACAATTCATTCTGGGAAGCAGTCGGCGGTGAATGCGATAAACAGGGCTATTTCCATATCCCGCTTAATATCGCGCGCAAAGATGAGTCTGAGATCGCCAGTAAAAAACGCGCGGAATATCGCAGACGCTATCAGCTACTCGATACGATCCAGTTGCAGATGGCTGATTTATTTAACCTCTAGTTGCTACCGTTTTCCACAACGTCAACAGGCGTTGTGGAATCTTCAACAACATCAAATGTAAATAATCAATCAACAAGATTATATCTATTACATTCATTTCCTCTCCGTTTAAATTCGATTGTCCCTCACTCTGCTGAAATACTCGCATCCTTCCAGAGATGAGATTTCCCGATGTCCAGTCTTGTTGAACTTCCCCATTCCTTAGCGCCACAACCTGAATCTAGCTGGCAATTATTTCGTCTGCTATCGAGTGGTGCATTGACACCGGGAACTGCCTGGAAAAATCCCGCCTACCGACGCAAATTCATGCTGCGCAGCATGAGTACCCCGCGCATGACCGGGAAGCTATTGGCCCGCCTGGCTTGCCAACCGCAACTGATGCAAATCCTCAGCGTACAACCCGGTTTGCCGTGCCGCCTGCATCGCCCGTGGCTCTCAATCCACATGAGTCATCAGCAAACAATTGATGCGCTGTGCTTCCACTACCAGCACATGTTCAACAAGTTGCCAGTGAACGTCGCCAGCGGCTATCTTTCAGCTCACGGCGCACAATTGGCGGTGATTGAAGGCAAAGAGGGTCAGCGCTATAGCATTCGCCTGCGCGCAGATGCAATGCAGGACAAAGAAGGGGAAGCCACGCTAACATTTCACGATGAAGACGGCACCGTATTGGCAGAACTGACTTTCACGCTGTGTCAGTATCATGGCGTCAATACGTTCTTTATTGGCGGCCTACAGGGCGCCAAAGCGAATGTGCCGCATCAGTTGATTCAGTCAGCGACTAAAGCCTGTCATGGATTATTCCCGAAACGCCTGGTTGTGGATGCCCTGCTGACGTTGGGGGTACAACTGTCGGTTGAACACGTGCGCGCCGTCAGTAATGAAACACACATCTATCGCAGCCTGCGCTACCGTCGCAAAAAACGCGATGTGCTGCATGCGGATTACAACAGTTTCTGGGAATCCTTAAGCGCGACGGTCGATGGTGAAGGCGATTACGTGCTGCCGTTAGCACTTGGGCGTAAAACCATGGAAGAGATTGCCAGTAAGAAGCGTGCGGAGTATCGCCGTCGCTACACGCTGCTGGATGCGCTCCAGCAGCAAATCAGCGAGAGCACCCAGCGTTAATCTGCCTTCCCGCGTGCCAACCAGACCACGCGGGAAAACATCTTCTTCAGCAGCGGCGGTACGGCATCAATGCCGCGCCGCCCCGCTTCCATCGCCACTTCAATCGCTAAATCTGGTTTTGAAGAGCGGTGAATCGCTTTGGTGATCACCCGGCGCATATTCATAGGAATATTTTCTGGCAACTGGGCAACGCGATGGTAAACATTGGAAAACCCTTGCTTATACATAAAGTGTTCCATATCCAGCGCGGGTAACGTGGTCAGATGATAGCGCTCCTGCTCACGGTCGTTATTGAGCAGCCCACGCACGGTAGCCGCGTATTTTTTCCCCGCCTCATCGCCATCCACCAGCACGTGCCACTCAATGCCCATCCGCCGGGCAAACTTAATCAGCGGCTTTAAGCCAGATTGGGCAAACTCGATAACCTTGATACCTTCCGCATCAAAATGGTGCCCACACTGGCGCGCCAGTTCGTTAATCACCCAGGTTTCGGTCTCGCCTTCCACCAGCAGCCAGCAGCGGGCAAACAACGAGGAAGCGCGATTAAAGCGGATATGAAAGGAGATACGTCGGCTATCCTCAGCGTTCATTCCCTCCGGCCCCAGCCGCCAGGCAGCAACGCGGGAGGATTCACGCACCAGGCGGCAGACATTCTGCATCGGCGTTAATGACAACAGCTCGCCGGAATTGGTGGTGGCAATGCGTTGCAGCGGCATCAGATTAAGCAGGCTCCACGCCACCGACAGCATAATCGGGTGGAGTCGCGTTTCCGGGTCTTCCACCAGCAGTAGCGGACGCGCGTCCTTATCCAGCTTGACCGACCCTTTGGCCTGTAACAACGTGGAGAACATCCCCAGCAAAATCACCCGGTGATTGCGTGCGCCGGGTTTATCGATCATGCGGTTGATTAAATCCAGGTAGCGCCAGCTGCGCTGCTCATCGTGGGAGCGACGGCGCATCAAACGCTGAATAGCCGGCCCAGAGCCTTGTTCAGAAAAGTAGTGTTCCAGCAGTTGTCCCATTGCCGCCAGCCCCTGACGGATTTGTCCATCGCTAAGATTTTGCGGGCTGGTCACCAGTTCACGGGAGAGAAAATCGAGCTGGCGAGCGGTAATTTCCACGTCCGGCACATTCGGTACCGTGCCGTTGCGGATACGGCGCATAAAGCGGGCATCGCGCAAACGCAGCACCGGCATCAAGCGAATCAGCTCCCGCGCTCTGGCGTCAATATCGTCCAGCTCCAGCGCGTGGCCATTGCTATCAATAAAACTGCGCAGGGTCAGGACGCTACCGTCGGCGGCAAGCTCACCTTCCAGACGGTAAAAAATACGCTGATAGCCGTCATCACACAGCGTCCAGCAGTCGGAGAGACCACGGTAACGCCGTCCGCGGCTTCGCCCCGGTTCATTTTCACGGAAAGTCAGAATGATATGCAGGTGGTGTTCGCGCCCTTCGACATCGCCCGGGGGGAACCAGAAATCGTTATGAACAAAGTGGTACAGGCCCTCGTGCGGAGAGAGCAGCAGCGTTAACGCATCCAGCAGGCTTGATTTACCCCATGCGTTCTCGCCGATTAAGACGTTATTCTCCTCCAGCATTAACGATAAACGATTAATACCGCGAAACCCTGCAATCTCGGTGCGTTCAAGAAGCATAATCCCTCCGTAACACTGCCATCCGTCGTTATCGCAGTATAGCGGCATGCAAGGTGGTTGACACCCGCCCCGGCACGCACATTTTGCTCGTCCGATGCTTTATTAACCATGGCGAGTAATAAAGTGCGTTCTCAATCACCTAACGCGAATATTCCGAAAATAATGCACTACACTCAAAATCAAAGAATGAATTGCTTAAGGAATAACACCACATTGTTTTGCATCAAAGTTCACGTCTTTATTTAACTGGTTAAAGGATGCCGTTAGTTTCTAAAATAGCGCGGACTATACCTTCCCCCCATTTTAGGTAGGTATAAATTCTGTCGTCATCCTTTGTGACGATAATATTTTTGATTCGAGGTGGTTATGTTTAGAAAATTGGCTGCAGAGTGTTTCGGCACCTTCTGGCTGGTATTTGGTGGTTGCGGTAGCGCGGTTCTGGCTGCAGCATTCCCGGAATTAGGCATTGGTTTTGCCGGTGTCGCACTGGCATTCGGTTTAACCGTTCTGACGATGGCTTATGCCGTCGGTCATATCTCTGGCGGTCACTTTAACCCAGCGGTTACCCTGGGCCTGTGGGCTGGCGGTCGCTTCCCGGCGAAAGACGTGATTGGCTATATTATCGCGCAGGTTGTCGGCGGTATTATTGCTGCGGCTATTTTGTACCTCGTTGCCAGCGGTAAAGCGGGCTTTGATGCAGCAGCAAGCGGCTTTGCTTCTAACGGTTACGGCGAACACTCACCGGGCGGCTTCTCTATGCTTTCCGCTATCGTGATTGAAATCGTACTGACCTGTGGCTTCCTGATTGTGATTCACGGTGCGACTGATAAAAATGCACCGGCCGGCTTTGCTCCGATCGCTATCGGCCTGGCGCTGACCCTGATTCACCTGATCAGCATTCCTGTGACTAACACCTCTGTGAACCCGGCGCGTAGTACTGCGGTCGCCATCTTCCAGGGCGGTTGGGCACTGAACCAACTGTGGCTGTTCTGGCTGATGCCAATTATTGGCGGTATCCTCGGTGGCCTGATTTATCGCAACCTGCTGGAAAAGAAATAAGATCCTGGTAGGCCCCGCTGTGCCTGATGGCGTTACGCTTATCAGGCCTACAGGACCGTAGCCCGGGCAAGGCGTGTACGCCGCCCCCGGGGTAGCTCGGTGCATCATCAGCCTACCCTCGCAAAGGCCCGGATTCTCCGGGTCTTTCTTTTTTAACGGCTTTACTCAGTATGCGGTTTTAGGTAGTGTCTCTGCGCTATTTCAATACTGCAAGGAACTGTGTCAGCCATGTTATCTGGATTGCTCATCATTCTGGTGCCGTTAATTATCGGCTACCTTATTCCCCTGACCCACCGAGGCGCACTCGGGCTCATTAATCGCCTGCTGAGCTGGATTGTATACCTTATTCTCTTTTTCATGGGGATCAGTCTGGCATTCCTGGATAATCTGGCCACAAACTTACTGGCCATTTTTCATTATTCCGCCATTAGTATTGTGGTTATTCTGGCCTGTAATACGGCAGCGCTCTTGTGGCTGGAAAAAATCCGCCCGTGGGGTCACCCTAAACATCAGGAGAAATTACCCTCCCGTTTAGCCATGGCACTGGAATCATTAAAACTGTGCTTCGTGGTCGTCGCTGGTTTCGTTCTCGGACTGAGCGGCCTTTCCTTTTTACAGCACGCCACCGCCGCCAGCGAATATACGCTGATCTTCCTACTGTTCCTGGTGGGTATTCAGCTGCGTAATAGCGGCATGACGCTACGCCAAATTATTCTCAACCGTCGCGGGATGCTAATTGCGTTGGTTGTCGTTGCCAGTTCAATGGTCGCTGGCGTCATCAACGCCTTCCTGCTCGGCCTGCCGATTAAAACCGGACTGGCGATGGCCTCCGGCTTCGGCTGGTATTCACTCTCAGGAATTTTGCTGACTGACGCCTACGGCCCGGTTATCGGCAGCGCCACCTTCTTTAATGACCTGGCGCGCGAACTGGTGGCGATTATGTTGATTCCTGGCCTGGTACGCCGCAGCCGCTCCACTGCGCTCGGCCTGTGCGGGGCCACCTCGATGGACTTCACCCTCCCCGTCCTGCAACGCTCCGGCGGCGTAGAGATGGTGCCTCCCGCCATCGTTCATGGCTTTATCTTAAGCCTGCTGGTTCCTATCATGATGGCCTTCTTCACCGCCTGATACCTCTCCGGCGGTAGCCCCAGCTGCCGCCAAAATTGCGCTAAATCAACCTCTCTTTAAGTTGCACCAAAAAGACCTTTTCAAGGCTTAGATCCAGGCTTACCCTTAAACATGTATATTAAATATAACTTTAAAAAAAGGTGTGACCATGTTTTGTGTGCAATGTGAACAAACCATCCGTACTCCGGCAGGAAACGGCTGCTCTTACTCACAGGGTATGTGCGGGAAGACTGCTGAAACATCCGATCTGCAGGATCTGTTGATTGCCTCCCTGCAAGGTCTGTCCGCATGGGCGGTGAAAGCACGTGAATACGGCATCATCAGCCACGACGTTGATAACTTCGCCCCGCGCGCGTTCTTCTCTACCCTGACCAACGTTAACTTCGACTCCCCACGTATCGTTGGCTACGCTCGCGAAGCGATTGCCATGCGTGACGCGCTGAAAGCGCAGTGCCTGGTCGTTGACGCGAAAGCTTGCGTTAACAACCCTATGGCTGACCTGCAATTGGTAAGCGACGACTTAGGTGCGCTGCAACAGCAGGCCGCTGAATTTACCCCGAACAAAGACAAAGCAACCATCGGCGAGAACATCCTCGGTCTGCGTCTGCTGTGCCTGTACGGCCTGAAAGGTGCGGCAGCTTACATGGAGCACGCACACGTTCTGGATCAGTACGACAACGACATCTACGCTCAGTACCACAAAATCATGGCGTGGCTGGGTACCTGGCCTTCCGATATGAATGCTCTGCTGGAGTGTTCCATGGAAATCGGCCAGATGAACTTCAAAGTGATGAGCATTCTGGACGCCGGTGAAACCACCAAATACGGTCACCCAACGCCAACTCAGGTCAACGTGAAAGCGACCGAAGGCAAATGTATTCTGATCTCCGGTCACGACCTGAAAGACTTGTACAACCTGCTGGTACAAACCGAAGGCACCGGCGTTAACGTCTATACCCACGGTGAAATGCTGCCAGCACACGGTTACCCGGAGCTGCGTAAATTCAAACATCTGATCGGTAACTACGGCAGCGGCTGGCAGAACCAGCAGGTTGAATTCGCCCGCTTCCCAGGCCCAATCGTGATGACCTCCAACTGCATCATCGACCCAACCGTTGGCGCATACGACGACCGTATCTGGACGCGTAGCATCGTCGGTTGGCCAGACGTGAGCCACCTGGAAGGTGACGACTTCGGTCCAGTTATCGCACAGGCACAGCAAATGGCGGGCTTCCCGTACAGCGAAATCCCACACCTGATCACCGTCGGTTTCGGTCGTCAGACTCTGCTGGGTGCTGCGGATTCTCTGATTGATCTGGTGAGCCGTGAAAAACTGCGTCACATCTTCCTCGTCGGCGGCTGCGACGGCGCACGTGGCGAACGTAACTACTTCACCGACTTCGCTACCAGCGTACCGGACGACTGCCTGATCCTGACCCTGGCCTGCGGTAAATACCGTTTCAACAAACTGGAATTCGGCGATATCGAAGGCCTGCCGCGTCTGATTGATGCCGGTCAGTGTAACGATGCGTACTCTGCCATCATTCTGGCTGTCACCCTGGCTGAGAAACTGGGCTGTGGCGTGAACGACCTGCCGCTGTCTCTGGTGCTGTCCTGGTTCGAACAAAAAGCGATCGTCATTCTGCTGACCCTGCTGTCCCTGGGCGTGAAAAACATCGTTACTGGCCCAACCGCGCCTGGCTTCTTCACGCCGGACCTGCTGGCTGTTCTCAACGAGAAATTCGGTCTGCGTTCCGTGACCACCGTTGAAGAAGACATGAAGCAGCTGCTGAACGCGTAAGGAGTAAAAAATGACAATGCCAACTCATCAGTGCCCATGGCGGATGCAGGTTCACCACATCCAACAGGAAACGCCGGACGTATGGACGATTTCGTTGCTATGCCACGACGCGTACCCATACCGTGCCGGGCAGTATGCACTGGTCAGCGTACGTAACTCAGCGGAGACGCTGCGCGCCTACACCATCTCTTCAACGCCGGGCGTTAGCGAATACATCACGCTGACCGTCCGCCGCATTGACGACGGTGCCGGTTCACAGTGGCTAACCCGCGACGTGAAGCGCGGCGATTACATCTGGCTGTCCGACGCAATGGGTGAATTCACCTGTGAAGATAAAGCGGAAGACAAGTTCCTGATGCTGGCCGCTGGCTGTGGCGTGACGCCTATCATGTCGATGCGTCGCTGGTTGGCGAAGTACCGTCCGCAGGCTGACGTACAGGTCATTTTCAACGTCCGTTCACCGGAAGATGTGATTTTTGCCGACGAATGGCGTCAGTACCCGGTGACTCTTGTTGCGGAAAACAAAGCCACCCATGGTTTTGTTTCTGGTCGCCTGAGCACCGAACTGCTGAAAAGCGTGCCGGACCTGGCTTCTCGCACCGTAATGACCTGCGGCCCCGCGCCGTATATGGATCTGGTGGAAAAAGAAGTGAAAGCGCTTGGCGTCACCCGCTTCTTTAACGAGAAGTTCTTCACGCCTGTTGCCGAAGCGGCGACCGATGGATTGAAGTTCACCAAGCTGCAACCGGCGAAAGAGTTCTACGCACCTGTCGGCACCACGCTGCTGGACGCGCTGGAAAGCAACAAGGTTCCGATAGTTGCCGCCTGCCGTGCGGGCGTTTGCGGTTGCTGTAAAACGAAGGTGGTTTCCGGCGAGTATACGGTGAGCAGCACGATGACGCTGACCGACGCAGAAATTGCTGACGGGTTTGTGCTGGCGTGTTCGTGTCACCCGCAAGGGGATTTAGTGCTGGCGTAGTTCGGTATGTGATGTGATAAGGGCCGCCTGGGTTTGCTGGGCGGCCTTTTTTTTGGTTGTGAGGCACGGATAGTGGTTTGCGGGTTGTGTATGTTGAGGTGATTGTCTGCTGTGTGCCAGAAGCGGACATCGAACGAAAAATCCCCCTCAGTTAATGCTCTTTTAAAGAGGGAAACATTCAATATTTAATCCATCCTATTTTTCTTGGAACGTGAGATGGTTGGATCTGGCGATGGAGGAGAGATCAGGTTTTCATAGCTATCCATTGGAATAAAGCTGCTGTCCAATTCAGGCTCGATTATACCTAGCATACTCGTGCTAGCATTAATAATATGCAATGGTTGTTCTGACGATTTTATAATTTCCTTCATCTTATTAACCGCATCTGGTGAATAATCGAGGCCAAAGCCGGAAAGATTTTCAGACAATGATTTCACCCAAGGATTGCCATAATGGGTCAATATACGACCCGATACAGCTAATGGTGCTTCACTTATTAACTTTTCAACGAAAATTGTAGGTAAGGAAAAAGCTCCAGCACTCTCTCTTTTAATATCCACATCGTATAACAGAATATTACTTGCGTTTGTAATCTCTTGAATTCTAGTTAACTGATCTAGTTTAATTGAATTAAATCCTAGTGGATCATACTTTTCATTGTAGTATTGCCTTTTAGCCTCATAAAAGACAACTCCCTCTAAATACAATTCAGATGTTAGCATTATTTTTATAAAAAGCGCGATGTCACCAAGTGCAGTTTCTTTCGCACCTTTTAATTTAAATGAATCCCATTTTATTCTCTGAGACATGGAAGTCCATTTAATATCTTGACCAAAACTTAGAAGTGCTATCAACATCCTAGTTGTTATATAGTTTTCACTCCATGAGTCTTGCTGCTGGTTTTGAAAGCTATCTGATAACTCTTTAACAATTGCTCTGTGAGCATTTTTAACCCACTCATTTTTATTTATTTCTAGCATTATCATTTCCTTTCAAGGTTAAGATAAGGGTATTAAACCATGTAATAAACTTTACATTATTTTGGATGGTTAGTAACGCTACCTTTTTAAGGGATTTATTTTTTTATATTTTCCTGCATCGTCCGATTCTCGCTCACACCGGACCTTCATCTCAGTTGCCTGTTCCGCTCCGTGCCAGAAGCAGTCCTTGCGTACATTGGGTGGATATAAAATAATGAAGTAGGCCAACTTTAATAAAAATGTGTTTATTCAGGATGATTCAAATGAGAAAAAATAATTAATTACTTTTGGTGACCGCCAGCGCGGTCACCTTTGATATGGTGGCAACTGACTAGAGCTTTTTACGATTTTTAAGCTCAACTTCTAGTTGTTCAACCAAGTCAGAGCATTTTTTAACAACCTCTTTAACTGACTCTGAATTTAATTCATGAAAATTTCCATCTTTTGTTTTACCTGCTCGATGAACTAAGTCATGCCTGATTAACACGCTTTTATAAACATCTGCGAATATAGGAAATCTAATACCAAAAGTATCTCGATACATGCCACTTACTTTTGGTAGATTATGATAAAGAACACTCTTCATAGACTCTATTGCTTTAGATTCTATTTCTTCATATTTTATAAATAACTCCGAAAGTGAGAAGTTTTCTTGATTGTAATCTTTAAAATTTTCAACAAAACTTCTTAAATTCGCTTGACTACCGTGGGTCAAGGAAATAAAACGGTCACATAAATATGTTTCCAAAGAAGTTATTATATTGGAATACAGCATATAAGTCATTTGTACTTGTAAAACACTATCAATTTGTAGCTGAGCATCATTAAGTTTTATGGCGTTCAGCATACTATTCCTGAATGTTATATAGACATCGTGCTCAGATAGAGTTCGATCATCAGAAAACTGCATATCAATAACATCTAGAATACGCTGTTCGATTAATGAAGGCCTATTTAACTGCAATACCTCTATAGTCGCATGCCCTCGCTCAGTTAAACCATCTAAATATCCATTTTTATTTTGTTTTATATGTTCTGAAAAACTGTCACTCAAAGGATTTAGGAGTAATGGTTTACCATTCTCATCAAGAGGAAACTGATCTCGTTTAATCATATTACACGCTCTACAAGCGATGAGCAGATTATCTGTTTCCTCTTGGAAGTCAGGGTACTTTGATTTTGGGAAAAAGTGCTCAACATCCGCCATCAATGGTTCATAAAGCTTAGTACCACAGTAAGCACATTGGTGCTTAAACTTCTCCCATAGTTCAAGCTTAAGCGTTCTATAATTCCTAATCATTCAATAGTTCCTTTATAAATCTGGTTTGGTTATCTATTCGTCAGTTTACGCTAAAGAAACGAGCCTTTAATTGGGTTTAAATCATATCTACATGTAATCTATTAAGCGATCACATTTCATTAATAACATGAGATAACGTTCAATTCACTGTTTGCGGGTAAATGTAACTTAACGTCCACTCTTCGCTCACACCGGACCTTCATCTCAGTTGCCTGTTCCGCTCCGTGCCAGGAGCAGACGTTACAATATGTTGTACTTTCGGCTCGAATATTTCTTTATTCTTGTGGCTCATAGCGTAGCGTCTCGATAATCAGTGACAACGCTGGTAAGAGCTGGCGTTCGCTGGAATAG